>Ga0129306_1003110_pt1 | contig 13094 bp, 10 predicted proteins | sample P827metagenome_FD_94438 | JGI IMG/M metagenome (GOLD analysis project Ga0129306, IMG submission 94438) | Capybara group fecal microbial communities from Wisconsin, USA - P827 metagenome | ecosystem: Host-associated > Mammals > Digestive system > Large intestine > Fecal | place: USA: Wisconsin...
AACCCAACAAAAAATCAGCTCTGATCGTTCAAGATCGGGCTGATTTTTGTTTGTTATCGACGAAAAACGGGCTGTCCGCGGCGTCCCGTCACCTCCGGGCTGCGTGCTGACCCATACCCTGACCCATACGCGGAAAGGCGCGGAAATGGCCGGATACGGGCGGAAACCTCCGGGTGAGAAATCGGACGGGGATTCGGGCGGAATTCGCGGGGGACGAGGCGCGAGTGTGCCGGGAGGTTATGTCGGTGGAAGGTGTGGTTCATGCGCCGGAACGGTTTACGACGTGGGGGTGTTCCCTGCTCCAACTGGTGGCGATTCCCTACCCTCTCCGCGCAGGGCTTTTCTTTGTCTATGCGGTGAAACTTTTGTTCATTAGGTTTTTACGATTACGGTATGCGTCCTTAGTTTTGAGTAGGTTCTCATTGATCTGCTCTTGCACGCGGATCACCTGATAGCGGATCGTCCGCATCTTCTTGTATTAATCTTTGTGCTCGTATTATAGGCCGAACTTTTCTCCGATGCAGAGTCCTTTTAGTATACACATAGTAGAATTCGAACTTATCATTTTACCATGTTTATATATTTTATAGCTTCTGTATTTTGTGCTGTTATCTCCGAAAAATAAGCAGTAAGATATGTGGTTTGGGCTATAAATTGGGCTAAGGACGCACTCCACTTTGTCCGGGTTTATCCAATAGGGGCGGGCAGCTATCTGTTGGCTGGAAGAATCCCAAAAAATCAGAGGTGTTGCGGCAAATTAATCCATAGGGGACTATCTATGCGCGCATTATATTGATTATACTAATGCAAATTAAATATTCCTTCTATTCATCAATGATCAAATTCTTTCCGAAATAAATCAATCCGTGATACCTTTCCATACACCCGGATGTATCATAACCCTCATATTTTTATCTAAAGGCCCTTCGTTTCTAAATGACGTCCTTCTTTTTGTTCCGGCAAAAGTGGTATTAATATTCATTAAAATGCCCACATCATAGAGAGCGCGAGCTAGTTCGCTAGGAGTCTTCAATTTCTCCTCATTTTCACAAAAGGACCGAGAGACTTTATAGAAATCATTTAGTGGGAATGAATGCTGGCCAAGTTCTCGTAACATTTGGTACAAATCATTTATATTTGTAATAATCGGATTAATTTCATTCTCCAATTCATCATATACAAGCCATGTGCAATATTCCCGTTCTGCAGACTTAACGCTCCTAAAACTGACCCTATTTGTTCTAATTATTTCATCTTGTATCTTTTTGCAAAATTGGATCACATCTCTTGGTCGATGCATTGTTCGGTCAATGACATAGCGAAATACTTCAATTGGATCCTTATCGCTATTGTATCTTAAATTTATCATGGAAGTATCAAACAGTTGATCAAAATCCACCCCGGGAATTGATGCTGATATACGTTTATTTATCATAGCATACAGTTCAGACGTTTGGTATTGATGCGTATTGTTCACTGCCCAATCTATATTATAAATGAATGGTTCCCATCTTGCACTTTCTGCATCAATTTTACTTATCTCGCGAATGATATCCTTTCTTAAATAAACAATCACCTTAGCTGAGTGAATGTCCTTCCTTCTCATCTCCTGATTGAAGGAGTAGGAATACTTAAGCAAACTAGCTATAGCACATAAATAATCATCAATTCTCTGCAGAGCATTATAATTATCATCCAAACGATCAAATTGTATAACGATTTTTCGTTCTTCACCACATGTCATGAAATAATTGATTAAGCTTTCCTGTAGTTTCCCATTTAATTCAACTATATCCCGACAATTAGCCAAATTGTAGTTTTGAGTTCTTTCTAAACCAACACCTATACCCAAATAATTTGTCGTGAGGCCAAAATCAGTTTTGGAGGTATTAGATATTGTTTCTTTATAGAGATCTGCAATCGAAGTGCCCAAGCATTTGCTAACGAATTCGTCAATAGCCTGATAATGTATATTTAATTCATCGCCAGGTATCGGGTTGTTCGCCACAAGCTTGGCAAAATCAACCAAAATCAAATATCTCCATATACTTTGATACTGATTCGGCTTGGAAAAATCATCATCACTCAAACCAAGTAATCTGTTAAATGGAAAACTCCCAAAATCAGTATTATGGACGATTACACCTCTTTGCAAACTCTGCTCTTCTATCATTCTGTAAATTGCTGATTTTCCTGTTCCTTTTCTTCCCGAAATGAAAAAATAGTCTTCATTCACTACTTTATCCCAATAATCATTATCAAGAAAATACTGATCAAGATTTGGATCACCATACCCATCAATATCTCCGAAATTAATCCGTTTCATCATATCTACAATTTGGTTTTCTGAAAGCATACTCACATCTCCTTTTTTTCTATGCATTTACCCTTTCTTTGTCTGAGCGGCGCAACTTTTGTCACACCGCCCCCTTCAGCACCCCGCTGACCTTGTCCGCCGCGTCGCGCTTCATGTCGTCGGTCACATGGCCATAAATGTCCAGAGTAAACGCAACGGAGTAATGGCCGACTATAACGGTTTCAATCAATTTTGACAACCCAAGACTTGTCGTAATTCAGAGTTCTCAAAACGGTAGCTTTGTCAAGCTTGTCAGGAACACGTATTTTTAGATGATATCGATCTTCTGGAATATCTTCAACGATTGTAAACTGACTTCCATGAGGTTGCCAAGTGAATCTATGGGTTCCGCTCTCCTTTTCGTAACCTTCCAGATTTCCGCGCTCATTCCAAGAAAAACGATACAGTTCAGGATCGTAACGTACCATATCTGTTTCAAAAACAAGATACTCATCGTAATTCGGACCTTTCACAAGGACGACGGTACGAGCAAATTTGAAATATTGACGAATACCCGACACACGTTCATTCCAAATGTCAAGCACGAGTTTACCGATATCGTCGGGAAGAGCTTCTGTAATTCTGTCAACCCCAAAACTGTATGTGGGAGAGTTTCGGCCGCTGATTAGGCGAACTTTACTTTGTTTTTCGATATTCGTACTGGACTTTACCGTTTTTGCGCTCCAACAGCAGTTATCAAGCACGACATCGTCCAAGCCAACGTTAGAAGGTTTCCACTCAGCTCCAATGCAACGAGCGAAGATCTGCTCCCATTCCGGTCCCTCCAAAGACATTTCGGACTTGGTTGATAACATGTACACTATCTCCTCACCAAATCGTTCGATGAATTTAGAGGGGAACTTGTTGAGCGGGTATGGTGGAGCAGCCTTATTGACAGTTCTCAGTCTCGGTTCCGGCATGATGTTCTCCTTCGATTTGAATTTGACGTCATCATTATATCATACTCTCGTCCAGTTGTACAGACCGACCAAAGTTTTTTTGAGCGCTTTCGATCTTTTTTTCTTTAGGGGGTGGACATTTCCCTCAAAATGATGTATACTAAATGGGAAGTAAACTTCACTTTCGGGAAAGAGGTCCGCATGAATTCTAATGTTGAAGTATTACGCAAGCGCGCGGGGTTGACGCAGACTGAGTTATCACAACGAGCAGGGATTAGCCGAAGAGCGTTATCTTCCATCGAAAAATCCGTATCCATTCCCTCGGTTGATATCGCATTGAAATTAGCCGCTTGCCTAAACACTACCGTCGAATCACTATTTGATAGAGGCGAAAAAGATATATCGGAGAATCTCAACGACAGTTCGAAAGATACTTATTTTGCTACTCAGATGGAGAATAGCAAATGGGATCATTTTCGTTTCATAGATCTGTTTGCGGGTATAGGCGGTATTCGCCTCGGTTTTGAAGGAGTAGGCGGACGGTGCGTATTCTCGTCCGAGATAGACGAAGATGCGTGTAAAACATATGAAGCAAACTTTGGCGAGCATCCCTCGGGCGATATAACTTTGATTGAAACAAAGGAAATACCCGACTTTGATATCTTACTAGCCGGGTTCCCTTGTCAAGCGTTTTCCATCATTGGGAAAAAAGAGGGATTTGCAAACGAAACTTCTGGCACTTTGTTTTTTGAGATAGAGAGAATCTTAAGAGATAAGCAGCCACCTGCCTTCATGTTAGAAAATGTTCGCAATCTTGTTGCTCATGATAACGGTAATACTTTTCGGGTGATTCGCGAACACCTAAACGCGTTAGGATATCATGTTTATGCGAAAGTATTAAACGCTTTAGATTACGGCGTTCCACAGAAAAGAGAGCGCATCATCATCGTTGGTTTTCTTGACGACGTTAAGTTTACCTATCCGGAACCAATTCCCGAAGACGAGCGTACGAAGCTGGCAGATATACTAGAGGAATCGGTGGATTCGAAGTACTATGTCCGGGACGTAATACGAGAATCGCGTCTCGAAAGGATTAATGATAAAAACTACCCTCGTCCATATATATCGCATGAGAATATCGCCGGCACTGTCACCCCTCATCCATATTCGTCCGCTCTTCGAGCAGGCGCATCGGCAAACTATATCCTCATCAATGATGAAAGACGTCCAACCGAACGAGAAATGTTAAGGATACAGGGATTTCCAGATTCGTTCAAGATTGTCGTTCCCTATGGTAAAATCAGGAAACAATGCGGTAATTCTGTGCCTGTCCCTATGATACAGGCAGTTGCCAAGCAGATGATACGCGCTTTGAAGGAATACGAATACGTTGAAAACAATGCTTCCCAAGATGAGGAGGAATAGATGGCTGACGTATACGATTCTCAAAAACGCTCCGAAATCATGTCCAAGGTTCGTTCCAAAGGGAATAAATCTACCGAACTAAAGATGATACAGATATTCCATGAGGCTGGAATCAAAGGATGGAGGAGGAATTATAAGGTTAAAGGACATCCCGATTTCGTCTTTTTGAAAGAAAGAATTGCTATATTCGTGGACGGTTGTTTTTGGCATGGTCACAACTGCAGAAATACTGTCCCTAAGGATCATTCAGATTACTGGGATAAAAAAAGAGAGCATAATCGTCAACATGATCATGAAATTACGGCCTTGTTTGAAGGTCGTGGATGGACAGTCATGAGAATTTGGGAGTGTGAACTGAAAAAGAATAATAAGGAATTATTACTCAAAAAGTTCAAGAATTCAATCCCATTATGTAAATAACTAATATATTCAAATGCGTGTGTTTTAACGATGACAAGCATCTCTATTCACTCTAAGAGACATCATGCTTATCTATTATGATTAACCAGAAAAAATCAACAAGGAGATCACCATCACTAATGAGAGTAATAGATTTGTTTTCCGGAGCAGGAGGGTTAACATTCGGGTTTTATTATAGAATAAAAAGCAATCGATTTGTTAGAAACCGAAAGAATGTAATTATATTCGCCAATGAATATGACTTCCACGCTTCAAAAGCATACACTAAAAATTTTCCTGATATAGTAATGTTGAATCAAGACGTGAGATCTTTAAGCTCTGAACAGATACGAGCTTTTATCGGTAATGAGCCAATTGATCTGATTATCGGAGGTCCTCCTTGTCAAGCTTACAGTACGATCGGTCAAAGAATATTTGACGAAAGAGCGGTGTTATATCAAGAATATCTTAGAATTCTCAACATAGTTCGTCCAAAAATGTTCTTGTTTGAGAATGTTAAAGGTATTTTATCGATGCGAGAGGTATTTTATAAAAAATCATCTGATGGGGGAGTTGAATATCAGTATACTCAGAATAAAGAAACAGGCAGAAGGAGGAAAAAACCAATTGTTGAAGGATATGGAAGAAGAATTATCGATATCATTGAAGAGGCGTTTTCTAACATAGATCAGAATCTGGGTTACACCATCAAAAAAGAAGTCCTTAATTCTGTTGATTATGGTGTTCCAGAGAACAGAGAACGAGTATTCATTATTGGTATTCGAAATGATTTGCACATCGATTGGGAATGGCCATCAAAAACCAAGTCCTTGCCACTATCAGTAAAAGATGCTATATCTGATCTACCTCCTGTAAAAGAAGGTCAAGAAATAGTAAAATACACTTTAGCTCCTTGTAACGATTATCAACGTTTAATGAGATATAATTCCGAATCTCTTACTCAACATTATTGTGGAATATATGGAAAAAAAATAAGAACCGTAATAAAAAATGTGAAACAAGGTCAAGGTAAAGAAGATTTCAACAGACTAGTAAATAATGGTATTGTAAGTAAAGAATTCGAGCTGACTTCCGGGTACCCTAATACATACGGACGTCTAGTTGAAGATCAACCCTGTCCAACAATAACGAATAACCTATCCACCCCTTCAAGTTTAAGATGCATTCACTACAATCAAGATAGAGCCTTAACACCACGTGAGGGAGCAAGAATACAATCTTTTCCTGATTGGTTTCAATTTGATGGCTTCAAAGAAAACGTGACAACGCAAATTGGAAATGCTGTTCCACCGATAATGGCAATTGCACTATGCAAAAAGATCGAGAGCATACTTAAACGAGGTGAAAGAAATGGAAATGAATAATGGAAAAATAGATTTTTCTTTTGGATGGCTTGCATTGAAGCTTTTAGGAAAAAGTCTATACTCTAATGCCTGGAGTGCAATATCCGAATTAGTTGCAAATGGGTTCGATGCAAACGCTCGAAACGTTTATGTTTATATAAACAACGCACAAAAAGATGATTCAACCATTGAAATAATTGATGACGGAAAAGGTATGGATGAAGATGGAATAAAAACATATGTACGCGTAGGATTTAACAAACGGGAAGTGAAAAGCGATATATCGGATGATTACTTATTGATGGGGAGAAAAGGTATTGGAAAACTAGCGGCCCTATATCTATCTGAAGAATATATCATACTGTCAAAGACAGACCACAGTTCCTCAAAATGGGAAATGACATATAGAGAAAACACAACAAACGAAGACGAACATCCTTATCTAAATAGAATCTATAGAGATATCAGCCCTGCCTCTATCGAAACATGGAATACATGTGATACAGGCACACTAATTCAAATGAATCATGTGAATTTGTCTGGGTTAGGTGATGTGGCAATAGAAGCGTTATCCAAGAAGCTTTCAAACTATTTTGCTCTCGATTCGATGGAAACTCGGAATATATATTTGTGTGTGGTAAGTAACAGCTCATCAAAGCCAAAATTTAGACGCATTGAAAAAGAAATTGCTTTTAGGAACATGGCTTTCATAGAATATTGTTTACCCAGCAATGCCGCACTATATGATATCGTTACTAATTGTTCCAATAATATTATTGAGTTCCCATACCCCAAATTAAACGGAAAGCAAACTTACAAACATGAGGTTGAAGTTGAAGATCTCAATAATATCGACGGTATCGGTGTCACGGGTGAGATTGAATGCGTAAATATTGACGGGAACTTGGTAAAGAAAGAGTATAAACTATACGGATGGATTGGTCTTCACAGTACAATCGATGAAAGACTAGCAGAGAAGAACGATTCTAGCTTTACAAGAAACAAGTATTATAATCCGAACCAACTTCGGCTTTATGTTCGCAATAAACTTGCGATGGAGAATTTTCTAACTGTTTTAAACAATACTCAAGCCTTTGTTAACTATATCGAAGGCGAGATTCATTTCGATATTCTTGACGAAGACGATCTTCCTGATATTGCTACTTCAAATCGGCAGGGATTAGACGAACATGACAGTCGCGTTTTACTGCTTGTAGGTATAATTAAAAACGCCATTAATCATCTTATCAATAAACGAAATGCTTTAAACGATAGAATTAAGGAGTGCCAAGAATCTCTTCTCGTTAAGCAAGCAGACAATGCAAAAAAACAGTTTGCAAAAGAAGTCGAACATGAGGTGGATTCTTTTGATTCTCTTTCTGATGTACAAAAGTCCACTCTAACCTCCGTCGTTACAAACAAAATCAAAGGGAATGTAACCCCCAAGAATGATTACATTCTATTTATTTCACATTCGCGAAAGGACAAGATCATCACTGATTTTATTTATCATTTATTGAAGAAAAAAGGGGCGAAAGATCATGAATTTTTCTATACATCTCGAGACGATAACGTAGATCAATTTCAAAATATTGACTCGCTTGCCACACAGATAAAGAACAACATTGTAAAAGACAATGTCCTGCTTTTGTACCTTACAAGTAAATCCTACAAAGAGAGTGAATTTTGTATGTTTGAGGGTGGTGCAGGCTGGGCGACCAAAAGTGTTGGCGACTACATAGCCTTATCTTTAACATATCAAGAACTTCCACAATTTATAACCAACGGAAAACTAGAGTTTACCTTTGAAAGAAACAAAGAAATATTATTGGATCGCCAAACTTACATGTTTTTGATTAGGATGTTCAATAAAATTATAGAGCACCTAAATTCTGGCCGACGCGCAAACAATGAAAGTGAGATTACTCCATTTACTGAAAATATACTCCCAACAGACATAGAACTATCCCATAGCGGTAATAATCTCGTTGATTATATGGACCAAGATCTTGTTGAACATTGGAATTTCTATATTTCGAATAATATTGACGAATACATGAGTGCCAGATATCCAGTCACTTCAAAACTGACATAATCTTTATTTTGAGTAAAACTCAAACAAAATATTATAACATTTATATTCAATATCTCTACGGTTATATATTTTTCCTTTTCACATGGACCTTACTTACAGATATGCTGCTTTCTTTTATTTCGAATAGTGTGGGAATATCTGTCATCCACTTTTAGGCTGACCTTTTATTTTCTGCCGAGTTTGAAAAAGACACACCGCCTTCCACGAACCCTTTCTTTGATTGAGCGGTGCAACTTTTGTCACACCGCTCCCTTCAGCACCCCGCTGACCTTGTCCGCTGCGTCGCGCTTCATGTCATCGGTCACATGGCCATAAACATCCAGAGTAAACGCTACGCTGAAATGACCTAACATGGACGACAGCGTTTTGAAGTCTACTCCCTGGGCCAGCGCGACCGTCGCGAATGTATGGCGGCAGTTATGGAAAGGCATTCCCGGCAGTCCTGCCCGTTTTAAAATTCGCTTGAACATCGGCAGGACGCTGTCCGGGTCCTGCGGGCCTCCGTTCGGCGACGGGAAGAGATACGGCGACCGCTTCCCTTCCCGTTCCTGCAGATCCTTCAGGATGGCGATGACGTCATCACCGATGGCAACCGTACGGTATGCGTTCTTGGTCTTGAGTGGACCTTCCTCGATGTGTCCCTGCACGCGGATCACCTGACGGCGGATCGTCAGCGTCTTCTTCGCGTAATCCACGTCCTCCCACTTGAGTCCAAGCAGTTCTCCGCGCCGGAGTCCGGTGGAGAATTCCACATAGTAGAACTCGAACTTGCCGCTGGCCTTTGCCTCCGCGAAGAACCTGCCGAGGTCTTCGACGGGCATCGTCTTCATCTCCTGCTTCTCCCGCTTCGGAAGTTTGGACCCCGCAACGGGGTTCGTGAGAATCAGGTGTTCCGCGACCGCCTTGTCGAACGCGGAGTAGAGCATCGTGCGGATGTTGCCGACCGTCTTGACGCTCAAGCCTTTGGGCTTGTTCTTGGATTCCTTCCGCTCGATCCGACCGTCCGTCAGCAGGGCGTTGAAGAATTTCTGGAGATCGAGCGTCGTGACCTTGCTCAGCGTGAGGTCTCCGATGCCGGGCTTGACGTGGAGCCGGATGTTGCCTTCGTAGGATTCGTAGGTCGATGCCCTCATGTTCGGCTTCTCGAAGGTTTCGAGCCAGGTATCGCACCAGTCCCCGACCGTCATCTTGTCCGATACGACCACGTCGATCTTCTGCGCCTCGGCGAGCTTGGCGGCCAGCTTTTCCTTGACCTCCGTCTGCGTCTTGCCGAGGACGTTCTTGAAGATCTGCTTCCCCGTCAGGGGATCATGTCCGACGGTGTAGCGTCCTTCCCAGCGACCGTCGGAACGCTTACGGATACTGCCTTCGCCGTTCGCGCGTTTCTTTGGCATTCTGTTCACCTTTCCTTTCGTTTTCGTTACCACATACCATACCACAACCGTGTCCGGAAGTCCAGCCGTCTGTGGCTGACGACGGAACTTTATCATTCTGGACACATTTTCGTGGGTGACATATTGTGTTTTGGCGGATATACTGATATACTTATTGAGGAGTTGATCGTTTTCTAAGCGTCTGTAAAAATCGGTTTTGTTGAGTCGAACAATCGAAATGATTGCTTGCGTTCCGCGTCTCCGTTTGCTATACTGTGACCGTAAGCTTACATGGCATCTCACCATCACATTTATCTACACGGAGGAAACAATATGACAGCACTCAGTGAAAGACTGAAGCTGCTCCGCAAACGGAAGGACCTGACACAGGAACAACTTGCAGACTATATGGGTGTCTCCCCTCAGGCAGTCAGCCGTTGGGAAACAAGCGCTACGTCTCCGGATATTTCTGCTCTGCCGATGCTGGCGGATCTGTTTGGCATCACCGTCGACGAACTGCTCGGTGTGAATGAAGCCGAAAAGCAGAAAGAAATCACTGCGATTCTTACCGAAGCAGAAGCGAAGATCAACAGGAACATCACGGAAGAACCAATTGTCCGGCTGCGGGAAGCCCTCAACCGGTATCCGAACAACGACAGCCTGTTGACCTGCCTGATGTACGCTCTTTACGCAGCAAGCGAAGACGCTGAGCTATGCCGCGAGTATGATGCAGAAATCGTTTCGATCGCGTATCGGATCAACCAGTATTCCACGGACGATGTGTGTCGAAACGAAGCCAGACGTCTACTTTTCAGACATTACTGCGATACAAACCGTAAGTCAGAAGCGCGTCAGATCGCAGACGGCATGGCGAAAATTGAAACCAGCTATGAGCGCAATCTGTACTGGGCTCTCGAAGGAAAAGAACGCATTGATTATCTGAAAGAAAGAATTTCCGACGATCTGCGTCAATTTCTTTGGGATTTGTGGGCGTACTCTGTACACGCAAATCTGAACAACGAGAAAGTCTCAGAGTTCGATGCGGCCCGTGAGACAATTGAACAGACCGTTAACAAACTGCTCTGATCCGCACCGTCCATGACAGCATTTGGGGGGATCGCCTCACAAGGCATCCCCCTGTTTGCATCTTCACATCGTCATCCTGACCCCGTGATCCTTCGCCCAGATCTCACGCGCGAGCTTGGAATCGACACCCTGCCGGACGACCGGCGCGACGTTTTCCGTATCCTCCGTCAGCATCCGTCCGGCGTAATACAGAAGGTTCACGGCGCAGTTGAAGAGATACGGGTTTTGATTTCTCTCCACCCGCTCCAGCAGTGTTCGCGCGGGCTCGTACTCTTCCGCCGCTCTGCGAAGCTCCCGCAGACACGATTTGTGATCTCCGAGATGATCGTACGCCATCGCGAGCTGCATCCGGCACCACGGATCGTACTCCGCCGCCTCCGCCAGCAACCGGATCCCAGCGTCCGCGTCGCCGCTGTTGATTTGTCTTCTGCCCTGACGGTAGAGACGATCAACATTTTTGTCCATCATGATCGGCGGCGGGAGCGTGAACCCGCTCGCCATCTTCACGACCGTATTGCGAACGGATTTGAATTCCGTATTCTCTTCGAGCGGAACCTTCTCCGGCATCGCGTCGGTGTAGAGTTTGTAGGTATCGCACTGACATTTGTACCACAGATCGTAGAGCTTTTCGATCTCCGGCTCGGACGCGATCAGCTTGACGATGGCGTCGACAACCTTTTTCGTCTTCGGTTCGAGATACCCGTAAACCTTTTTGCCCTTCGTTTTCTTCAGCCGCTCCGACAGATCGGCGAGCAGCATCGTGAGATCCGTGGTGTACTCGCCCTTCGTGATACTGTTCAGCGCCGTTTCCATCTGCGCGCGGAATGATTCTTTCAGCTCGTCCCGCACGACCGTCTGCTCCCTGTACACGCTGATCATGTCCTGACGGAAAATATCCTGCGCCATAAAGCGTTTGATGTTTGCGATCCCCTTCTTCGACAGGTATGCTTCCGTCGGATTCTTCGACCACACCATCATGTGGACGTGCGGATGCGTCGGGTGCTGATGGAACGCGGCGTACCATCTCAAGTTCGCCGGGGCGATCCCCATCTCCCGCGCGATGTCGTTGCGATGGGAACGCAGGAGGTTCATCCATTCCTCCGCGCGGTTGTATCCGAGGCGCTCCGCGTCCTCCCGCGTCAGCGAGAAAATATGACACCAGACGTTGCCGGGGTGCTCGTCCACCTCCTTCATGATTGCCGCCATGTTGATGACTTCACCTTCGTCCGTGAACAGACCGTTCGATCCTTTCCGCGCGTTGACGTATCCGGCCATCCCTGAACGCAGTACCTCCACGCCCTCGCGCGTACCGATGTATTTCACCATGCCGCCGCGCGAACCGCTTTTCCTGTCACGCGATTTCGGTTTGTAGTACGGTGATTTCAGAATCAGTCCCGCCATCACTCGACCTCCTCGTAATCGAAGCTGCGAAGATCGAGCGTGCCGTTCCAGCCCTTCGCGTCGTCTTCCGCTGTGTCGTACAGCTCAGCCAGTTCTTTCTCCGTCCAGTTGTACGCCGTCGCCAGCACATGGGTCATCGCGTTCTGCTGCACTGCCATCTTGTAGAGCACACGAACAATCCGGTTTTCCGAATCTCTGACCTTCGCGCCGATGACGGATTCGAGCGCGGGGGTCAGGAACTTCTGCGTGCTCGTCCGCTCATTCCACTCCGTGTAGAATTCAATCGCGTTTCGGATATATTCGTTGCGCGATTCGAGACCGAGCTTCCGCGTCATCTCATCGCACTTTGCCCACATGTCCGCGGGCATCCGAACCCCGTTCGAGGGCATCGGTTCTTTTTGTTTTGCCATTCTGATCCTCCATTTCTGAATCGTGATCCCGGCATATGCCCGTGGCTGCAAGCCGAGCCTATGCCGGAATCTCCTGCCAAATTTGCTTGAAAATCCGCCTGAAAAAGCCGCGAGACTCCGGTTTTCGGTTCTGACCGCAATCCGAGCCTTTCCCGGAATCCCTTTGACGCAGCCATAATCCCCGACCGGCGTTGCCGGACGGTGTGGGCTGGCGGGGCCGAGAGACCCGGCTTTATCCTGCTCCGCTTTCGTTCGGCCCCGGCACCCCCTCAAAACCCCTGTAAAA
>Ga0129306_1003111_pt1 | contig 13079 bp, 11 predicted proteins | sample P827metagenome_FD_94438 | JGI IMG/M metagenome (GOLD analysis project Ga0129306, IMG submission 94438) | Capybara group fecal microbial communities from Wisconsin, USA - P827 metagenome | ecosystem: Host-associated > Mammals > Digestive system > Large intestine > Fecal | place: USA: Wisconsin...
AACAACACTATATCAGTTGTATCAGCAGTTTTACCTTATTGGTGGGCACTGCTGACCCCACCGCTTATTAGGCGGCAGAACGTCTCGCCCGGTGGAATTCATCGATATAAAGCCAAGTAGCTTTTCCCTTCTGGCCATTCTCAACGATTCTCTGCTGAATTGACTCCATCATAACGAGCATTGTTATAGGACTAAGCTCTGTTCCAAGGTCTCTGATACCATATACTGTAAATCTGTTATCTACATCTACATTGGTCTGATGATTGAAGATATTAAGTGATCCTCTTACGAAAAGCTCAAGTGAAAGAGCTATATCCTTTGCCTCTTCTTCCTTCTGGCTAAGAAGCAGCTTGTAGAAATCTTCCATGATAGGAATATATCTATCATCTGCAGGTCTCTTTGCTATATCCGTATAAAGCTTTCTAACACATCTATCGATAATCGATTTCTGTCTGGAATTCAGGCTGTCACCTATACACTGCTCACAGAGTCCAAGCATAAACTCACCCTTTTCTCTGATCCAGCCTTTAGTATCATTCAGGTCAAGATTCCATACATCCATAGCCAGGGGATTTACATAGTTGTCCGTGTAAGTGGACATATTTACTACCGTACCACCATAAGTCTTCGCCACATCGAAGTATTCGTTCATTGGATCAATTACGATTATTTCGTCCTGTCCTGACAAAAATACAGAGCCCATTTCCATCTTACAGAAGAAGGATTTACCGGAACCTGGAACACCAAATACAAAGCCATTTCCATTTATCAGCTTCTTACGATTACCTATATTGATATTCTTGCTGATTTGGTTGATTCCGTAGTAATTTCCACCTTTATCATTAAGTTCCTGCACATTAAATGGCATAAGTACCGCAAGACTCTGTGTAAGCATAGTTCTCATTGTCTCAACCTGTCTTATACCAATAGGAAGTGCCGTGTTAAGAGCTTCCTTCTGTTTATAATAATGTGGTTCAATCACACAGCTGTTACGCTTTCCAATTGTCTCTACTGTTTCGGTAATACTCTCCAATTCTTCCTTGGACTCAGCCATAATAATGATTGTCACAGCCACATAGAAGAGGCACTGGTCATTTTCCCTGACATCATCCATGATTGCTTCTATTTCACGCTTCTCAGTTCTCTTGGCATATGAAATCTCCGTAGAGAAGTCATTATTTTTATTACGGACTCTCTGCTGTTTGATAATATCCGACTCAATACCAAGATATTTCTTCTGCAAAGTCTTTGTGGTTAAGTCCTTTGGAACTGGAACCACATCAATACTTGTGATTGAATGAATCGGCAGAGATGTTATTTCATTTATGAATCTGTCCGACAAACTGCTTGGGTACTTCTTGATAAAAAGTGCCCGGCAGAACTTGCTTTCATCTTCAAAATGATCCGGAAAAAATTTAAGTATTCCATTACATAGGTCATTCTTGAAATCTTTTCCAACCTTCTTAGCCTTCTTGATATCAAAATCAAAGCTGTCCTCGTCTCCAAGATGATAGAAATCATGGAGAACCTTCAGTCGCTCATTACCGGTAAGAGGAACTATATCAGCTCCCAGTTCGATAAATGCCTTATGCACGGTCGCCTCAAGTGTTGCGAACTGTGCTTTTGCCTCTTCGAAATTCTTTCTCTCAATCGTAAGTGTCAGATATCGTTCCTGCTCGATGCCCTGCCTTCCTTCAAGAATCTTCTCTTCAATGATATCATTATAAATCTTCCTGAAATCATTGAAACCGTCATCCATATAAGGAAGCAGAACATAATCGCGAAGCACATTCATGTCCTTATTCTTGTTATTAATAGTAATCTTATAATTACAGTCCAAAGAATTAAGGAACTTGCAATAACGCTCAAACACTCCGATCTGTTCATCCTCTGTCGCAGTAGTGTAATTAATATCCTGGAAAATGTAACATTTGGAATATCTGTTCCTTGCAACTTCAAAGATACCATTTTCCGCGACAGCCATAATCTCTATTGTTTCTTGAATGGACTTAGGACTCTTATAAAGAGGCTCACTAGCCTTTTTCAGCTCCTTAAATCCATCTTTTAATAATCCCATCGCCTAACCTCCATCATATTACAAACCTCTTCACAATCAGCGCTGCCACAGCGGCTAATATGAAAAAGATCACCGTTATTATTGTTAGCTTCATTTTTCTCTTCACTGCTTCAAACTCCTCTCTCTTATGCTCTTCTTGAATTGCCTTTGTCTTTGTTGAATCTGTTTCTCTGTCTTGAAGTTCTTCTGATCCATCTATAGCACCAGATACATCACCAATTCCTGATGAACCTACTCCAACACCCTTCTTTTTTGAACTCAAAAAATTAAATCCAAACAATCCCTTATTCTCAACATTAGCTTCAACATTACACATCTTCTTTCCTTCAGCTTCACTCTCTGTCGAAACATATGTCAGTGGCCTGTTGCCAAACATAAAATGTAGCCTTCTTCCCATATATTCATAGAAGTTCATTCCGTTATAGGAATAGAATCCTCCCATGGCTATCGGAGCCACACAGGGTATCGTCACATATGCCGCCCCTGTGAGTCCGATATATCTATAAAGGAGTAGAACCATGCCACCACCAACTAAAACACTGGCAACTGAATATATACGCTGCCTTGCAGCAAGTCCAAGAACAACACTCTCCTGATATTTATCAATATCCTTATTAACCTCTATAATCATGACTTTAATATCCTTTCTTCTATCTCCTACAATCCAAACACTTTACTTGTCAGACTCTGTGCACCCTTTACCGCACCAACAGTCATTGCAATGGTGAATGTCATTTCACATAGATACAGAAGTGTTTGTGTCCACTCCGAATAATTACCGGTAAATGACGGAAGCCCTGCATTTATAACTGATGTACAGACAATAATCGCCAGAGCCATTGTGACTGCTTCAAATGTTACGCTTAGGAAATACTTCGCATATGTTGCAGCTGTATGTGCCACAGTTCTGTTACCACCCAAAGTTGCAAATGCAATAGATCCAAGTGGAACTATGATAAGCAGTCTCAAGAATCTGAAATATACGGTATAAAGAATAAAGAAACCGCATATAATGATTATGATTGAAAGCAGCGCTGCCAGTATCAGCATCACAAGGCTTTCACCAAATCCAAGATCCTTAATTACATCTGCCTGGGCACTGTCGATTTTCAGCTCGGTTATTGTTCCAGCTGAAAGTGCATTTACTAAGTTTCCTATCGTCTGAAAGAATGCTTTCATTATCGTTACATTATTGGCTACAAAGTATTCTGAAATACTGAGTCTTATCAACATTCTCAGGATCACTTCAAATCGCATTTCTTCTTTGATATCAACACTCTCGGAACAAAAACCTATGACAAAGAACAAAACTACAAGAGAGGAACCAACTGCCACAAATATCGGATTAATACTTTCGATGATGGCCCATGGACCGCCATTGTTGAACTTGTCCGGCGTTGTTCCAAGAAGGTCAAATACAAGTGCTATCTGATTGTTCCAGAAACCGAATACCGCCTCAAGAAGTGAAAGGATTTTTTCGCCAAGCTTAAATATGCTCATTTAATATATCTCCTTCCTCTTAGTCACACCTCATCAGTATGTGAGGTAATTCAGTCTCCTAGAATCCCAGGAATGAAAGCACTGTTGAAATACCTGCCATGATGACACCGGCAACAATACCCTTGATTGCTGAGTTCATAGTTGATGAATCTTGCTGCTGATATGCCTGAGCGAACTCCATAACATTCTTTGCGAGGATGATTACACCCACAGCACCAATGATTGCGATTACAAGTGTCTTAAGGTTATCAAGAGGCTGAGTAATCGTGCTTGTATCACCGCCACCTGCAGCAAGTACAGTAGATGACATCATCGTAGATACATAGCCAGCTGTTACAGCCATAAGAGCAAACTTCTTCTTGGCATTTCCAAGTAATGAACTCTTCTTCACATTGTTACTAATCATGTTCTTAAATGTATTTTTCATAACTTATTTAATCTCCTTCTGATTATTTAATTGATATTTATTTGTCTTACTATTTTCCTTATATTCCGGGAAGCAGTCTGCGCAGAACTGCTTCCCAGTTATGGAGGAAAGTTTTGAATACATATTCGAAACGATATGCTATATACAATCGGGACGTCTCCCGGTTATATCTACTTAAAATGAATAGCTTGTATCTGAATCACAATCAGCCTCTGCCATTCTTCTCATATGATTTGATAGCTGCTTTCATAACACTGACAGGCGTATCAGGATAAAAGAACTTCATGATTTCTTCCATTGGCATCTTAATCTTGTATGCCAGATGAAGAGCTGCTATCTGTTCTTCTGAATACTTCCAGGAAGTCATTCGAGTCATAATACTGTCATCGGTCTCATCTGTTTTTCTTTTGTTATTAGCTTCCGAACTATTATCTTCAAAACCAAATAGTTTGTTAGCTGCAACGCCTGAACCATCATCCTCAGAATTTTCTTTCTCAGCTTCATCTTCAGAACCATCATTCTCGGATTCATCCACAGCCCTGTCTCCAAAAGCCTCATCCATATCAATCACATATTCTTTATCAACTTCCGGATCTACATACTCCAGGGAACTCTCTACTTCTTTCATGGTTTTATCCATTCCAATTTCAGTAAATCTCCTGCCAATATCCAACTCTGTCATAATCTGAAAATCTTCATATTTTATCTGATCTATAAAGACATTCTCTCCTTTCTCAGCCAACTTCTCGTAATACTTAAGTGACTTCTTAGAAAGAATCTCGATTCCCTTATCTGGAATTCCGGCACCTGGTGTATGAACATATGCCGGAGCACCGCCATCCTCTGTTTGAGAAAATGCCTTATGGCCAAACGGAATGAACTTCTGATCTTCGATCGGATCAAAGCCTCTGATGAAGATAAGACATTTCTTGTTATCAAACTTTCTTGCCTCATCCGGTGTCAGGAGTTCTCTTCCTATCACATCGTAATTCCTTGATGAACTACCCTGTCTGCCTCTTGTTTCACCATTAGTCTTCTTATCAATAGTGGCTTTACCAAGCAGTTCCGAGATGTACTTATGTGTTGTCTGCTCATTGCCACCAAGGTAAATCAGGGTGTCACAGTTACCTGGAATTGTTTCCCAAGTTTCCTTGAATAAAGCCTTTATCTGAGCCAAATTCTGGATGATAATCACACTTGAAATCTCACGAGATCTCATAGTAGAAAGCAGGCTGCAGAAGTCATCTGGGAGTGCGACATTTGCAAATTCATCAAGCATAAAAGTCACATGAATCGGGAGTCTTCCACCACAGTTGAAATCAGCCTGATGATATAATTCCTGAAAGATTTGTGTATAAAGCATTCCAATAATAAAGTTGTATGACTTATCAGAATCCGGGATAACACAGAACAGTGCTGTTCTTGTATTTCCATCACCATTTACTCCGATACCTAGCTCAGCCAGGTTCATATCATCCTTTGAAAGCATTCTGAACACCTGCTTATTCTCAAGGAAAGCAAGTCTCGCATTTGCACTGATGATGATTGATCTTATGGTGTCACCAGCTCCACGCATACATTTGTTGTACTGCTTTACTGCCGGATGATTTTCTCCAAGAGGGCTTGTTTCTTCAAGAAACTTCATTCTGAAATCCAACCTTGAAGGTTCGCCCTTTTCAGATACCTTAGCTTCACCTATCAGTTTCAGCACGGTTTCAAAGTTCCTTTTGTCGGGGGAAACCTCCATCCACACATAGTAGAAAATGGACTGCAGAAACAGGCTTTCAGCCTTTTCCCAGAAGGGATCTGAACTGTTTGAACCCTTTGGTGTCGTGTTAGTAATAAGATTGGTTATCAGCTTCACAACATCCGTTTCTTCACGAAGATAAGCAAATGGGTTGTAACAATCCGACTTATCCATTTCGAGCAGGTTGATTACCTTTACGTTATAGCCATTCTTCTTCAACATCGAACCGGTGCTTCTAAGAATCTCACCTTTTGGATCGGTTATTACAAAAGAATTGTTCCTCGGCATCTGCATTAAATTCGGTTTTACTTCAAAAAATGTTTTACCGGAACCTGCACCACCTATGATCAGCACATTATTATTGAGCTTCGTGTGCCTCGTATTCAGGCTCATTTTTACATTCTGACTAAGTACCCTGTTATAGCTTTCATCAGGATCCTTCAGCGTCTTATTTACCATCCCGACATTAGCAAACCGGGCAGTTCCAAATTCCCTGCCCGGCATAAGATTTCTCTGACTGGTGTAATACATCACAACAATCATTCCATATATAAAAAGCGTTATTACAACACATCTTAATGTATTCTCATTGAAATAATTTCCAAATGGATATTTCCACACATACGAGAATACAGCCATAAATTCATCCAACCTTCTTCCCGGAGCCCATGCACCGCCCACCAGATATCCAAGATAGGCAGTGAGAAAGGCGCCAATAGATATCAACGGAACTGAAGGCTTCTTCTTTGTCGTCTTCATACTACTTCTTCCTTCCTGTATTTCCGACGGACAGCTTCCTTATAGCGTCCTGTATCTGTTTCTCTCGTTTCTCCTTCTCACGTCGAGCCTTCTCAAGCTTCTGTCTCAAGCCAATCTCAACCGTGTCATAATGTGAGCTATAAAGATCCTTGCCCTTCTTCATTTCAACGACACGATTCTCAGCATCGTAAAGCTTATAGTCCTTGTCCTTATCGAGAAATGTAAGAACTGTCTTTCCACCGTGGATCTCCATAGCATTTTCCTTACGAACCCAGAGATATCTCACATCATCTCCCCAGGTTCCCGGAACTCTGGTTTTGATAGCAATTTCATTTTCCTCAGCTATCAGATTCTTACTGATAGTTATATCTGCAAGGCTGGTATCCTTTGACTTCGATACAGCTTTCATCCTGTCGGCAAGACTGCGGTAGCTTCTGACACGATTCTGAAATGCTTCTCTATCCATAAGAACCTTATAAGCTGTTGCATCATTATTCTGAGCAAGAACACCCATTGTAGCCAGTTTACTAATAACATCCTGGGCCTGTTCCTGATTTACTGAGAAATTCTCCTTAATCTCTGCCACACTGATGGATTCCCTATCCATAGCAAAATTACCAACCTTCTCGATAAGTCCATCCAAAGCATTATCTACAGCCTTGTCTCCTTCAGTGTGGGTTAGCGAGTTTCCCTTTTTCTTCTCATTTTCAAGGAACTTAGTCAGCTCAGCAGCATTCTTACCGCCGTCCTCTCTCAGATATTCATCAAATGTAGCGATACGACCTGTCTGCAATTTCTGTATCAGCATATTCATTCTCGGAACTGCCTCAGAGTGAAATACTATCTCCATCTTTCCTTTTTCCTTATTGATATTAGGAAGAACTGAATAAAGGATTCCGTATTTCTTCAGCATCTTCATAACCTTCTTCTGATCAGCCTTATCGAACTGGAATACCTGAAGGTCTCCACCTTTCATAAGAAGCTTTCTCATATTCACCTTACCGATTGATTTTTCATAATCAATAAGTCCTACAAGCAAATCTAGCGTCTTCTTAGCAGCATTAAAACCACCACTGCCAATCTTCATAGCTATCTCAATTCCTTCATATGCTACGCGGATGATCTGCACCGCTTCCTGAATCTCTTCTGCCATACTACCAGCCTCCTTTATCCGTTATATCCCATTTCATTTTCAAGCTTTGCAATCTCTATAATCTGAGGCATCCTTTCAGCAGGAACCTTATTCTCTATAAGATTGCAGAGCTGTGTTTCTGAAAGACCACACTTAATAGCATTAACTATCTGTATCAGCTGTTCTTTTGAAAGTTCACCACTAATAGCCATCTGCATCATGCTTCTTCTGGAACGCTTCTTCACACCAAGAGCCGCAGCAATACCACCCAATGCAGAAGTCTTCTTATTGGTATGCTCAACAGGAAGTGAACTGATGACTTTTCCATTTGAATCAGTCACTTCAAGTGTTCTACCTTCCATAGTATTCTGCTGAACATTCTTCTCTGTCAGATCTAAAGTTTCATCCTTTGAACTATTTCCATAGTCTCTATCAGAATTGATTTCGGAATTCATATCGTTCTCATCACCTCTTTGATTTATTCCTTTATTATTTGATTCCATCTGTTTTTCTGTTTTCTTCTTTATTTCAGCAACAGCACGATTGAGTCTCTCCTCGTTGTCATGCATCCATACCTCAAGAATATGATCATTTTTATGCATCTGTACTTCCATATTCTTTATGTCCTGCTTCAACTTCTCGTAGGTTTCTACATCGATGTATTCAACTCTTTCAAGCTGCTCCTTCAGTTTTTCCAGTTCAGCAATCTTTTCATCCTTCTCCTTAAGCTTCTCCTCTGCCTTTGATAGCTTCTCGGAATATTCCTTTAAAAGAAGTGCCTCTGCAGATGAACTCTTATCGATTGCAGAAGATACACCAACCATGATTTCATCCCTGAAGGTTGTAAACATAGCCTTTAAATCCTGACTGTCCTTTTCAGATCCACCTTCAGATTTCTCTTTATCGGATTCCTCGATATCAGATGTCCCCTCGGTATTCTTTGCTTCCGAAGTAAATAATTTGTTTTCTTCCTTCGGTGAAGAATCCTTCTCTTTTTTAGCCTCATCTTTTGAAGTTTCATCTTCCGTAACAACTTCAGAATCTTTTGATGCTTCTTTTTCTTCTACAACATCACCATCCTCTGTCTCGACCGGTTCCGGCATCTGTTCCCTATATTCATTCAAAATATCAATCAGTCTGTCCTTGCTTCCCAGCTTGTCTTCAAAGGTCGATATATTCACACCTTTATCAAGAAGTTCAAATACAACTTCCATAACTTCATCGCTGCGTTCTTCAGCGGAAAGCTTTTCTATAACCTCATCATCGAAACCATTTCTGATACATTCTGATATGACCTTCATTCTTCCAACGCTGATGGGCTTGGTACAATACTTCATTACATCTTCCTTCATCATCCCGGAGCAAAGATCCATCTCAACCTGCATCATTACTTCCTGTGATAACCTGTACTTGCTTTTAAGGCTTGCAAGTATGGAATCAATATCAACTCTTGTATATCTTTTCTTATACATAGTGTCCTCCGTATTCATTTTTTATGATTTCAAACCGGACTAAATCCAGTCCAAAATAAAAACAGCCGTTATCTTTTCTTCGGCTGCCATCTATTTTCATTCTTATCTTTATCTGTACTATCTATTTCTTTTGCTTTTTCATCTGCCTCATCTATGATTCTTTCATCATAGGAAATGTCTCGCATTCTTTCACATTCAGCAATTATATCCTTTAGAAGCTTCTGTTCTTTTGAAAGATCACTGAGCACCTTTCGAAGCTTCTTTCCTTCTGATTTACAATGCGCCTCGATATTCTTAACTTCTTCATAAGAATAACCTTGCTTCGAGAGCAGAGCTTCACACTCTATCCATCGGTCAAATTCATGCTGAAAATCTGAGTCACCATTCTGATATAGTTCCACAGCAGATTTAATATCATCCATCTCATTAACTACACCAAAGAGGGATCTGCACTTTCTTCCGGTTCTATAATTCCGATTCTTCTCAGATACCCTTTGCTTCTTTTCTGAGTCAATATCAGCCTTGATTGCTTCCAAATCCTGCTCACTCTTCACATCATGATCAACCAAGAATAAATACTGTTCCTGAAGCTTATGAAACTTCTTTATCTCATCCTTATACTGCCAGGCCTTACTGTAAGGTCTTCTCATAATTAGTCCCAGCCTGAACAGACGAGCATAATACTTTTTCTGAATTGGACTAAGCTTTGTTCTCTTCCTTCGTGGAATCTTGCTATAAACAATTCTCTCAGCTTCTTCCAGTGTTTCAGTCTTATATGATTCAAGTGACTCAACCGGGATTCTTTCTCTTATCCGTTCTTCTGAATAATCATCTCCAAGATGTCTCGTTCTTCTGAATCTGCTCATACCGGGTGCTTTGAATGCCAGGTATTTATTCTGCTTATCTGTATAGCCACGACCTTTCATTATATTTATGAAATCATCAAAATCCTCAGCCTCAGCTATCGCTATATCTATGTCTCGTTTTATCATATCTGACCATACGAAGCTGCCATCTCTATATTCATTCCATTCCTGATACCTGGTATGTTCTTCATTTGGATCTATCTCAATAGTACTGAGACCATGTTCCTCACATAACCTATTAATAACCGGCTGGATGTAAGTCGCCCAATCATTTTTCTTATAATGATATTTCCGTCCGGTAACAAAGCTCACGCTGTTGAACAGAATATGTGAATGAATATGATCCGTATTCACATGAACAGCATATAATGCCTCATAGTCTGCCAGATATTCCTCGACAAATGCTTTTGTAATAGCCATAGCTGTATCAGCATCTGTCTCGCCTTCCTTGAAGGATATGATCACATGATAAGCCTGACGGCCACCGGTCTTTCCAAAGCTCTCTTTGGTTTCCATCATCTGTTTCATAGCATATTCAGGCTGTAGATTGTAACCGCCTGTCAAAATCTTTTCTTCGGTTTTCTCACCACTCTGAATATATTCGATTACAGTTGATAGATGGGATTTTCTACCGGTGACATCATTTATGTGTAGAATCTTACAAATAGCCAAGTATCCTCACCACCTTACATATCGCCAAGCTCTTCAACCACCTTATTCATCCCCGTAGAAAGGCGCTTCATATAAGCTATCAGCCTCATCTTATCTTCTGGGATATAAACTCCGGCATTATTATTTCTCGTAATCTGATTTATATTCACGCCAACATGATTTATCTCATTTATTAGTTCTCTTATCATCTTTCTGATCTCAGGGAAATCATTCGGACTGCTCTTTAAGCACAGCCTCAGATAATCACTCTCACTCACGCCAGCTTCAGCAGCCCTTTTGGAGAGTTCCTCAGCTTCAATCTTAGTGAGGCGAAAGCCTTTGATCACATCCTTCTTTTCGTTCTCCATTGATTTCTCACCTCATTTCCTGTACTGCCTGTTCGTCTGAGAAATGTACCATTTCGGATAAGCGCAAGATACGCATTTTGTTTTACAAAACGCATCTTGTTAGGGGACAAAGCCCCTAATACCCCACCTAAATATATGAAATCTCACCATATATACCTCCTGTAAGTCCATTTTACTGACAAATAAGCATTTTACTTACCATTTTACTTACAACCCGCGATTTGTCCTGCCATATTACTTACAAGGCAGCTGACTCAAAAAAAGCGATATTTTCTTGTAAGGCCATTTTCATTACAAATCGCGAATTGTCTTACCATTTTCATTACAATTTGAGTTTTTTATCACCATTTTCATGACAAGGAATTTCAAGCTTCGTTGCAACCAACCATTCGTTCATATCCTTATGTTTTTTAGGTGGCGAAAAGTCTCGTGTCTCATATCCGACCTCTTGATATTTCTTCATCAGTCTATCAGTTGCCATTCTTCCTACCTGATCATTATCAAGACAGAAGAAAATGAACTTCATGCCTGGATGTTCTTCAAGAAATCTTTCAAGTGGTGGATCCTGCAACATACCAAGAGCCAGTAGATTTACATTATAGTTATGAAACATGTCAGCATAACTCATCAGGTCTATAGCCCCTTCAAATACGAATATGACATTACTGTCCGGAACTGTCAGATTAAAACCATAATGCTTATCATTTCCTGCCACATCTATCTTAAATGGTTTCTTGCCTTCGATATCATAAGAGCCTCTCATACTTGCAAATCGAATAACACCTTCAGCATCTAATCCTTTGAATATGATGTCATGATGCTCGCTGCTTTCGTATATTAACCCTTTATCAATAAAATACTGAATCGTTTCCAAGCTGATTTTCCTGTTCTTATTAAGATAAGAAATAGCTCTATCATTATTATCATTAGGTTCCGGCAAAATAAACTCTTTGGGAACAACCTTCATATCATTTTTAACCTGATGTTCCAAATATACTTTAGAACACTTACGATTTTGGTGTTCTTCTCTCTGATACCCACTAAAATCCAACAGCCAAAACACCGCTTCTTTTACACTTAGTCCTGCGAACTCTTTAAGGAAGTCTATCTGTGATCCACCGTCATGGCCTTTTTGTCCTGCTCTGGACCATCTGTACCAATGACTTCTGTTATATATCCTTATGGAATCCATCTCCTTCAGAGTGTAGAATCTGCCAATCTTCTTTGGCGTAAAACCGAGGTGGCTGGCTACATCAACCAGGTCAACTGACTTAGCTAATGCTAACTCATCAGCTGTGAATCTATTCATCGTTTCCTGCCCCCTCTGCTTGTATTAGTTTCTACTAAATCCTTAGACTCAGCTTCGCTAGTTCCAATATCAGTCCCAATATCTGTTCCTAAACTAGATTCTGTTTCTTTTCTATCATTATCAAGATAGCTACTAATTTCTGCTGCAACCGGAATCTTGAACTCAACATTCTGATAATCTACACAGATATTTCTTCGTGGCATTGGAAGCATGTTCTTCTCTTTATAGCTGAAGTATTCTGAATTATCTCCACCAACTATCACACTGTCCAGAAGCGGTATTCCAACCAGATCACAAATATCAATCATTCTCTGTGTAAGCATCGTATCCTGCTCTGAACAATGGATATCCCCAGAAGGGTGATTATGGATTAAAATCATGCTGGCAGAGTTGCTGAGTATAGCAGCCTTCAGAAGTTCTCTTGGATGAGCTATGCTCGAATCTATAGCTCCCATACTGGCAAAGGTACAACTGATAGGCTTTCCGTTTGCTTTCATATGAAGAATACAAACAACTTCTCTATCAAGCTCACAGAGTTCTTTTCCTATAAGTTCCACTGCATCTTCAGGTGACTTTATTGGATGCCCCGACATTATCGGAGCATCCTTCACCAACCTTACGGCTACAACATTTAACTTATACTCTTTTGCCTCAGCTTTATTATTCTCCTTCTTCATCGCTGTCCTCCTGACCCAGAGTGACATTGATTATGAAATCATCCTCTGACAGATTCATCATCAGGAGCAGCGAATCCAATGACAGCTCACATAT
>Ga0129306_1003113_pt1 | contig 13077 bp, 11 predicted proteins | sample P827metagenome_FD_94438 | JGI IMG/M metagenome (GOLD analysis project Ga0129306, IMG submission 94438) | Capybara group fecal microbial communities from Wisconsin, USA - P827 metagenome | ecosystem: Host-associated > Mammals > Digestive system > Large intestine > Fecal | place: USA: Wisconsin...
ATTTTCCACCAGGGGCATTCCCAGCAGCACGAAGTTACTGCGGAACAGCGCCTGAAGCATCGCCCCCCTGGACCGGTTATCCTTTTCCACCGTGCATACCACGACAGCGGAAAGCATCAGCATGATAAACAAACCCGCAACGGTAAACGCCAGCAGCCGGGGACGCAGCGCAGTAGCGATCGTCGTCGTATACATGTTATAAAACATCATGCAGAAAAAGAATACCCGGAAAATCATGGCATTTACATGCGTCAGTTCCGTATCCGTCAGCATCTTCCGCCAGCGGACAAAGATGCCCATGCCGATCAGAAGAAACAGGGGGATGATTGCTTTTACCGCAACAATAAAATGTTGCTCCATAATTACCCCAGCAGCAGCTTATCGCTGGCCATTCCGTCGCCGCTTGCTTTCTCAAACATCGCCAGCAGGTCGGCAATCTTCAGATTTTTCTTTTCTTCGCCGTCCACGTCGATCAGCACCCGGCCTTCATGCATCATGACCAGGCGGTTGCCGAAACGCAGGGCGTCACGCATGTTATGGGTGATCATCAGGGTCGTCAGCCGGTCCCGTTCCACAATGGTATCCGTCAGTTCCAGGACTTTCTCCGCCGTTTTCGGATCCAGCGCCGCCGTGTGCTCATCCAGCAATAATAATTTCGGTTTTTTAATGGTAGCCATCAGCAGGGTCAGGGCCTGCCGCTGGCCGCCGGAAAGCAGGCCTACATGGGCGGTCATACGGTCTTCCAGCCCCAGGTTCAGCTCTTTCAGCATTTCATAAAAACGGTCATGCTGCTCGCTGCTGCTGCTCCAGCTGAGACCCGGGAACTGGCCCCGCCGTGACGCGATGGCCAGGTTCTCTTCAATCATCATACCGGCCGCCGTTCCCAGCATGGGATCCTGGAACACCCGGCCGATGTACCTGGCCCGTTTGTGCTCCGGTTCTTTCGTAATATCCACGCCGTCAATGACGATACGTCCTTTATCAATGGGCCAGACGCCGGCAATGGCGTTCAGCATGGTGGACTTGCCGGCCCCGTTGCTGCCGATCACCGTTGTGAAGTCGCCCGGTTTCAGGTGCAGGGTGGTGTCCACGAGAGCCCGTTTCTCATTAATGGTTCCGGGGAAAAATGTTTTATAAATATGCTCAACCTGTAACATCAGCGCGCCACCTTTCTGCCCTTGAACTTCGCCTTGATCAGCGGCATGGACAGCGCAATCGCCACCAGCACGGAAGTAAAGAGCTTCAGATCGTTGGGCGGCATGCCCATCTGCAGTACCACGGCAATGACGATACGGTACACGACAGAGCCAAGCACCACGGAAATCATGCAGTTTTTAAAGCTGCGGGTGCCGAACAGCACCTCGCCGATAATGACCGACGCCAGACCGATAACGATGGTGCCGACGCCCATGCCTACGTCCGCGAAGCCGTTGTTCTGGCCCACCAGCGCGCCCGAAACGGAAATCAGGGCATTGCTGATGATGAGGCCCAGAATAATGGTCATATCCGTATTCACGCCCTGGGCCCGGATCATCTGCTGGTTGAAACCGGTCGCGCGGATCGCCGCGCCGATTTCCGTGCCAAAGAACCAGTACATGCCGATGCCGATGAGCAGCGTCGCTGCCAGCCCCACCACAAAAGTGGTATACGCATTATTCAGGCCCAGCGCCTGCTGGGTATAGGTAAATACCGTATCCACGCCAAGCAGGGACAGGTTCGCCTTGCCCATGATGCGCAGATTCACGGAATACAGCGCAATCATCGTCAGAATTCCCGCCAGCAGTGCCGGAATTTTCATTTTTGTCGTCAGGAAGCCCGTTACCGCGCCGGCCAGCATGCCGGCCACTGCGGCCGCCAGAATCGCCGTGCTGACACTGTGGCCGCTTGCCATCAGCGTCGCCGCCGTTGCTGCTCCCAGCGGGAAACTGCCTTCACAGGTCAGGTCCGCCAGATCCAATACCCGAAATGTTACATACACGCCAAGGGCCATTACGGCCCACAACAAACCTTGTGCCACCGTAGACACAGCCAGGTTACTCATAAAACATTGACCTCGAATCTCTTGTAAAATGTAAAACTTATAAAATTTATTGCGGAAACACCGCATGAATAAGGCTGCGCAGCTGCCGGAACGCAAACCCGCAGTTCCTTATATATAAAAAGGAACGGATCCGTTTGTTACGACGGATCCGGCCCTGCCTGTCACCATCAGATTAAGGAGACTGTCAGTATAATTCTCCACAGTTCCCGCTATATCGAACCAAACAGATTACTTAATTATTTCCGCGCCCTTCAGCAGTTCCGCCGGGATCTTGATGCCCAGCTGATCGGCTTTCTTCTGGTTTACGACAGCCTTAAACTCTTTCTGGGAACGGATCGCCATATCCTGGGGTTTCGCCTTGCCGTTCAGAATCTCCGCCGCCATGGCGCCGGTCTCTTCGCCCAGCATGTAATAATCGATGCCCAGGGTAATCAGACCGCCGGCCTTCACTTCGCCGGGTTCCGCACAGATGACCGGCAGTTTGACTTCATCGGTCACCTTGCACAGGGTAGGCATGGCGGAAGCCATGATATTATCGGTAGGAATATACAGGGCGTCAATCTTGCCGATCAGGCTGTGGGCTGCCTGCTGGATATCGTTAACGGTGGAAACCGTGGCTTCTTTGACCGTCAGGCCTTTTGCCGCCGCTTCTTTCTTCAGGATTTCAACCTGGATCTGGCTGTTCACTTCGCTGGAGCAGTAAATAACGCCCACGTTCTTTGCGGTGGGAACTACTTTCTGCAGCAGTTCAACCTGTTCTTTGATGGGGTTCATGTCCGTGGTGCCGGTTACGTTGGTGCCCGGTTTCGCGGCATCTTTCACCAGTTTCGCGGATTTATAATCGGTAATGGCCGTTCCGACAATCGGAATATCTTTCGTAGCGTTGGCTACAGACTGCGCGGAAGGCGTAGCGATGGCGCAGATCAGATCCACTTTGTTGTTGACAAACCGGTTGGCGATGTTCTGCAGATTGGACTGGTCTGCCTGCGCATTCTGCCGGTCAAAGGTGATATTCTGCCCTTCTTTAAAGCCGTTTTTGGCCAGGCCGTCAACAAAGCCTTTATTGGCAGCATCCAGAGCGGCATGCTCTACCAGCTGCACAATGCCAACATTGAATTTCTTCTCCGCCTTCGGTGCCGGTTTTTTGTCTCCGCCGCCGCAGCCGGCCATACCTACTGCCAGGGTCAGCATCAGGGCCGCTGCCAGAGCCTTCATTTTAGATCCGGATAATTTAAACATGTCCCTCATTTCCTTCCCTCATTTTTTATACAGTTACAGGCAATCAATCTCTACGTGTTCTATAATCTCTGATTGCGCCGTGGAAACCGTTCCGTTTATTACTTCACAGTCCCTTACTTATAACTATACATAGTATATTGTAAGCGTAAACACCGATAAAGTAAATAGCTTTTGCATAATTCTGCCCTTTTATTAGCCATATACTATCATTTTTTGCAAAAAAGCTGTTAAAAAAGTAACGATTAAGCCACAGTCCTCCCTAAAGGACTATTGCAAATCCTGTTTTTTCATACTATAGTAATTGTAGATGATTAAAAAAAGAAAGGACGATAACCATGCTGAAACGGATTTTACTCTGCCTGATGGCAATCATGATGTTTAGCGCCGGCGCTTATGCCGAACAGTGGACCTACCTGGGCCGTTACGCGGTTAAGAACAACCCCCTGTATGTCAATACGACCGACGCGCTGATCCTGAACCACCTGTTCCTCTATACATCCCAGTCCACAAACAATCACCAGATGTACGATGTCTATTATTTCCACGATCACAACGACGATGTCCGGGTGGTCAATGACGTCGTCAACCTGATCACGGTTCCCATCAAAGCAAAACTCGTTCCCCTGAACATCTACGGAAAGCCCATGCTCAGCGACGGCGTGTTCTGCGGCCAGATTTTCTCCGATATCAAGATTACCAACGCGGGCGTCTTCGAAGTCCGCCCTGTTGCTTTCTCCATCCGGGATTCCGTAAGCGGCAAGGTCATCTTCCGGGCCACGGGTGAAATGCAGGGACAGGTTCTCCTGGCCGACTCCGCGGCGCAGAAAATCGCCGCCCTTACCGGCCCCCACAAGGATTGGAAAAACACGATTGGCGGCGTGCCCCTGTCCGCGTTCCAACAGCAGAAATGAAACTCATCCGGTCCGTCTGGATAATCAGATTTTATTAAAATCGGTAGTGCAAAGGATTGCGTTTTAGACTATGAGTGTAGAAATTATCAAACAACTGGCTATTTTAATCGTTGGGTTTGCCCTGCTGGTAAAAGGTGCCGATCTGTTTGTAGACGGTGCCTCCGGCATCGCCAAAAAGTTCGGTATTTCGGAGCTGATCATCGGGCTTACCATCGTGGCCATGGGCACCAGCGCGCCGGAAGCCGCAGTATCCATCGCGGCCGCCGCCAAAGGAAGCGCCGGTATCTCCATCGGTAACGTAATCGGCAGCAACATCATGAACATTTTCATTATTCTTGGTGTAGTGGCTTCCATCACTCCGCTGAAGATCGAACGTTCCACCGTCCGCTATGAGATGCCGTTCACCATAATCGTCACTGTATTATTCGTGCTCATGGGCAAAGACGGCCTCCTCACCAGACCGGACGGCGCTATTTTATGGGCAGGCCTGCTGCTTTACATGGCCTATCTGCTGCGCCAGGCAAAACAGAAACCGGCAGAGGCCCCTGCGCAGGCTGAAACAACGATTCAGAAAACAGAAGACTCTTCGTCTGAAGCGGGCATGGAAACCGCGGCGGTTCCCGCAGACTCCCCTTCCATCTGGAAGCTTATCGCCCTTACCATCGTGGGTCTTGCCGTAATCCTGGTCAGCAGCGATTACGCCGTGGACGCCGCTGTTGCGCTGGCCAAGATTTTCAACATCAGCGACCGGGTCATCGGTTTGACCATCGTAGCGCTGGGCACTTCCCTGCCGGAACTGGTGACTTCGGTCACAGCAGCGCTGCGGGGCAATGCGGATCTGGCGGTAGGCAATGTGGTGGGCAGCTGTATTTTTAACCTGCTGTTTGTCTTGGGCACTTCCGCCCTGATCCTTCCCATCCCCTGCGCCCCCAATTTTCTCAGCGACGCCTATGTGGCCGTGGGTGCCACGGTACTGTTGCTGCTCTTCGGTTTCACCCAGATGAAGATCACCCGCTGGGAGGGCGTACTGCTGGTGGCCTGCTATGTGGCCTACGCGTATGTAGCATTGGTATGACCGCATGGGAAGGTTGTTTCAAGCCGAAACTGCCAGAGAAAAATATCCTGTCCATACTCTAAAAGGTTACCGGAAAACATAACAGGACCTGCAACGATGTGTGCCTGACACATCAATACAGGTCCTGTTTATTCTTTTACGTAAGGAGCCAAAGCCGGAAAGTTCCGTGTTCTCCGCATTTCTTCCCTGAATCTGCTTTTTCCGGATCTGTTTTTCCGCAGTCCTTGTGTTTACCGGTAGGAAACCGCTTCCACGCCTTCCTCCGTGACAATGGCCCGCAACCGTTCCAATTCTTCTTCCGTGGGACGGCGGAACGCCTGCTCATCGTAGGAAAGGCCCAGCTGGGTATATTTGTCCGCGCCGTAACTGTGGTACGGCAGCAGCTCCAGCTTCGGCTCCGGCAGATGTTCCCTGACGAACCGGGCCGTATGCCGGATATTTTCCTCGTCGCCGTTGACTCCCATGATCGTGGGGATTCGGACGACGATATTTTTTTTCTGTTTGCCCAGCTCCGCAATGTTATGCAGAATCAGGCCGTTGTCCACTCCGGTGAACTGCCGGTGCTTTTCCCCGTCCATATGCTTGATATCCATGAACAGCAGGTCCATCAGGTCCAGGGTGGGCTGCAGTTTTTCCAGCGGAAAATATCCGCAGGTCTCCATGGCCTGATTCAGTCCCAGGTCATATACTGATTGGGCAAGCTCATGCAGAAATTCCGGCTGTTGCGTGCATTCCCCGCCGGAATAGGTTACGCCGCCGCCGGATTCCCGGAAAAAGATCAGTTCCTTTTCCAGCCAGTCCAGCACCTGCTGTACCGTCCATTCGGTTACGGAATGTTTCCGGGCGTGTTCCAGGCAGGCCTTCACGCAGGCGCCGCAGTCCACGCATTTTTCCCGTTCCCCGGGGGCATTCAGGTCACAGCCCACCTGCTGCGGGCAGACGGACATACAGCGTCCGCAGCCGATGCAGCGGGACGCGATATACAGGATGCGGTCGCGGGCTTCCCAGCCTTCCGGGTTGGAGCACCACCGGCAGCGCAGGGGGCAGCCGGCAAAGAACACGATGGTCCGGATGCCGTCCCCGTCATTGACAGAATAGTGCTGCAGCTGGAGAATCTTTCCCTTAGTATTCATCATGTACCGTGCGGCGGATAATGGAATCCTGCAGCGTCTTGGACAGATGTACGAACTGGGTGCTGTATCCTGCAACCCGCACCAGCAGGTCCCGGTAATTTTCCGGATGTGCCTGGGCGTCCAGCAGTGTCTTGCTGGACAGGGTATTGAACTGGATATGGAAGGCACCCATGTCAAAGAATGACTGGATCATGGAAGCCAGGTTGTTCCGCCCTCTGGGCGTGCTGACCAGGTCGTGGCTGAGGCGCATGTTCAGCAGCGTGCCGCCGGAATGGATGTCCTGATTCATCTTGGCTACGGATTTCATGGCTGCCAGCGGCGTGGAAGTATCCGTGCCCGCAACCGGGGAAACGCCTTCGGAAATGGGTTCCGTGGCTTTCCGTCCGCAGGCGGTGGCGCCGATCACGCGGCCGGTGGGGATGAAGTTGGAAATGCCCATGAAGGCAGTGGTAAAGGTCTTGCCGTAAATATCGGTGTATTTATGGGCCTCTTCATAGTAATGGTTGCCGATGCGGCGGGCGATATCGTCCACATAGTCGTCATCGTTGCCGTACTTGGGCGCATCCTGGGCCAGCTTGCGCAGTTCGTCATAGCCTTCCCAGTTTTTATCCATGGCGTCCAGCAGTTCGTCCATGGTGCACACTTTATCATCAAACACCAGCTTTTTCACGGCAGCCAGGCTGTTGGCGGATTCCGCCAGCCCGATACCGGTCAGTACCGGCCCGATGGTGTACTTGGCGCCGCCGTCCACCAGGTCCATGCCTTTTTCCAGGCAGGATTCGGACACCGCAGAGAAGAACGGGCGGGGAATCAGCACCTTCTGCAATTTCTGGGCCAGGATCGCGCCGGTCACGGAAATGGAGATCAGGTTGTCAAACTGTTCCATGAAAGCCTGTTCCACTTCCGCATAGGAAGCGAACTTCCGGTCCGTATGGATGGGCAGGCCCATCTGTTCGCCGGTGATGCGGCTCTTGCCGCCGTTGGTGGCATATTCAAAAGCGCCGCTGAAGTTTACGTTAACGGTGCTGGTCCATTCAAAGGTCTTGCGGAAATGGGGCACCACGCAGCCGCAGTTGTTCCAGTCCCGGGCGTCTTCCGTCTCATAGCCCATGTTCTTCAGCATCTGGTAGCCGGTCTTGTCGCTGTGGATAGCCGGGAAGCCTGTTCCCTGGGCCACCAGTTCCATGACCGCTTCCACAAATTTATGGGGGCTGTCATGGCCGATGCGGACAGACAGGCCGGGCTGATGGGTCTTCACTTCGCCGGTCGCTTTCAGGCACAGGTAGCTCAGTTCGTTGGTAGCGTCCTTGCCGTTCCGGTCCGTGCCGCCTACGGTCAGGTTCTGGAACTGGTAGCCGGCGAAGAAATCCGCTGTGTTGGCGGAAATCGTCCATACCCATTCGGACAGCTTCAGCCAGTAGCATTCGATCAGTTCCAGGATGCCGTCTTCGTCATGCAGCTTGTGTTCGATATCATATTTATAATAAGGATACATATACTGGTCAAACCGGCCCGGGTTCAGGGACAGGGGGTTCTCCATCAGGATGCCGCCCAGCTGGTAGAACCAGATCATCTGCAGGGCTTCCTGGAAAGTAACGGGAGGCTGCGCCGGAATACGGCTTAAGATATCGGCGATCTTCAGCAGTTCGTCTTTCCGTACCGGATCCTTTTCCTCTTCTGCCATAGCCAGCGCTTTTTCACGGTAACGGTCCGCCAGGATGATCATGCCTTCGCCGCAGAGGATGATGGAACGGTAAAAATCATATTTTTTCAGTCCGTCCGGAGCGGCCAGACTGATCTTGGCCATCTTTTCCTTACAGGTATCGATGATGCCCTGCCAGCCTTTTTTGAACAGCACGTCCTGATAGTCCGGGGTGATTTCACCCACAGACTGGCGCCATTTGGAATCGATATCGATAATGCCGGTATCTACCGCCACTTTGGCGATGGCCGGCGGGATCTGCGCCAGATAAGCTTCTTCCAGGGATTTCCCTTTCCAGTAGGGGAAGATGTTGGCGCGGACAAAGGCCCGCTGTTCATCCGTCATTTCATAAGGATCCTGCACCCGGTTGGAGAAATTGTCCATTTCCCGGTCCACCCAGGTCCAGGAAAATTCCGGCGTCAGGATGCCGCATTTGCGGAATTCCCCGCTGGCGCCCACGATCAGTTCGCCGGGGAAAATGGTGACCACCAGTTCCCGGCACACGTCTTTAAAGGCCTGGGCCCGGCGGATGATCTCGGTCTGTCCCTCCGTCCGTTTATAGGATTCCGTCCAGATTCGGGCTCTTTCATACGAAATGGAAGGTTTGTTGTTTACATACTCGTTCTTTGCTTTTTGGATCCGTTCCGTCAGCATACAGCAGCTCCTTTTTTCTGATTAACTGGTCTTTCCTTGATTAAACTCTTCTTACATTAACTTTAGAATTTCTTACAACAACTTCTATAATTACTTACAACGCGCCCACAATATAACATGATTTAACATTGCTGTCAAGAAATTTTTCAGCGGAATCAGTCCGTGGTTCTTCAGCATTCTCTGAAGGCCGCAATTTAACCGGCGGTTCCTCAGTACTCCCCGGAAGCCACGATTTTAATGATTTCCGTCGCTTCTTCCCCGCATTTGAACAGATCGTCCACGTGCAGCAGTTCCTCCGCCGTATGGTTCTTTTCATAGCCGGGAGCGATGCCGATGGTGGTGATGCCGCGCTTGTTGAACACATTGCCGTCCATACCGCCGCCGCCCCGGTCAAAGAACGGGGTCAGTCCCACATTGCGGCAGGCTTTGGCCGCGATACGGCAGACCGGCGCGTCTTCCGGAATATTAAATGTCTTGAACATTTCCGTCAGTTCCAGATCGATGGGCGTATTATATTTTTCGGAGATTTCCTTTACAGCCGCCCGGATTTTATCCTGCGTCTCAACAAATTCCGCCAGCTCGCTGCTGCGGTGCTCGCCCTGGAGAACGACCTTGTCGCAAACCACGTTGGCGGCAGGGCCGCCGGTGATCATGGCAAAGTTCGCCGTGGTAAAGGGAGACAGCCGGCCGTCCGGCAGATGCATGATCAGATCCGCCGTTACCCGCAGCGCGTTCAGCCCCTTTTCCGGTTCATTGCCCGCATGGGCCTTTTTGCCGTGTACCGTGATCACGACCTTGCCCATGCCGGGAGCCTGTTTCACGATCCGGCCGGCCCGGCCGGGAATATCAAAGACGAAGCACATCTTCGCCTTAAAGCGGCTCAGGTCCGCATTATCCGCGCCATACAGCCCGATCTCCTCACAGGTGGAAATAATCACTTCGATATCCCCGTGCGGCAGGTTCTGTTCTTTTACGTTACGCAGCGCCTGCAGCATCACGCAGATGCCGGAAACATCGTCCGCCGCCAGGATTGTCTTTTTGTCGGAATACATGATCCGTTCTTCTTCGTTTAATTGTGGCTGGATATGACCGTTATTGGGCACCCGGTCCAAGTGGCAGGAGAACAGGATGGGTTCAACCTCCGGATCGCCTTTCAGGACGGCGATGATATTCCCGCACTCGCTGCCGGTTTTTTCCGCCGTATCATCCTCTTCCACTTCCAGTCCCAGCGCGGCCAGTTTCTGCTTCATCACATCACAGATGGCCCGTTCCTTTTTGGAATACACTTCCAGGGCGGTCAGTTCGTAAAAATCTTTCAGCATGGGATTGTTTTTCATTATTTCAGTGCCTCCTCACTAACCCTTACCACTGGGGCGGGATCTTGTCATAAGTGCCGGTAATATACATGGTAACCTTTCCCTTGGAAAGGATGTCGCCTTCATCGCTGTATACCTTGACATCTACAAAAACCACATGGTTGGTCTTTCGCAGAATCTGCGCCTCTGCGAAAATCGTATGGCCTTCTTTCACGTTTTTCATAAAGTTTGTTTCCAGGTCCAGCGTAACGACCGTGCACCCCACCGTCCAGCAGACGATGCCGCCCGTGGTGTCGATGAGGGTCGCTATGGCGCCGCCGTGGATGTATCCGAAGGGGTTTGTAATCTCTTTATGGACCACCATGCTGGATTTAACCCAGCCGCAGTCCGCGTCCTCCAGTTTAATGCCGCAATACTTAATAAAAGAAGTACCTTCAAACCGTTTCAACAACTGCAGGCATTCCTGTTTATTCATGAGTCTCTGTACCTTTCGTTTGCCTCTGTCTTTCGTTTCTCTCTTTTTTCGTTTTCTCTGTTACTGAGGGGTATACTCCATCACAGGGAATATATTTTGTCATAGAGGAATATACCCTGACAGTATCCTCTGCCGTTTTGTTTTCCGGCTCAGATTTTGTACACCCGGTTTTCCTTCCTGGGCGCGGCGGGTGCGGGCTCCACTTCCGGATACCCGATAATCAGATTGCCGATTCCTTCGTATTCCCCGGCAACTCCCAGATCCGCCAGTAGCTTTTTTCCTTCTTCATCTTCAAAAACTTCTTTTGCGCGGTGGATCCAGCAGCTGCCAATCCCCAGCGCATGGGCGGCCAGCATCATGTTACCCATTACCAGGGCTCCGTCATACACATGGGTCGGAACCGATTTGTCGGCAATTACCGGCAGCACGGCCGGTGCCCCGTAAAACGGGTCTTTGCGTTTGAACGGGTCATATTTCGCATTGAGGGCGGAAAGTTTGTCACGCGTCGCCTTATCCGTTACGGCAAGGATGACCGCCGACTGTTTCGCCATGCCGTTGGCAGCGTAAAGTCCGGCTTCGATAATAGCATCGATGATTTCTGCGGGTACGGGATCAGCTTTGTATTTTTTACAACTGCGGCGGGAAAGAATAGCCTGTAATACTTCGTTTGTCATGATGACACACCTCCGTCCAATATTATTGCAATTGTATTATAACAAAAAAGAGCGCAGCCTGCCAATGCAGTCTGCGCATAATTCTACCAATAAACGGGCAAAAAAAATGGTGATCCATCCGCGACTCGAACGCGGGACACCCTGATTAAAAGTCAGGTGGCTTTTTTCTGTGTGTGAAAATCCCTTGCTTTGGTATCTGCCAGTTGCAGCAAGCCCTTCGATTTTAGCTCCGACGCGCGTTACGTTTTTTCCCTGAGCTAATCGACATTTTATAATTAAATATTGCCTGTTTAGTACACATAGTTAGATAAAAAAGTATTTAACGCCATCTCCATTCTATTCAGGAGATGGCCATTTTTATTAAAGGGGTGATTTTATATGCTTTACGGCTACATTCGTTTTACTGTTGGTGACAACCAAGATAATTCTTTAGAAGCCCAAACCAATTTATTAAAAAAAAACGGTTGCAACAATATTTACGTAGAGGATTCTGCATGCACAGCCGCATACCATCCAGTGTTTGAAAGCCTAATCCTGAATATATTAGAAAAAGACGATACCCTGGTAGTATGCAAGGCCGATAGGTTCGCTCATAGCATAAAAGAATGCGTAAGTGTTATCCAATATGTATTTAACAAAGGCGCACGGATACACATTTTAAATATCGGGTTGTTGGATAATACAGACTCTGGAAATCTGTGCCTTGCCGCTTTGAAAGCCGCCGTTGAATTGGAAAAATACTGGAAAACAAATTACTACGCTGAATATGGTTACGTAACCCATTCACAACGTAAGAAAATCGGTAGGCCAACTTGCCTGATGAAAATATGCTTTATGCATTGGAACTTCTGAAAACAAAAACATACCGCGAAGTAAGCACACATACCGGAATCAGCCGATCATCGTTAGCCCGTGCGCTTAAAAGACTTTCAGTGAAAAAGAAGGACTGGAAATGATTTTCAAAAAGCCTGACAAATCCAACTACAGCATCAAAACTTATAGTAGGGGTATGCGATACGGTGAAAATGGAGTATCGTGTAGCCGACAAATTCATATCTTTTGGCTTTTTATTGACCTTAATCAGGGCGGATACGCTGAATGAAAAACTGGCACAAACGAAACATTATGTTGAAAGAAAAAACTAAAATTTCAGAATAATGCTAAAAAAATTGTACAATTTGCGAAGATAAAATATAATAAAATTGAAGTATTATATACACAATTATAATGCAGTATAGTTTTTTCAGAGGACAGGAGGTACAGCCATGGCAAACTTCAGGACAACCAACAAAAAAATGCTGGCGGCGCGGGTATTGTGCACGTTATTGCTGGGCACGTATTTTGTAGGCGGGTACGGCGAACCGGTTGCGTGGGGGGCAGATAATGAAGGTACTGCCAAGGTTTCAGGAAGCGGTAATGTTTTTGGGACAGCAGTAACCAATGTTTCTGCCTGGGGCTCAAATACCCAAGCAGCTGGTAATAATGCCACGGCGTTCGGTTTCCATGCATGGGCCTTCGGCGGTAATGCCACGGCGTTTGGCAGTGCGACAACAGCCAGCGGCGATCATTCCACTGCGTTTGGCAGTGGGACAACGGCCAGCGGCGGTGTTTCCACGGCGTTTGGGGCAGGGGCAGAAGCCCTCGGAGTTCGTTCCACAGCGTTTGGGGCATATTCATTGGCGGGCGGCCCGGATTCTACGGCGTTCGGCGTACAGACAAAGGCCAGCGGCCAGGAATCTACGGCGTTCGGCGTACAGACAAAGGCCATCGGCCAGGGCTCCACGGCGTTCGGGGCAAATACACAGGCGGGGCAGTTGCTCTATGGTACAACAGAGGTAACCATTAAGAGTTATACAG
>Ga0129306_1003114_pt1 | contig 13069 bp, 8 predicted proteins | sample P827metagenome_FD_94438 | JGI IMG/M metagenome (GOLD analysis project Ga0129306, IMG submission 94438) | Capybara group fecal microbial communities from Wisconsin, USA - P827 metagenome | ecosystem: Host-associated > Mammals > Digestive system > Large intestine > Fecal | place: USA: Wisconsin...
ATCTCGTACTGTGGTGTCAATGTGGCAAGGACAGCAATGATGGCGTCGGTAGCCTGATGCAATTCGGTTATCCGTTTGTTTCCTTCATACAAACGGTTCATCATCAATTGTATATACCAAGTATAACCGTCAAAACGCTGATATATGTCATGAAAAACCTCTTGACTCAAAATACCTTTCTTTGCCTCGAAGAAACGGCTGGCAAATTCATAATAGGCATCTTCCGGAATCGGTTGAAGGTTCATAAACTCCGTGCTCTGGTAAAACGGACGTTGTGGAGAATTGAACATTTCAGCCATCAGGTGCTGCCGGCTGCCTGAAAAGATAAACCCGGCATTTGAAAATTGGACATGCGAGCGCAGCAAAGCTTCTGTACCTTTCTCAGGGTAATATGCCACCTGCTGAAACTCGTCAATGGCAACATACACCTTTTTCTTGCTGCTTTTCAGATAATCAAAGATACTCTTCAACGTGTATTCATCGCTTGTTGAATCGATATTTAGCGAGAGCGATGGCATTCCCGTCAACACGTCCACAGTAACGACTGGCCTCCATGCCTTGAAAGCGTCCAACACCTTTGACATTAAAGACTTCTCGCGTCGCAAAGCCTCATCCACGATAGCAGCGCCCAACACTTGCACAAAATCATGAAGGTTTTGGGTGGAAAAGATATCCACATAGATACAAACCGCGTCTTTTTCAGTTGATAAAATGCGGTTAAAAACATGTTTTATCAATCCTGTTTTTCCGATTTTTCGAGGGGAAAGCAGTGTTATATTGCGTCCATTTTTCAGTGCAGAAATCAGATTTTCGGTTTCTTTTTCCCTGTCGCAAAAATATGAAGATCCATCATATCCCTTGTAAACAAAAGGATTTTCAAGCTCTTTAGTTTTTTGTTTACCCATAGCATTATCTTTTTTATCACATAATTATCGTCACGTAAATTACGTCACAACTTTTACGTGATGCAAAGATAAATACTTTTTTTGAATGACAATACAAAATCTTCAAAAAAGATTATTCTTTCTTCAACGCCACTGCAGGATTGGTCCTCGCTGCCCGCAAGGTCTGCCAAAGCACGGACAGGAAGGCCATCAGCATGCCGATGACGACTGCCACGACGATGATCCAGCCGTAATAGCTGATGCGGTATGAGAAACGGTCAAGATAATGGCTGCAGAAATATATCGACAGCGGTATCCCGATGATGGCGGCGATACCAACCAAAACCATGTAGTCCTTCACCGTACGCCACAACTCGCGATGGACATTACTGCCAAACACCTTGCGCACAGCGATACCTTTTGTGCTTTGCTCGCTGTAATAAGTGCTCATGGCAACGAGACCGAGCAAGGAGATCAGTATCGACAGCAACATGAACAATTCGAGCAGGCGCATGGCCATCTTGACGGGTTGCAGCGACAAATTGTTCAGGTCTTTCACATAGCCGTTTTGGGCGGCTTCCACAAATGTGCCGTTCTGCTCCTCTGAATACTCGCGATAAACCTCCAGAATTGCCTTTTCAGTCCCTTTGTAATCACTTGAGACATCAACCATTACGCCATTACCCCAAACCAGGTCTTCCGCCTTGGCAATGATGACAGCCGAAAAACGGTCAGGCTCGGAAGCCGATGCTGGCAATGTCGGAATGTTTTCGTAGATGCCGCCCACGGTCTCAGGACGGCTGCCGTTGATGTGCATCCGACGGGCATAATACGAAGCCGTCGAGTCGTTCACCGAAAGTTTGTTGGCCAAGGCCTTCGACATCCAGACCGAGTTGGTTTTGGGTACGCCGAAATCTTCAACTACCTGCAAACCAAGCATATCGAAATAGGTCTCATCGCACAGAATGAGTTGCATGTTCACTGTTTCGCCGTCAGGCGTTTCGACACTTGTGCCCATGTTCAACTGACCCGCAAAACCACGGCCATAGCCCACCGCTCGCACATTCGGAATCTGCTCCAAACGGTTGATGAGTGGAACCAAATCGGCGTAGTCTCTCACCCACATTTGCAACGAATACAAGCCCTCGGAACGCGAGTGGATGGGACGATTCATCATGTGCCGCATCTGTACCTCCATCAGCAACGCCATGGCGATGAGAACCACAGTGATGGTATTTTGGAACACGATAAACACCTTGCTGTACACCCTTTTTGTCTTCAGGCGATAGGTGCCGCGCACAACATCTATCGGCTCGAAACGCGAGGCTATGGCGGCTGGCGCGATGCCCGCCAAAGTGCCCAACAGCACAATCGCCACAAGATAAACCGCCACAATGCGCGCTGACCATTCGAAACGGATTGGGACGAACTGTTCAAACGGAGCGTCGATGCCCATTTCACCACCCGAAACGCCTCTCAACAGGTTGTTCATCATCGGGAGGAAGGCGTAGGCTACCCAAAACGCCAACACGAAGCATACCGCCGTGAACGACACGGATTCAACGATATATTTCAGGATGATTCGCCCTTGCGTGGCACCATGCAGTCGGCGCGTGGCCATTTCCTTGGCGCGTTTGCCCGAGAGTGCCATATTAAGGTTGATGTAGTTAAAAACCGCCGAAAGCAACAACAGCAAGACCACCACGGTCAGTATTTGCAGCAAGGACTTGTTGCCTTTCTTAAACATCCACTGGTTTTCCGTGAAAAAGACCTCTGGGAGGGTATAAATCGGCATGGCAGAAACGAAACCGCCAGAATAATGTGGTAAACCGACCGCCTCAATCTTCTTTGCAAACTCTTCTCGATCAGTGCCTTCGTGGACTTTAATCAAAGTCATATACGAGCCAATGGAACTAAAAGGCACCTGGTTTTCAGGTTCGTACAATTCGTCGAACTCGGGATTGAGAATCACATCGGTATAAGGAATCATCGAATAGGCGTCATCCTTGAAGACTCCACAAACCATACTTTTGTTTTTATCGTCAAAAAAGGTGATGGTGATGGGTTTGCCTATGGCATCGCCATTGAAGGCTCGTTGTGCCAGCGATTCCGAAACGAGGCAATGGCCTTTGAGGCGGAACTCGTCCATATTGCCATCAATCAAGGTCAGGTTAGGGAAAAGTTCGAAGAGTTCGGGGTCGGCCTCGGTGACAGTTGCATTGATATGCTCGTCGCCAATGGTGATGTAGCCCGCATCATCAGCGTTGGAGATACGACAGACAGCCTCCGCCTCGGGAAGTTCGGCTTCAAAAACGGCCTTATCCCACCACGAGAGCGACAGATAATCCTGGTTTCCAACGGCATAAACCCTATTTCGATAAGGATTGCCGTAGGCCACGGAAAACTGTTGATAGACATAGTTGCCAACCAAGATGACAAAGGCAATGGAAATGATGAGGCCCACCATCTCAATGGCGGTGTAAAGCTTGTTTCTGCTTAAAAATTTTAAATAACTGCTCATATTTTTTTATTTTTTCGGTCGCCTTACGGCTCAAAATCTTTCAAAATCTATTTAAAAATATTTCCAAACATTCTTCCAAATATCCTTTCAAATCTTTCTTTCTATTTTTTAACATTAATTATCATCAATTATTCTTTTTTCACGCAGAAATTTAAGAAATAGCGGAAATTGGACTTAGTTTTTCTGCTGTTTCTGCTATTTCTGCGTGATAATAATACAATAATCATGCCAAAAAACACAAATCATTCTAAATCAATGAAATACATTTTTGGCAAAATTAAAAGTGTAAAAAAAATTTACAGTGAGTGTAAAGAAATTTTACAATTAAGGCTACCACGGCCTACTGTAAAAACAGGTGTCGGTGACTACTTTTTTTTTGCACTGAGCAGACATAAAAAAGATTACGGAATTTGGAACTTAATGTGTATTTTTTTGTATATTTGCAAAAATTTCAATTATGGTCATTCTTAACGAAAAAATATCAAGAGAACAATTGAAAGCCTTGGCTGCCAATACTTTTGTCGACATGATTAAATGTGTGGCAGATGTCAAACTTGAACTTTTGGCTGTTGATGCCGAGCTTCATGCTGATCTTGAATCGATGTTGCTTGAAAACGGCTCAGAGCAGGAAAATCTTTGGGGGTTTAACCTGTATCCTGATGAGACTGGCGATGACTTCATCGAATTCGATTCTCTGATAAACATTCGTGCCTGGCAAGGAAATCGCAGCCGTGACGTTGAGGATGAAAACGTGCGTAAACAAATTCGTGATATTGTATATAAATTTATCGAATAGCCATGCAACACGAAACCCTCAGTAACGGAGCTTGGGCTGAATTGACGCTTGCCCAGCAGATGGCTAACATCGGAAGTGAAAGCTATCGTGCTACGAAATGGCTTGCGAAAGGTCGAAATGATAATGCCGAGCGTGCTTTCGAGCGTATGCAGGAACTGGTTGACCTCACTATAGAGTATGGTCGTAAAAACCAATCAAACAGAAATGCTCTTCTCAAAGAAATTTGCCGTTTCAGGGAACTTTTCTGTTCAGCATTCCTTGACTCAAATATCACCGAGCTTACATCTTTAAATCAGTATCTTGACCATTTCGCAAGTATAAACTAATTGTTTTTCAACGATTTAACTGGATTCATTCTTGCCATGCGGTTGCTGCTTAAGACGACCACGATGGTCACGATTAGTATCACAAACAGCGCTCCGATGAGGAAATACAACGGCGAGAGGCCGATGCGCATGGCGAACAACTCCAACCATTTGTCGGCGAGGAAATAGGCAATCGCCACGCCAAGCATGGCCGCAATCAAAGCCAGTTTCAGCACATCCATCAGGAACATTCTGATGATCTCGCCCGACACGGCACCGTTCACTTTGCGGATGGCGACTTCCTTGCTGCGGCGGTTCGACTCGTCGCGCACAAAGCCAATCAGACCCATCAAGGCGATGGCCAAGGCGAACAGCGCGCCAATGGTGAATGTTCGTCGCATCTGGGACAAATACCCGTACTCTTGCTTAACCGCCTCGGTGTACGACTGCACCTCGACATTCTTCCGGTCAGGCAAAAACTCCTCGATGACCGACTTCACCTTGGCGATGGCCTCGGGGTTGACATCCCGCACCTTCACCACCAGAGTCTTAAAGACTTGATAAGGGTCGTCATTATTCACGTCCCAGCAAAAGCGGATGCTTGCCCTGTGGTCCCCGCCCATCATAGAGCCAAGGATATAATCTTCATACACACCGCAAATGGTATAGACATCGTCATCGTCGTCGCTGTGTTCCGAAATCAGGATGTCCTTGCCCACCGCGCCGTCACTCCAGTCGGCATAAAGGTTCATCTCCTCCACGAAGCTGCGGCTCACGGCCACATCCTTTGGCTTCAAGGGTGCCCTGCCCTCCGTCAAACGGAAGCCCATGATGTCGAAGAAGCCCTCCGTGGCACCGTATTGGTCGCACACGCCCATCAAATACTTAGATGGATTGTCGGGCAGCATGATGTTGTTTCCCGATGAGGTGTTCAACGGGATGCAATAGGTCAGTTCAGCCGCCTCCACATTGGGAATCTGCCTTAGTTTCTCGACAATCAGCGCCAGACTGGCCTTGTCAGCGCCTTTCAAGTGTGAATACAGCAACTGCTTGTATTCGTAGCCCATATCGGCGTTCAGTGCGGTGTTGTATTGCCTGTCGGCCACGATGACCATAGGCAACAGGATGGCATTGATGCCGATTTGCACCATCAGCAGCGAGAGTTTCCAACGGCGTTTGCTTTCCTTGTAGCCGCTGAAAGCCGTCGACACGGGAATCCTGACGAACATCATCGCGGGGATGATTGCCGAGACGAGGAAAATGAAGACAATGATGGCAACAAGTGTCCATATTGTCTGCGGCACCATAAGTTGCTGGACGGGCAAGCCCAACAGCGACTCAATGACCCCGTTGAAAGCCCATATCAGCAAGGCGGCCACGGCCAACGCCGCTATCAGGTTCAAGGACGTTTCCTTGATGAGCATCCAGTAGATGCTTCCCGAGCCCGCCCCATAGCATTTCCTGACCCCCATTTCCTTCGAGCGACGCACCACATCGGAGACGGCCATCAGCAGGTAGTTGAGCACCGAAACCAAGAGCAACAGAATAGCCACCACCGAGAGAATCATCATGGCGTTTTTGACCGATTGATTGTGACGGTGGAAAGTGGCAAAAGGCGTGAGCGTGTACCAAATCTTTGAGCCGTCGCGCTCCAACTCCTCCAAGGGCTGATGCGCCTCCTGCATCTTGCGGATAGCGTCCTTCAAGTCATTGGGATCGACATTGGGTGCCAACTTGACATAGCCGCGATAGCGGTCGTTGCCAAGCCAATTGTTGTTGCTCCACTCTCCCAAAGCGGCGATGGTCGTCACGATGTCACATTGGATGCTACCGTTTTTCGGGAAATCCTCAAACACGCCAACCACAGTCAGTTTTACATTCGGCCCCCACACTTCGGTATAGATTTGCTTGCCTATGGCCTCGTTCACGCCGCCCAACTTCTCCGCGAAACTACGGCTGACGGCAATGTCGCCATTGTATTGTTGCAAGGCCTGCATAGGGTCGCCCGCAAGAAATTCCCGACCGAAGAAGTCGAAGAAACTGCTGTCCACAACAAGGCACTCACCCGAGAGAAGGTTGTCTTTTTCATCATAGATTTGTGCTCCGGAAATCAGGTTGGAATAACGCGTGGCGGCCTCCACACCTGGTACCTCTGCCTTGAAGCCCGGCGCCACAGCACCCGAAGTGCCCCAGAAGTCATCGGGGTCGCCGCCTTCCTGGAAGATGATGTTCTCCGTGATGCAATAGATCCGGTCCACATCCTTATAAAAACTGTCATACGACAATTCGAAGCACACTTTTGCAATCAGCACGATGCCGATGGCGAGACCTATACCCAGCGATAGGATTTTGATGAGGTTATCAGAGAAGTTTTTCATGTTATTCACATTTTAATGATTTAATTGGATTCACCGTCGCTGCTCTCAAGCTTCTCAACGTAACGACGGCTATTGTTATTGCCAGGACTGCCAACAACGATATCGCAAACACCCAGATATACAGTGGCACTTGATAGGCAAAGCCCTCCAGATAACGCCGCATGATGACGATGCTCACTGGCACGGCGATGACGAAGCACACCAGCACGATCTTCACAAAGCGCGAGTTGAACATCGCCAGAATCTGCCGCACCGTGGCGCCATGCACACGACGGATGCCTATCTCCTTGCGACGGTGCTCGGTCTCGAACATCACCAGCCCAAACACGCCCATCAGCGAGATAACGATGGCCAGAATCGTGAATAGCGTGACCAGCTTCGAGAGGTCGTTCTCCTTTTTGTATTGCTTTTCAAGAGCCTGACTGAAAGGCGTCACCTCAATATCAACTCCATCGCCCAGATCGGGGTCGAGGTCAACAAGGGTCTTGCTGATGCGCTCCTTCAAGGCAGGGACATCCACGCCTGGCTCGGTGCGGATGAAGAGCATATTGCAAAGATTCCACGGGTCCTGGCCATACACATAGAAGGCAAACGGTCCCATGCCATTGCGCAATGCGCAAAAGTTGAAATCCTTGCAGAAACCAGCAATCTCGGCGATTTGGTCGTCATGACCGCCAATCTGGTCGTCAAGGGTAATCTTGTAATAGTCACGTGCAAATTCATTGAAGATATACGTTCCTGTAGATTGCTCATCAGCCTCAGTGAAATCACGTCCTTCCACGATGTCGATGCCCATAAAGCGCAGGAAGTTCCACGATACAGGATAGACCTGCCACCCGGCATCCTCGCCATGCACTTTGCGTCCCCAACTCATACGAGTATCTTTAATAAAAGATCCCGAGCCCCAAGCAATGTCCTTGATGGCAGCATCGGCTTTCAACTGGTTCTCAACGGCTTGGCGGTTGGTGGCAAGGTTCCACGACACCCGCGACTGTAACAGGCATTCCTGATTGAAACCCATGTCATGATTCAGCATGTACTGACGTTGTTCATGGACGAATATCGCACAGATAATCAAAACAATAGACACGGTAAACTGCAAGCCAATCAAGCCGATGCGGAAAGCCTTGCCCTTCTGCGTGGTGCCAAGGGTACCCTTCAAGGCAAAGGCGGGATTGAACGATGTGGCGAACAAGGCTGGATAGAGACTGGCGACCACCGAGATAAGCAATGCCAAACCAATAGTCAAAGCAACGATGCCCCAGTTTTGGCCGAAATCCAGCGAGGTGTCAATCAGGGCAGCCAATGTGGTTTGCTTAAACAATGTAACCACAGCCACTGCCATGCCAAGGGCGATGATCACCATCAATAGCGACTCGCCAACCGACGACATTACCAACTGGAAACGGCTGCTACCCAATATCTTGCGCGTGTTGATACTCTTCAGGCGCAACGGCACCATCGCAAAGAAGAAGTTGATGTAATTAATGAAAGCGATGAGCACCACGAAAATGGCGATGACAAGCAAAGTGATGGTCGTGGTCCGGTTTCCCATCTTGCCTACTGTATAGTTGGCGTTGGGGTTGGCGAAATACATCTCTGTCAGCAGCACGGGGCGAATCCCGAATTTGACATCATCATCCGAAACCTCAATGCCGCCATTCATCTCGCTGAAAAATTGCTTACAGACCGGCTTTGCCACCTCTGTGATTGCCTCGGGGTCGGCACCTTCACGAAGTTTCAAATAATAGAAGTACGAAAACTCCTTCCATTCATCGAGCCGAGCATCAGGCATGTTCCAAACAATATCAAAAGATGAGAGGTCGCTGTGCTTCGGCATGTCCTTATAGATGGCTACGATGGTCGTTTCTATCCATTGTGTTTCGGCAAGATTTTTCACAACGTCACCCACTTGGACGCCGAGACGCTTAGCCATCGATTCCGATACAGCTAAGGCCGCGCCTGTCAAATCGTCCCAATTGCCGGCCACCAGTTCAAATCCGAACACCTCGCGGGCACCTTTGTTCAAGGCGACTTGCGACCCTGAAACAGGCGACTGCTCGTCGCTCACACGAATCTTGGCGGGAACACCCGCAATGCGACCGCAGCCACCGGCTTCAATGTCAGGGGAAGCATTGATCACATATTCGCCTATGGGGCGACACAAATAAGACGAATAACCAGCAGATCGGGTCTCTTGCTTTGTAAGGACATAGATCCTGTCGCTGTCCTTAAGCCCCTTGTTGTAGGTGAGGTCATGGTGTACCTGCACAAGGATGATGTAAAGCGCGGCAAAGGCCGCCGTCAAGCCCAAGATGTTCAGGATTGATGAAGCAAGGGCTGTTTTTCCTTTTTTGATAATTCTAGACATTGTTGTATTTTTTTAAGTCTTTAGTCGCTAGTCTTTAGACTCTAGTTTTTAGCATCGTCTAATACTAATGACTAACGACTAAAAACTAAAGACTAATTATTCTTTTTTCAACACTGTTGCCGGATTGGCTTTAGCTGTCCGCACGCTTTGCCAGATGACCGCAATGAAAGCCATCAGCAACACGACGAGGCCTGCCAGCACGAATATCCACCATGAGAGGCTGATACGGTGCGAATAGCCCTCGAGCCAGCGATGCACCACCAACCACGCCACGGGAATGCCGATGACGAACGCCTCGCCGACCATCTTCATGAACGACAGCACCAGCTCGTGCAACACACCGTTGTAGTCGGCACCGAACACCTTTTTCACCGCCACGCTGCGACGCTGTTGCTGCATGTAGTACGAGCTCATCGCAAACAAGCCGAGACCCGACACAAGCATCGAGAGCAAAGTGAAAATCAGCACTATGCGGAGGATACGGCTCTCGTCGACAAAACAATTGTCGATCATCTCTTCGATATAATTGGCGCCAAACAGCTTGCCGGGCATCACTTCGTTAGTCACCTTTTCCAATCTGGCATAAGCCTCTTTGTGGTCGCCCCTGACCTTCACGAGAATGGTCCACGGCCAGTCTTCATCCCAGTCTTCACCTCTGTTATATATCAAAGCCGACGACTGCTGCGCCTCCAACGGTCTGATTTTGAAGTCATAATAGATGCCTCCGATTTTGAAAGTCCCATTCTGAGCGGACTCAAACGTCGTTGCCGATTCTTCGATTCCAATCTCCTTAAATGCGTATTCGTTGAGCCAATAGGCAGGTTCTGCAAGCTGGTTGTCCTGCTTCACGCGGATGCCGAGGATGTCGAAATAATGCTGGTCGCCCTGAATCTGCTGAAACGAGACCCAGTTGCCGTCGCTAAGCTCCATGGTCCAGTTGTTGGTGCCTTGCAGCGGTATGCCGTCGCCTTGTCCCACATCTTCCACAAACGGCTCGGCACGATAAGCTTCAAGCAACGGCCTAATTTCGCCCAGTTGGCCGTAAGCGTTGCCAATCACCAAGATATCTTTGGTGTTATAACCCAGATCGGCGGTTATGAGGTTGCGAATCTGCAAGTACATCGTCAGAGCGGCGACAAGCATCACCACGGTGATGACGTTTTGCAGCGTAATGATGACTCGGCTATAGACCGTCTTGGTCTTCAGTCGCAGCGAGCCACGCACGATCTCGATAGGCTGCGCCTTCTGAATCAGCAGAGCTGGCACGATGCCTGCGATGAAGCCGAGAATCACCATCAACGCAATGACAACTAAAATATTAACTATATTTACCGCTCCAAAAATGGAGATTTGATAATCCAAGACACGTGTTGCCGCTGGTGACAATGCCTCGGCGAGCAATATCGCCAATACCATAGCCACGGTGCAAAGCAAGGTGCTCTCCCCTATCATCTTCATGAAAATGCCAGATTTTGTCGCTCCGACGAGCCGTCTCGTCGCCATCTCCTTGGCGCGGAATCCGATGAGAGCTGTGGAAAGGTTCACATAATTCAAAATCGCGAAGAGCAAGAGCATAAGACACATGGCGAGAAGCAGGTTCACAAACGAGCGGTCGCCGAAATTCAGCGCTCCCGTCCAGTCGTAGTTGCCGTTTTTAAGAAAATACATGTCGCGCAACGGGATGATGCGTATATCGTCATATTTGTGTTTGTAAATCCAGAAATTCTCCTCGCACCAGTTCACGATGTCGTCGTGACGTGCCATGATATCGGCACCCGGATAGGTCATCACGAAAGTGACGCCTGCAGCGGCGTTGCTCATGTGCTCATCATGTGAGCTGTTGAACTTCGGGATGATATCGCCACGGATGAGCACATCTGGAGTCTTGAGGATGCTGTTGCCAAAGTCTTTGAAGACACCACAGATAGTCAGCTGAATTGATTCGCCCTCGTCACCGATGGACATCTGCCGTCCGACAGGGTCTTTATCACCAAAATGCGCGTTGGCGAACTCCTCGCTCACCATGCAGCGGTCGCCTGCAATGCGCCAGTCGTCTTTCGAGCCTTTCACAAGGTCGTAGCTGAACATCTCGAAGAAGCACGAGTCGACCGCAATGGTGTTGCCATAGACTGTCTCGCCGTCGATTCTGTACTCCGAGGCCATCGACACATTAGCCACGCATGTCGATTTCTCGATTTCTGGAAACTGTCCGCGCAGGTGCTTGTCGAGCCAGTATCCCATGTTGACGCTTTCCTCGTTTGTTATGACATAGATACGGTCGGCGTTCTTCTGGAATGCATCGGTAGAGAGCTGTCTCTGGACATACACCGCCAAAAGCAACACGAATGCCATCGAAATTGTCAAGCCCAGTAGGTTTATCAGGGCGTAAAGCTTGTTTCTTTTCAGGAAGTTTAAAAATGAATTCATGGTTAATTTTATTTAAAACATTAAGACATCACTGTCTCCGAAGTTATCGTATGATGAAGTAATCACTTTCTCACCTGGTTCAAGACCTTCTATCACCTCGTAATATTGAGGGTTCTGGCGACCGATGCGGATGTCGCGGCGTATCGCCTTTGTGCCGTCGGAGCTCATGACATATATCCATTTGCCTCCGGTCTTCTGATAGAAGGCACCACGAGGGATGAGCACCGCCTCTACAGGCTGGCCGAGCTGCAGGTTGAGGTAGTAGGTCTGGCCGCTGCGGATGTTCTCGGGTTGCTGCTCCATAAACTTGAAGTCGGCCTTGAACTTGCCGTCGCGCACCTCAGGATACACTTTTCTAATCTGCGCCTGATAGCGCTCGCTCTGACGCTCGAAAGTGGCTTGCAGACCTGCCGTCACGCGGTCGATGTAATGCTCATCTATCTGAGCCTCAATCTTATAGCTGTCGAGGTTGTTGATCTGCCCGATCTTGGCACCGGCGCTCACCGACTGTCCGAGGACGACATCCAGAAGTCCCAGTTCGCCATCAATAGGGGCTTTTATCGTGAGGTTGTCCTTACGTTTGCGTATCATGAGCATGTTTTGGCGCATGTTTTCGAGGCTCTCCTGCATGCGGATAATCTGCACCGAGCGGTAGAGGCTGTCTTGCTTGGCGCGGTTTTCCACCAGCTTGAGGCGACTGTCAGAGAGGTAGTAGTCTTCCTCGGCTTTCAGATAGTCTTCTTTAGAAATGAGACCGTCGTCGTACAGCGATTTCTGCGCCTCGTAGTTACGTTTGTTGCGGCGCACGTCCATCTGCAGCTGCAGTTTCTCCTGTTCCACGCTCAGCTTCTGCTGTTCCATCTGAATCAAGGTGTTGCGTAGGATGTTTTCTTTCTCGGCGAGGTCAGCCTCTGAATTCAGAATCTGCATGTCAAGGTTTTCGTTGCTAAGGATAAGAATCACGTCGCCTTTCTTGACCTTGCTGCCTTCCTCGGTGACGATTTCCTGCACCACGCCGCCCTCGAGCGGGCTTATCTGAATGGTCGTTATCGGTGCCACCTGACCGCTGATGCGGATGTAGTCGTTAAACTGCCCTGCAGTCACTGCATTCACGCTGATGTTGTCGAGGTTCACGCGCAGCTTCTTCGAGTCGTCTCTTGCCACGAGCCATACGATAAACGCCACCAGCAGTGCGCCAAGCCAATACGGCACTGCTTTCTTGGTAAAAGCGAGGTTGATTCCTTTTTTCTTTTCTAATATTCTGTCCATAGTATTTAGTTTTAATATTTTCTTTTTTTGTCATTTCGAGCTTGTCGAGAAATCCTTTTGTTACTTAAACAATTGAATAAGTCCGTTAAACAAGGATTTCTCCATTCCGCTTCGCTAC
>Ga0129306_1003116_pt1 | contig 13067 bp, 8 predicted proteins | sample P827metagenome_FD_94438 | JGI IMG/M metagenome (GOLD analysis project Ga0129306, IMG submission 94438) | Capybara group fecal microbial communities from Wisconsin, USA - P827 metagenome | ecosystem: Host-associated > Mammals > Digestive system > Large intestine > Fecal | place: USA: Wisconsin...
AAAGAGCCTTCCTCTGATTCTGTATCTTGAAAATAAACTGTATATGAACCATTAGAATCAACATCAAAATTAACAGTAACATCTTTTGAATAATTAGAAATATTATTCCAATTTTTAGTTGAATTTGCTGTACTATTTTGAACCAATGCATATTGAACTATATTATCATCGCAAACTGCACTAGCAGAAATACTATAACAACTATCTGTTACTTTAGTTTTTGTAACACCTGCTACTACTGGTTTTTCAAATTTAGTTTTTACAAAATTCAAACAACCATAACCAAAATATTTATCCCAGCCATCTTCTCCTAAATCTTCTACACAATTAATTAATTCTTGTTTTAATTCTATTTGATTTTTACTTGGATTTTCTGCTTTTAATAATGCAAATGCAGCTGAAACAAATGGTGTAGCAGCTGATGTTCCTGACCCATATTTATAATCAGCTGTTTCATTTTCAAAATTATAATTAGCTAAAGATAAATTTTTTCCAGGTGCAGAAAAATCTATTTCATTACCATAATTAGAACCACAAAAAATTTTCAAATTGCAAATCGGGCAATATTTAGAAGAATTTTCATCTACAGCACTGCCACATCTTGGACATGTTTGTCCATTACCACTAATATATTTTGCCAAATGATTTTCATTGTCAATTCCAGATACTGCAATAGTATAAGTACTGCATGCAGGATAAGAAACATCTTCTTCACCATCATTTCCAGCAGCGCAAACAATTATCGGCCCACTTCCATCTTTATATATACTTTTTAATGATTTTTCATATAAAGCAAGTTGTTCAGCACTAATATTATTTCTAGAAGATCCTAAACTTAGATTAACAACATCAACATAATCTTGAATTTTTTCAATTGCAGATATTGTTTTATGAATATAACCTCTTCCATCACTATCTAAAACTTTTATTGGAACAATAACTACATTCGATGGTGTACATTCGGTTATTGCACTAGCCACCATAGTTCCATGTCCTTGATCATCTGTTACATCATATCTTTTATTTTCATAATCAGAATCTGTTTCTTCAACCGTATAATTCTCTGAATAACGAGTAATAATTCTATCACCAGTTTTTTTATCACAAAAAGCTTCATGATTTGGATTTATTCCAGTATCTAACACCGCTACTTTTATAGTATTACAATTTTTGTGTTTCAATAGTTGTGTGTAATGATCCATACCAGTTGTAGCAACACCCCAAGCCATATTTTCTGGAGCCACTGTTAACATGCTAGTTTCATCACTTAACAAATATACTTCTACATCTTCAAATGCCTTACTTATATTTTCATTATTTTCAAATTTTGTTAATCCTTCTTTTGCACTCTTATTATCAGCATAATCAACAATAAAAACATCATCAGCAACCTGAGTAATATTTTCAACTTTTTCATCCTTTTTTATTTCTTCAACATCAACTGTTTCAACAATTAGCGATGTCATTCCTTCATCTTCCACATCTTCAGTTGCAAAAACACTTGAATTAAAAATTTCAATAAAAAATATTATACTAATAATTATTATAATCTTATGTACCTTTCTCATCTTTTCACCTTTTTCTAAAAATTCAATAATATTATAATTAATATATATATTTTTTTCAATTACAATAATGTATTATTTATATTAAAAAAATCTTTGTAATTTTACAATTACAAAGATCTAAATTTATTTATATTTTCTTATCTTCAAAACTAATCTATTTTTAGAAGTTTCTTTAACAATTTCATCAAAAATAAATTTTCCTTTTCCTCTAATAGTAATAATATCTCCAAAATTTATTTTTTTAGAAGCTTTAAATTCCTGAATTCCATTTATAAAAACTTTCCCAAACTCAATATATTCTTCTGCATTATTTCTAGAACATCTTGCAAGTTCTGAAACTAAACAATCCAATCTAAGTGCAGAAACAATTATTGTAAATTCTTCAAATTCTATTGGTTTATTCTGCAATTTATCTAACTCAAAAACATCAATTTCTGAATTTCTAAATCTTGTAAGCTGCTTCAAACCGTTTTCAATATAAACTGAATTTTCCTTAAAAATCACAATATCAGCTCCATCGTCTCTTACAACAATATCACCAATTTTTTCTCTTTTTATTCCAAGCTTCATTAAAGCACTTAGATATATTCTATGTTCATAATTTTCTTCTTTGGAATTTTCTATTTTTATAATAGAGAAAATATCATCTAAATTTTTTCTAGCCATTTCTTCATTTATTTTTTCTGGATAAAAAATAAATACGCCTCTTTCAGAATTATCATTTCCTCCAAAAAAGAAATAATTTTTATAAGTTTGCAATTTTAAAAATTTCTCAATCTTACTTTTTTCAATAATATTTAGAAAATCTGTATATGTAATTTTATTTTTGGATTTAGCAAATTGAATTTTATCTTCAACTTTTGAAATCATTAATTCTTCTTCATTTTTTTGATTTTTTTCTTTATATTCTTTATGCATTTCTCACCTCTAGTAACAATTTCTTTTATATATTGATTATTATCATCTATGATTTGTTTACAAAAATCATAAATACTTTTATCATCAATACCATATTTCTTTTCTAATTGGCTTACATCTCCATGCACAATAAATTCATCTGGATACGAAAATTTATGAAACTTTATATTATTTATTTTTCCATTTATAATAGCTTCTTCTACCTTGTTACCAAGACCTCCTGCAGAAGTACCATCTTCTAAAGTAATAACTTTTTTTGTTTTCTTTATTGAATCAATAATTTTTTCTTCATCAAATGGTTTTAAAAATCTAACATTTACTATTTCAGCTTTTATAGAATCATTTTCCAACATTTTAACTACTCTTTGAGCTTTAGCTACCATTTTTCCAATAGCAATAATTGATATATCTGTTCCTTCTTTCAACAATTCCGCTTTTCCAAGTTTTACAATTTCATTTTTTTCAAAAGAAATTTCTTCAGAACCTCTTGGATATCTTATTACTACAGGGCTATTTAAATTTACTGCAAATTCTAACATATTTTCTAATTCTTTGAAATCTTTTGGAGCCATTATAGTTAAATTTGGAACAGCTGATAAAATAGCCATATCAAGCATTCCTTGATGTGTTTCTCCATCTTTTCCAACAGCTCCAGCTCTATCTAAGCAAATTACCACAGGCAAATTTTGAATTGCAATATCATGTACTACTTGATCAAAGCCTCTTTGAATAAAAGATGAATATAGCGGTACGACAGGATTTAATCCTTCTTTAGCAAGACCTGCAGCAAAACCCAAAGCATGTTGTTCTGCAATTCCTACATCAAAAAATCTATCTGGATATTGTTTAGCAAAATCTTTAAGACCAGTTCCATCTTTCATTGCAGCCGTAATAGCAACAATTTTTGAATTTTCTTTAGCAAGTTCTACAATTTTATCTCCGAATACCTTAGAATAATCCTTTTTCCCATTACTTTTTTTTTCTCCAGTTTCAATATTAAAACTAGAAGTACTATGAAATTTATCTGGATTTTCTTCTGCTGGTTTATATCCTTTCCCTTTTTTAGTAAGCACATGAAGCAATATTGGACCATTTTGTTCTCTACATAACTTTAATATTTTTTCTAATTCTTCAATATTATGCCCATCAACTGGACCTACATATTTAAATCCAATATCTTCAAAATACATTTTAGGAATAACTAATTGTTTTATACCTCTTTTTGCTTTTTGAAATAATTTAACAAATGGTTTTCCAATAAGTGGAATTTTATTTATTATATTTTTTCCTTTTATACTTGTATCTACATATGCTTTTCTAACTCTTAATTTGGAAAGAAGTAAAGAAATTCCTCCAACATTTTTTGATATACTCATCTCATTATCATTAAGAATAACAAGCATATTTGTATTACTACTTCCAACATCATTTAAAGCTTCTAAAGCCATTCCTCCGGTTAAAGCACCATCGCCAATAACGCTAACAATTTTGTAATCTTCTTTTTTTATATCTCTAGCTCTTGCCATTCCAAGGCCAACTGAAATAGAGGTACTACTATGACCTGTATCGAAAGCATCATATTCGCTTTCATTTGTTTTAGGGAAACCAGCAAGTCCACCAAATTGTCTTAAGGTAGAAAATTTTTCTTTTCTACCTGTAAGCATTTTATAACTATAAGTTTGGTGTCCTACATCCCAAATAACTTTATCTTTTGGTGTATCAAAAGCACTTAAAATAGCAATTGTAAGTTCAACAACTCCTAAATTAGAAGCTAAATGGCCTCCTGTTTTAGAAACTGTTTGAATTATTTCTTCTCTTAATTCTTCTGCTAATTTCTTTTTTTCATCTTGTTTCAACTTTTTTAAGTCATTTGGATAATTTACCTTTTCTATAATCATAGTAATACCTCTTTAATATTATATCTTGTTTAATTCATCTATTATTTTTTCTTTATCCATCTTTTGTCCTATGAAAACAAGTTTTATCATTCTATCTCCATATTTTTCATCCCAATCTTTTAAGATTTCTGGATTTTCTTTTAGAATTTCTTGTTTTTCTCTTTCTGGTGCAGATGCAACCCAGTCACCACCATAATTTAAACTAATTTGTTTTCCAGCTTGTTCAAATATATAAGATTCTACATCATTATCTGCAAACCAAGTTAAACCTTTTATTCTAATTATATTTCTTGGAAGTTTATTAACCCAATTTTCAAAATTTAATCTATCAAATGGTCTTCTTCTATAGTATACAAAAGTTCCAATTCCATATTCTTCTACTTCACCACTGTGATCATGGTCATGGTGATGGTGGTGATGATGATGGTGATGCTCTTCTTCATCTTCATCGTCTTCATCATGATGATGACAATGTTCACAGTGATCAGGATCTTCTCCATGTTCACAATGTTCATGATCATGGTCATGCTCTTCATGATGATGATCTTCTTTATCTGATTCCTCAACATCAGCTTCTAATTCTTGAAGCCATCCTGGAGAAGCAGCAGCTCTATCAAAATTGAAAGAATTTGTATCTATAATATCTTTTACATCAACTTTGCAATAATTTGTTTCAATTATTTTTGCAACTGGTTGTAATACTTTTATTATTCTTTTTACTTTTTCTAATTGCTCTGCAGATAATTCATCTACTTTATTTAAAATTATAGTATTACAAAATTCGATTTGTTGAATAATTAAGTTTTCAATATCTTCTTCATCAATATTATCTTTTACTAAATTTTCTCCACATCCAAATTCTTCAGCCATTCTAGCTGCATCTACAACACTAACAACATTATCTACTCTACAAATTTCTGGAAGTCCGTAGTCTTTAGCTGATTCAGAAATTGCTGTTAAAGTTTGTACAATTGGAATAGGTTCACAAATACCACTAGCTTCAATTAAAATATAATCAAAATTTCCAGTTTTAACTAAATCAGCAATTTGTTGCATTAAATCTACTTTTAATGTACAACAAATACACCCATTTGAAAGAGGAACAAGATTTGCATCTTTTTCTTGAACAACTCCGCCTTTTCCAATTAAGTCTGCATCTATATTAACTTCTCCAATATCATTTACAATAACTGCAACTTTATAACCTTCTTGGTTATTTAAAACATAATTCATAAGTGTTGTTTTACCAGCACCTAAATATCCTGTTAAAAGTGTTATTGGTACTATTTTTCTCTTCATAAAAAAATTCCCCCTAAAATCTAAATTCTAGGGGTTATTTTATAACATTTTTACAAATTTTGCAAGTCTTCAGCGTACAAATACACTATATACATATCCAACATATGATAAAACCAAAAGTAATCCAGCAACTCTACCACTATGTTCTTTTTTTCCTATATATGGCACTACTAATAAAACTACAGTTGCTATAAATAAAATCAAAATATCTATATTATAATCAACAGAAAAATTAACTTTATTAAATATACTAGAAATTCCTAATATAAGTGATAAATTAAATATATTTGAACCAATTATATTTCCTATAGCCATATCATTATCTTGCTTTAATATCGCATTTATAGAAGTCATAAGCTCTGGCAAACTAGTACCAAGTGCTATAACTATTAAGCTCATCACTTTTTCATCTATATTAAAATTCTCTATAAGTTCCTTTATATTATCTACAACAAAATCTCCACCAAACTTTAGAGCAACAATTCCAGCAATTACAAAAATTAAACTTTTTCCTAAACCAATCTCATCTTCTCTAGTATTTATAAGTTCTATTTTTGGTTCTATTAATTCTCCATACTTACCAATTATAATAGTATATATTAAAAAACATATAAATAATGCTAATAATACCACTCCCTCACCTTGAGTTATAGCTTTATCAGAAACACTATTATTTGATAATACAAAAACAGTAAAAATCATTAACAAAGAAAGTGGTATTTCTAACAATCTTGTTTCTTTCTTAAACCTTATTGGTGATATTAAAGAACAAATTCCTAATACTAGTAAGATGTTACAAATATTGCTTCCTATTACACTACCAATAGCAACATTAGATTCACTAATTCCAGAGGATTTCAAACAAATCATAAGCTCTGGCATAGATGTACCTATAGCAACGATTGTAAGTCCAATAATTAAACTAGATATATGAAATTTCTTTGCAACAGCAGTTGATCCATCAACTAATATATCTGATCCTTTTAGTAGCAAAAAGAACCCTGCTATTATTAATAAAATATTTTCTAACATTTTTATCCCTCGTACATTTTAAAATTAACAATAAGCGCATAATATACTCTTTAATCCTACATCCAAGTCAATTCCGCCTATTTTATAATTATAATCTAAGTTTGCAAGCTCTTCTAATAATTTTCTCAATTCTTGAGCTTTAAAAAGAGTTGCTTGTTTTTTATATTTAGTAACTAAAAACATTTGATTTGGTTTTAAATTTAATGCCTTAGTTAAATCTTGATTATTATTAATTGCAATACTACAAAAATATAATTTTTTAAAATGATTATATAATGTAACTAATATTTTTTGAAGTGGCTCTCTCATATACACTAAACTATCTAAAACTTCTATTGCTTTATCAGTTTTCTTAGCTCCCAAATTATCTGTTAAATCAAATATTATACCCTCAATTTGTTTTGTAGTTAAATTATCTACATCTTTTTTGGTAATAGTTCCACCTTCTCCTGCATATTCAATGAGTTTTCTAATTTCATTTATTAGTTCTTGCATAGAAGTTCCTGCTATTTCTATAAAATAATTAGCTACATCATCTGGAAGATTTACTTTATACATTCCTGCAATTTTCTTTAAATTACTAATAATTTGATTTGGTTTTAAACCACAACATTCAACAACAATTCCGTTTTTTTCAATAGCTGAAAAAACATTATTTTTATCAGCTTCTTTTTCACAAAAAACTAATGTAACCATATCTTCTATAATACTTTTATTTTCATTTATATATGTTGCAATTTTTTCTTGAATTGGTGAACCGGCTTTTTTTCTTCCATCCTTTTTAAATAGTCCTGAATTTCTAACTATAATTAGTTTTCTATCAAATCCAAATGCTGGAGATTCGATATTTTCAATAATATCACCAACAGATTCTTCATCTATCTGAATATAATTCATTCCATCTAATAATTCACCAAAAGATTTTTTTATCTTTTTCAAAGCTTTATCTATTAAATATTCTTCTTCACCATAAATTAAATATAGTGCTCCCAACTTTCCTGAATTTAATTCTTTTTCTAAAACATCATATGTCATAAAAATTACCTCTTGTTAATACGTTAAAAATCCAATTTTAATAATTATATCAATATACTTTAAATTTGAAAATGCATTTTTGAAACTATTTTCATTTTCTTTCTGGTTAGTGGATGAATAAATTCAATTTCTTTCGCAATTAAAGCTTGCCCAATATATTTTTCAGAAACTTGACCATATAAAGTATCACCAAGTAATGGATGATTTATGTATTTACAATGAACTCTTATCTGATGAGTTCTTCCTGTTTCTAAAATAAATTCCAATAAAGAAAAATTATCATATTCTTCTAAAACTTTATAATGTGTAATTGCTTTTTCACCTTCAGGATTTATTTCTCTTTCTATAATACTCCCTTCTTTTCTAATAATTGAAGCATTAATAGTACCATCTTTTTTTTCTAAAATTCCTTGAACTAAACCTATATATTTTTTTACATATTCCTTAGTTTTCATTTGTTTAATAAAACATTCATGAATATAGTCATTTTTGGCAAATATAACAATCCCAGCAGTATCTTTATCTAATCTATTAACTGGTCTTATTTTTCTTTTTAATCCATTTTGTTCAAAATAAAATTTAACACCATTTGCCAAACTATCTTCATAATGGCCATGTGAAGGATGAATAGGCATTCCTTTTTCTTTGTCTAAAACTAATATTGCATCATCTTCATATAAAATATTTAGCTTAAGTTTTTGAGAAACAATATTATCGCTTTCTTCTTCAAAATCGATATCTATATTAACTTCATCATTTAACTTTAATTCATAATTTATATACACTTCTTTTTGATTAACTTGTAATCTTTTTTCTCTTTTTAATTTACATATAAATCTGTCTGATGCAAAAAAATAATTTTTCATACAATCTTTCAAAGTTTTATATTTATCATCTACTACTTTATAATATAAATTCATTTCATCACCAAATATATTATATAATTTATTTTATTTCAAATCCAGCAAATATCTAAATTATTTTTCTAATAAAAAACAAATGAGACTTTTAGGGACACTTCCCCAAAGTCTCATTTGTTTCTTTAAAATCCAGATTTATCGCTCCATGCTAAACCACTTATTTCAGACAAATCTGAAAATCCATTACCTTTTAAATATAATTTTCTTAAACTTCTATTATATAATGGATGGAATACTTTTGATGGAATATTATAAGTTATAACTCCAACAAAGAATTGATCTTCTAATGCATTATTTTGTAAATTTAAATAATTTAAAACAGGAAAATCACCATTTTCTTTTGGCATTAAACCAGCAATATTGGTAATAGTATTTGTATCTAAATTAATTGTAGTTAATTTAGTAAGCTTTTGTAAACCTACATCTGGAATTTCTATTAAACTACAATAGTTTATTGTTAGAGACTCTAAATTTCTTAAACTTGACATATCTGTAAGAGTAGTTAAATTTGGAGCATAAGCAATTTTCAATGTTTTTAATGCTGGTAAATATGAAAAACATTCTGTAGAAGTTAATGGTATTTTTCTATTTGCCCATCCTGCAATTTCTATTGAATCAACATGTTGAAGATGACATGAAGAAAAATAATTATAAGTAGGTGATGCAGAACTATTTTGTCCATATATTCTTAAATAAGTTAAAGCATTATTACTTGGTATTGATTTTAATGTTATTTCCAATTGATCTGCATTTGTACTGTCATTTATATTTAAACTAGCTAATTGTGTACATCTAGATAAATCCAAACCACCATTTGCATTATTTTGTGCATAAGTAACACTTGTTACTGAACTTGGTAATTTATATTTTGCACATATAGCATATGAAACAAAATTCGTCAACTTTGTACATCTAGTTAAATCAACTTCTTTTCCACTAGCAGCATTTGCAATTTGGGCTTGCCAATATCTATTCATATGCAATGAAGTAATTTCTGTACAATCTTTAAGTTGATCATACAAGCTAGCGTTACACAATAATAATCCTGCACCAGTAGTCCAAACTCCAGATCCATTTAACTGGCTAATAACCTTTTGCATTTGAGTTGTTTTTAAATTTATACCACTATTATTAATAGATAACTTTTTAATAGGAGTACCCTCTAATGCATTTAAATCTGTAGCATTATTATTTCTAAAATCTAACTCTAACAAACGAGTCATATTACTTAAAAATGCAGTTGATGACATTTTTGCATTCATATCCGTAATTTGCAAATATCTTATTGAAGATAGATTTGAGCTTCCCAATACTTCGTTTAACAAAGTATTAGTTTGTGCATCTGTTAAATTTTGACCTGTTGAAGCACTTTTTACAGTTATACCTTTTATAGATAATTGATCCAATTTAGTAAAATCTTTTAAGCTTCTCAAAAGATCATCCGTAACTTCGCTAGTTGGGGTTAATTCTAATTTAGTAGTACTAGTACTATTAGCTAATAATATAGCGTATTTTGGATCAATTTGCAAACCTGTACCTAGACTTTGTAAAAAAGTTTTATTATCTGACTTTGTTATTTCTGTATTCTCAATCTTTATATCACTATCATTTCTGTTTTTAGAAGAATCACTAACAAAGTATAATTTTTTTACACTTTGCACATTTAGTATGCCAGATATATTTGTAATATTATAATTCATTCTAACATCTAACCAATCTAATTTTGTGTTATTTCCTAAACCGTTCAAATTTGTTAAATTATTATTACATATTCTAATATTTTTTAATTTTGATTTATTATTTAATCCACTTAATGAAGTTATATTATTTGAATCTGCTCTAATATTTTCCAAATTTGTAAATCCAGATAAAGGAGTTAAACTCGTAATTTTATTTGATGTAAGGAAAAGATTTTTTACAGCAGTTTTTGTACCATTCGATAAATTAGCCAATTTTTCTATGCTAGTTACATTTCCATCTTTTACAGAAGAATATCTCTCATCTGTAAAACCTTGTGAATAATCACTCCAACCACTAGGACCTATTATTCCTAAATTTGCTAATTTTGGAAAATTTCCTTCAGCAAGCTTATCAAGCAGTTTATCCAATTGTTCTTGTGAAATATTGTGTAAATATAAATATTGTAAATTATTTAATCGTTCTATTCCAGAATAATCTTGAATATTTGGACTCTCTAATCTCAAATAGGTTAATGTTTCAGAAATATCTGCAATTCCAGAAATATTATTTAAAGTTGGTGCTATTAAATTTACTTTTTCAGTATGTTTTAATTCTCCTATTCCAGAAAAATTAAAATTAACATCAACAACTGTATTTCTAAAATCTATATCAAGAGTTTTTTTGGCTTGTCCTTCTTGATAAGTAACATCATCTTGAGTATCAAAAATTCTAGTCCAATCAGTTCCACCTTTATATATTATAGAATTAGAATCATAATAAGACATATCTTCTTTTTTTATTCCAATTAGATCATCAAAATTATTTCTAATGATAAATACTCTTAAATCCCCAGTTACTGCATATAAATAATCAACATCATTCGTTGATTTTCTGTCATCTGGTTCATTCATATCTAAAACACTTATTACATCATCATATTTTTTTAATTTTTCAGGGCTTAAATAATATAAAATTAAACCTTCATCTGATACATAAGCATATTCATCTCCATCGCGTTTACCAGCAGAACTTGTAAATTCATGGTTTGTAAATAATCTTCCTGCATTAGCTCCTGTTGTTGGTCTAACTTTTCTAAATATATTATCATCACCTAGATCATCTTCTAAATAATACGCCAATGCTCTAGCTTTTGTTACTGGAGTACCAGATTTTACATCTAAATTATAATCTTCAATTTGTGAAAAATTATTTACATATATTTCATTGATTTTTTGTTCTATTTGGGTTATTGAATTCTTATATGCAGCCATTTCACTATTACTTATAACTGAATCTTCACTAAATATAAAAGTTATTGAAACACCAGCAATTATGATCATAACAATCACAGATATTACAAGCGCTACAAGTGTAATTCCTCTATTATTCATAAATTCCTCCAATATATCTTATGTGTATTTTTTATTCCTCAATTGTATCTTCTATAATATAACCAGAATCATCTCCTAAATGAGAGAACGGATCTTCTGAATAGAATAATCTTTCTGGTGATTCTTTATAATACTCTAGTTCTTGTTCATCATATACTTTTTTTCTTTCTGTATTAGTTTCATCTAATAAAATATATGCTGACAATCCTTCATCATAGTAATACCATATTCCCTTACATAGTTCTTCTTTTTTTATATTATCAGAATAAAAAGAATTATCGTAATTTGTTTTTGAAATTTTTATAATATTAAATTTTATTAATAAAGCTAAAGTTATTATAAAAACCAAAATCATAATGATTAGTGCTACAATAATTTTTACAGATTTTCCTGCTTTTTTCATAATTTTCTCCTTAGAATATTCACAAAATAATTATTATATTTATTTAAAAAGACAGCATAAAACTATGCTGTCTCCTCATTATTTTGTATCTTTTGTTTTACATTTGTTTTTAAAGGTTCTCTAGTTTTATTTTCATCTAATATAAGTCTAGGAGCTTCTCCTTTTTCAACTGTTTCTTTTGTTATTATACATTTTATTATTTTTGGATTTGATGGGATTTCGTACATTATATCTCTCATGATATCTTCAATTATAGAACGAAGTCCTCTTGCTCCAGTATTTCTTTCTATTGCTTTATCTACAATAAGCTCTAATGCAGCATCTTCAAATGCTAACTCTACTCCGTCAAGTTCAACTAATTTTTTATATTGTTTTACTAAAGCATTTTTTGGTTTAGTAGCAATATCTATTAAAGCTTCTCTGTCTAATCCATCTAATGTAGCAATTATAGGAAGTCTTCCTACAAATTCTGGAATAAGACCAAATTTTAATAAATCTTGTGGTAAAATTTGTTTAAATATTTCTTTTTTGTTTATATCTTTTTTGCTTTCTATTTTTGCTCCAAAACCAATTGATTTTTGATCAGTTCTATTTTTTATAATATTTTCTAATCCTTCAAATGCTCCACCACATATAAATAAGATATTTGATGTATTTACTTGAATAAATTCTTGATGTGGATGTTTTCTTCCACCTTGTGGAGGAACAGAAGCAACAGTTCCTTCAACAATTTTTAAAAGAGCTTGTTGAACTCCCTCACCACTAACATCTCTTGTAATTGATGGGTTCTCAGATTTTCTTGTAATTTTATCTATTTCATCAATATAAATAATTCCTTTTTCAGCTTTTGCTACATCAAAATTAGCTGATTGAAGAAGTTTTAAAATAATATTTTCAACATCTTCACCTACATATCCAGCTTC
>Ga0129306_1003117_pt1 | contig 13064 bp, 13 predicted proteins | sample P827metagenome_FD_94438 | JGI IMG/M metagenome (GOLD analysis project Ga0129306, IMG submission 94438) | Capybara group fecal microbial communities from Wisconsin, USA - P827 metagenome | ecosystem: Host-associated > Mammals > Digestive system > Large intestine > Fecal | place: USA: Wisconsin...
AATTATTGCAGATAAACACATTGGACAAGGATAACAAGAAGTATATACTTCACATCCACTTAAATCATAAGAACCAATATTTTTACATGCATCTCTTATTGCCATAACCTCTGCATGAGCCGTTGGATCATTATTGCTTAAAACATGATTAGAACCTCTACCTATTATTTTTCCATCTTTTACTATACAAGCTCCAAATGGTCCTCCTACATTTGTTTTTAGATTATCATCAGCTAATTCTTTTGCTGTTTTCATATATTCATTCATAACTTATCTCCTATTTATTCAACAAATTTTCTAATTCAAAAAGTGATTTTGATTTTTTTATTGTATCTTTTGAAATTTCTACTAAACCGTCTTTTACAGCTACAAAATGTTGCATTTCAATATTTGAAATATCCATAGCTTTTCTAATTTCACTTTCAATATAATGTAATTGCACACAATGAGGCGATTTATCTACTGTTGCAAAAATAATCTTTTTTATATCTTTTCTACAAATCATACCAACAAGTTTTGTAATTACCATATTTAAATGTGTACTTTCTAAACAAACTTCATATATATTGTTTGACATATTTTGTAATTCATTATAAGCAGATTTATTCATATTTTCTAAACAACTTCCCATTATAATCATAGTTTCTTCTACATCATAGCAATTTGTTTTCATTAAATCTTTTGCCATATCTTCCCTCCACATTTTTTACACATGATTTATATATTTATTGAATTCTTTAAAACTAATTCCTACTGGTATTTCAAAAAATTCTTTTGTTGGGCTATCTTTTCCACCTCTTAATTGTATATAGTAATTTACAATTGAATTTATAGCTTCTTCTTCTGAACTATATTCATAAATACCTTTTTGCTCAAAATTTGGATGCTCCATATGATATACTTTACCATTTTCATAATACAAAACAAAGCAATGCATATGCTCCTCTTCTTCCAAATTACCATAATCATCTGGTTCAAAAATTCTACAACAAAACATTTTATTTTTTATATTTATTTTATCTAACAAATAATGTATTAAATTTACTTGATCTATACAAGTTCCTAATTTATATTTTAGAATTTCATCAATTGACATCGTTCTATAAATTTTTCTAAAATCTTTCATTGTTTTTATATGAAATTCACCATTTATATCTATCCAACCATATTCTATATTTTCATCTATAAAATTATATACATCTTTTGCAGATTTAATATCTTCTATTTTCATTCTTTCTCCTATTTTTAGCAGAACTTAAAATCTATTTTATTTTAACAAAAAAGCAAGTAATTTTCAATAAATCACTTGCTTTTTATATATAAATTATTTCATCAAATTTAATAATTCTTCTCTAACAGCTTTATCTTCTTTAAATTTACCTCTTAATGCACTTGTTCTAGTTATTGTTCCCGGCTTTTTTATTCCTCTAGCAGTCATACAAGAATGTTCACCTTCAATAAAAACAGCAACATCTTCAGTATCACAAATTAGTTGCATTATTTCTAATATATCAGTTCCTATTCTTTCTTGTAATTGTAATCTTTTAGTTACCATATCTACAATTCTTGCAATTTTTGAAAGACCTATAACTTTTCCATTTGGAATATATGCAACAGAAACTTTCATATTATACATTAAAGCCATATGATGCTCACAATAACTAAAAGCAGGAATATCTTTTTCTAAAACAATATCTTTTCCTTCATGAGTAAAACATTTATTAAACATATCTGCAATTTCTTGATTTGAATACAAACATCCTTCAAAAACTTCTTCATACATTTTGGCTACTCTTTCTGGAGTTTCAACTAAACCTTCTCTTTCTGGATTCTCTCCAATAGCAATTAAAATTTCCTTTATAGCATTTTCAATTCTTTTCTTATCTATTTTCTTTTCCATTTCTTCTCCTCAATAAAAAGCATTATAATAAATGTATTTTAACAAAAAAACAAGTGATTTTCAACTAATCACTTGTTTTTCCTTATATTAGTCATTAAAAACTAAATTTTGCCAATGAATTTTTGCAACTTTTCCATCTTTATCAATTGTAAATTCATATGATCTATAAACTTCACTTGATTTATATGTGTATGTTGTATATCCTAAAGATTCAGCAAAATATGTGTTATCTGTTTTACCAAATACTTTTTCAACATCATCTAATGTTGATCCAAGTTTAATTCCTCCAGCAACTTCAACATCTAAATCTAAAACTTCTTGTGAAATTTTATCATATTGATATTCTCCAACTTCTAATCCACCAATTACAGCATCTTTTACTGTAATTTCTTCATCACTAGCATTATATGGAGTCATATTTAATACTCTTTTTTTGCTTTCATTATATAAAGTTCCAGCACCTATTACATAAGTATTTTTCTTAACTTTTTCATCTAATACTTTTTCATCTTGAGAAATTCCTACTTCTTTTAAACTAGATATTTTATCTCCAGCTTTGAATTTTTCTCCTTTTATTTTTATGAAATAATTATCATTTTTATCAGCAGCTTTAACTTCTTCTTCTTTTTCTTTTTCTTCTGATTTTACATCAGCAACTTCTGATGATGTTGTTTTGTTATCACATCCTGTTAAAACAAATACAGATGCTACTAATAACATTATTAGTAATACACTTAAAATTTTCTTTTTCATTTCATTCTCTCCTTTTTATTTTTTCTTTTGGAATTATAACACTAATAAATTTTAATTGCAAATTATATTTACAATTTTGTTATTTTTAATATATAATTATTAAAAATTTAATAAGAAAGAGAAGATGAAAATGAAAAGAAATGTATCCGCAACTATATTTGTTCTGATCTATTTATCGGTATTTGTTTTAAGTTTTATTTCAGCATATTTTGAAGAAAATGACATCAATATAAATCCAAATGATTATGCTAGAATAACAGATGTTGATTATAGAGCAGAAGTTACAGACACACCTAATGGAAATGGAAAAATTGTTGTTACTGAAAGAATTACTTTTGATATTCATGCAGCTTCAGCATCAAATCCATTTCGTGAACTATGGAGAGATCTTCCAGAAGATTACATTGATGGTGTAAAAACAAGTTACAAAGTAAATTATGTAAAAGAAATTTTATCTAATGGATCTGTAAAAAATTATACAGAAAGTCCTAAACTTTATTGGGATGATTCAGATTATATAAGTCCTCGTTATGGACCAGGAAAATGGTTTTACAGTCCTGGACCTTATAATGAAGAAGCTGGTGATTACGAAGCAGTAATGATATATGTAGATAAATATCGTGAAAAACCAACATTTGAAATTCAATATGAAATGGAAAATGCAGCTCTTCGTTATAAAGATTGTTCAGAATTATATTTATGTATGTACTCTGAAAGCTCAATAAAATACTTAAAAAGCTTTAAAGGACAAATCTTATTCCCTAAAAATTTAATGCCAGATGAAGGAAATTATTTTGCACATACTTATGGTACTGATTTTAATAGTTTTGATTTTGCTAAATCTACAACATTAAATCCAGGATACACAACATTCTATTTTGATTTAAGTCAAGCTGATTTAAAATTCCATCCATATAATCAATACATAGAATTTTCTTTAGTATCATATGGGGATGATAAACACAAATTCACAAAATATGCATCAAAAAATGATTACTACTATAAAGATGTTTTAGAAGATACAATTAAAGAACATGAAAAATATGAACAATTACCAGAAGTATATTACCACAAAAAACAAATTGGTTTCGCTATTTGTATTGTATTATCTTTATTCTTAATACTAAAAGCTAAAGGTATAAACAAAAAAATTCAATCAAAATACACATTCTTTGAACCAGAAGTAAATTACGATTATTTTAGAGATATACCAAGTAATTTAGATCCTATCTTTGCTTCAAAACTTGTATTTTGCAAAGATAAATCTTCAAAAGAAATTGAAGATGAATATGCATCTATCTTACTAAGTTTAGCTAGAAAAGGTTATATTGAACTTGAAAAAGTTTCTCCTACAGAAGATTGGAAAATAAATAATGTAAAATTAGTAATTAAATATCAACCAGAACCTGTAAGTACTACTATTTTTGCTCATACTTCAGATGATAAAACAGACCCTATACAAACAAATGTATCTACTAACATGAGTTTTTCTTCAATGTTAAGTTATAGAATAGAGAAAAAAGACGAAGCAAACCCAATCTCTACTCCAGATGTTGAAGAAAATAATTCTAATTCAGATATAAATTCAGAAACAATTTCAAATATAGAAGAAACTGTTCAAACACCTCATAAAGAATTAGAGCCACTTACAACATCAGAAAGAATTTACTTTAATTTAGTAAATAGATATTGCACAAATAATGAAATAACTTTAAAAGCACTTCAAACAAAACTTGCAACAGATATAGAGAATTCAGACAGTTTTGTTACAAGTATAAACAATGTTCCTGTTAATGTTGGTGTTTCTGGAAACTATTTCCAAAAAGCAAATTACAAAGAACCAAGAAACAAATTAACTGGAACTGCAGTTTTCTATATAATACTTGGTTTATTATCATTAACACTTGTAAATTTCATCTCTCACTTAACAAGATTTGATTATATGTTTGGTGGATTTACAATTATAGGAATAATATTCATATTATGTGGAATTTATATTAAAAAACAAGCTCACAAATATATTCTACTTTCTCAATTTGGAGAAAACGAATATTCAAAATGGCGTGGATTATATAATTTCTTAAATAGTGAAACTTTAATAAATGAAAGAACAGTTGTAGAACTTCCTTTATGGGAACAATATTTAGTTTATGCTACTGCATTCGGCATTTCAGATAAAGTTATTAAAGCTATAAACATTAGATGTCCAAATATAAATGATAGTGCACTTTTAAGCAATCCATATTATCGTAACCACTCATTCTATACTCATACAAGAGCTATTAGAACATCTACTCATCGTGCATCTAGTATTGCTAGATCTGGTGGCTATGGTGGTCACGGTGGATACGGTGGCGGCGGCCGTGGTGGCGGCGGCGGTGGCGGAGGTCACTAAACCATACAAACAATTTAAAAAGACACTTCAAAATGAAGTGTCTTTTTTGTTTTTCTTTATACAAAAAAATCTTTTGCTTTTATATCTTTAGAATTTATATTTAAATTTTTTTCTAATTCTTCTTTTTCTATAGTTTTATAAATTGTTTTAGAAATATATTTCTCTGCCTTTTTTATTATATCTTTATAATCTTCAATATCATCTGGAAATAGTATCTCTCCTCTATCTTGATTTTTTAACATCCAACATACTGCAGAAAGAGCTGACATTGCCACTGGAGTAATTGTCGGTGTTTGCCAATACGAATCTTTTTTATTCTTATATAAAAATTTCTTTTCTATTCTATTTCCTACCCAAACTGGATTAAAATCTTCTCCAATTAGTAATACCCCAACATATTCTGTTCCTTCATTTATTTTTTCAGAATATACTATTTCTGCATTTTTAGGATATGTATAACCTCTTACAACATTATTGTTTAAAACTTCTGAATTATTTCTTTCATATATTCCAACTTTTGCTTTTTCAAAATAATTTTTTGCAAAATCACATGGAGAATATATAAACATAACAGATGGTCTATAAACAGTTTTCCCATTTTCTTCTACTTCTAATCCTTTTGCAATTGTTATTGTTTCTTCATGTGGAACTAAAAATCCGTTAAATTTTCCATATGGATACATTGTTTTACATTGCTTTTCTATTGCTAATTGTTTTAATTCTACAAAACCATTTTCATAATCTACTAAATTACAATTTTGTTCATAGTCTATTTTTTCATGTGTTCCTATATCTATAGTAGCTTCACTAAGCATTTCAAAAAAGAATGAATCTATACACCATGTGCTATATAATTTTTCATCATTAAAATTATCTGTTATTTTTTGCAAATCTACATCATTAACATGAATCATTCTTAACTTTAAATATCTAGCGATTTCATTAAATTGATTATTTTTCAGCCACTCTTTTAATTTCTTATTTTTCTTATATTGTTTTTCTATAATATATTCTAAACCTGCTCTTACAAAGTGAGATACCAATCCAGGATTATTTCCATGCTGTAATACAATAGGATATTTACAAATACCTTTATTATTTTTATACTCTTTTTTTAATTTATTCTTTTTTAAGTTTTCTTCGAATATACTATACCAATTATCACTCCAATCAGCTTCACCAGTATTTATATACATTATATTATTTTCGGCACACCAAATAACAAAATCTTTCGTTCCAACTGTATCTGCAAAATCTATTAACAGATCCCCTTCGCTCAAATATTTTCCAAAAACTTCTTTAAAATTTTTTTTATTTACATCTGCTACTATAAAATTTCTAATCAATCCTCCCATATTAACAAATGCTTCAAATTCAAATTTATTTCTAGTTATTATAAAATATTTTTGTTCATCATATTTAATTTCTTTAGATACTTTTTCGAAAAAACTTTTTCCTACAGCACCAAAACCAAATTGCACAATTTTTCCATCAAATTTTATCATTAATCTTCTACTTCCTTTTTAAAAACATCTACTAATGCTAATTTTACTTTTACTTTTTTGGGTATTTCATATCCATTTGATAAAAATATTTTAATACCCTTTTTTTGATATTTAACTAATATTTTTCTTAAATCTCTTTGTATCGAATCACCGATAACAATCACTGATTCGATATTATTATTTTTCAAATAATCAGCAGATGGAATATCTTGACCATAAATATCCCAACTATTATCAAATATAGTTTGATTCATTTTATATCTATTTGTACGATTTTTATCTAATAAAAATGCTGGATTTGCATCTTGCTTTAATTCTATGTTTTTAAGTTCATTTGCTCCCCAAATTAAAGCTGCTTCTACACTATAATTATTTGTTGTAGCAAGTGCTCCATCTTGTTCTGTAGTTCCATTATAAACAGGTATTGGTCTAAATCCAAATTTGGTTAAAGCAATTCCAAATTCAATACTTTGATATTCTGGTAAATCAATTATTATTGCTGTATTATTCATTTCATTATTTAAAAAAATATTTTGAGGAATACAAAAATCATTAAATTCATTTCTCCTACTATACATATCAATAGCAACAAATGGCACTGGTCTTACCCAATTAGTCCATTTAGTATTTTCAGGAGCCCAAATTTTGTATATTTCTTTTCCAACCATTTTACTTCTCCTCTATAAAAACCGGTATATCTGCAGCATAAGAATCTATTCTAGGTATATCGCTAATTCTTGCATAATAACCAGCATGTTTTCCTTCTACTGTATATGAGCCTAAACAAACATGAAACTTTTCCCCATTTTCTGCACAAATCGGATTACTTATAAATTTCTTTTGAGCTAAATATTGTTTTGGATGTCTTTTTACATCCTTTAAAATATTTTTATATTCATTTCCTTTACATGCTTCTTGTATAGAAATCTTTTCCCCAACTCTTCCACATGCAGGCTTGTATATAAAGCCTTCCCTATTTTTTACAGCACTTACTTCTATAGTTTCTGGTAATAATTTTCTCCATGTAGAAAGTTCTATTCCATTTTCTTCTAACAAGTTCCAAACCAAAGGAAATCTTTTAGTTTGAGCAAAAATTGAAATAGGATGATTACAAGATGGAGTTTCTGTATCAAAATATCCTCCCCAATTTTTTGGTTTTATTTCAATAAGCCACTCTAAAGGTGTAAATCTAAATATACCATCTATTTTTTCAGAATTACCATCTAATATACTATATGCTTGCTTATTTTCAAATCTTAAATGATCTGCTGCACCATATATAACTTTATATCCTAATGTTTTTAATTTATCGCCTAAATATTGCATTACTTGTCTATCATCACTAAAAGAAGTACAATGAACTAACATTATAGTTCCATTTGATCTTACTTTATTTGCAATTGCATTTACTAAAATTTCTCCAAAATTTATAAAATCCAAATCAGCTCTTTTAATTACATTTCTTGCAAGTTCTGGTAATAAAGTTGCTTCTGCAAAACCACCTGGAGTATCACTATTTACTTCACTAACCATCCACCTATTTTCTACAGTTTGATGAAAATCATATCTCATAAGTCTTATATGTTTACTTGCATCATAATTACTCATATTTGCTATTTCTTTAGAAATCTTATTAGGTAATGCTAACTTCTTTGCAAATTTTTGATTTTTATTTAAAAACTCTTCTGCATTTCGTGTTTCAATATCTATTTTCTCTGTTAATTCTTTCAATTCTTCATGTTCTTCTTTAGATAAAACTAATACATATTTTGCTAATGTATTACTATCATAAAATTGAGGATCCCATTTATAACAGCTAAACATAGCATTTAATTTATATTCATAATATTTTTCTTTTGGTATTGGTATTAGCTTCATATAAATCCTCCTTTTAATAATCTCGATTATAACATTAATTATAGAGAAAAAAAAGAACAATATCTAAATAGATATTGTTCTCTAATTTATATTTATTATCTAATTTTGTATTGGTTTCTATCTGCTCTTTCATCCATTTCTCTATCATATTTTTCGTTTTTATAATACCAATCGCCTTCTTTATCTTTACTTGAAGATAACCTATTTTTATTAAATAAAATATCTAAAAAAGTTAATAACGGAAGGACAATTCCTATTATTGCCACTAATAAATTTACACCACTAACCATACCAACATCAATACTATCTTCTGGTACAAAGTTAGTAATTGTATTAACAATAGCAGATCCAAAATATAAAGCATAAATTGCTAAATATAATGTAGCTCCAATAAAACTTCTTTTAAAAACTAACACAAAACATGGTATACTTAAAAATAATACTGCAATTTCTAAACTTACATTTAATGGTTCACAAATAAATTCTTGTCCTGATGTTGCACAATATGTAACAAATATTCTAAAAAACCAAAAAATTACTGAAAAAATTGTAATTAAATAACTAAATAAACTTGTCATTTGTATTCCTCCTATAATTTGATTCTAACATATTAAAAATCTAATTTCAATATCTATATATCTTGCTCAAATTCTTCTTTTGCAACAGTTCTATATGGTTTTAATAAGGTACTTTGAACTTTACCTAAATCTAACCAATCAATTTTTCCTTCTGAATCTTTTACACAATACAATAAATTTATATTTTGTTCAGATTCATTTTCTTTTTGATGTAAACTTTCTAAATATTGTTCAGCTGTCAATCCAAAATTATTTATATTTGATTCATCTACATTATATACTTTTTTCTTTTCAGAATTATATCCAACTATACCTATTATTGTACAACTAGAATTATTCTTATTTAGTAATATTTTATCTCCAATAACAAATGTTTTTGGAGTATCTATACCATTATCATCATTAGAAATTATAGGAATATCAATTTCTACATTAGTATTTCTTTTTATAACTTCTTGAATACGTGGTTTATCACTTATTATAATTTCAGAATGAGCTGGTTTTATGTAATGATTTGCAGATGCAGCAACAGTTGCCGCTGCAATTGAAGCAGCTATTGCTTGTTTTGTTCTATGTTTTATAGGTGCAGGATTTTGAGTTTGTATTATAACAGGTCTTCTTGGTTCAACTCTACTTATAGGTTTTATTATAGCTCTTTTCTTAATTAGTCTAGCTTCTGCTTCATTTTCTGGATTCCATTTTCCTTGTTCATATAATTCGTTTAATGTTTTTTTAGCACTTTTTACTCCCTGCTTTGCAGAAATTGTTAATAATGGAATTGCACCAATATAATCTTCAGTTTCAATCATAGCACTTGCTAATTTAGATAAAGCAAAATACTTTTGACTTTCCAATTCTTCATCAACATTACTATTTAAACATTGAATAAATTCTCTATAATGTTTTATAGAACTAGTTAAATCTTTTGGTCCACCTTTTCCTTTTTGTTCCAATTCAGCTAATATTCCAGAACATCTATAATCACCTTTTGCATTCATTGAATTAAATACTTTTCTAGCAAGATTATTTATATGTAGCGTAGCTAATAAAGTTCCAAGCTCATATCTTATTTTACATTTTTTTTGATTTTCAAATTTCAAACTACTTTTTTCTGTAATTTCATCATCAATATCGTTTTGTTGAACATGCATTTTGTCTGCAATATATGATGCATACATTCCCATTTTTCCAGATGAATATTTTAAAAATACTTTTCTTTCTTCATCTAAGTTTTCTGGATTCCATTGATTAGTATCATATAACCAACCAAGTTTATGCATTGCTTTTCTTGCTCTAACATTTTGTCTTTTTCCTTCTTTTGTAAGTTTGGCATTTTTACTAGGAACCAACTCACCTTGATCAGCAAATCTTTTCAAATATTCAACACTTGCTGCTAATTCATTTTCATTTTGATAATTGCTTGCTAGTAATATTCCATAATTTAACAAAGCATCATTATATGTATCATTTAATTCAATTTTACTTTGCTTATATCTAAAAAATTCTATTTCTTCTTTTATATCTGCTATATATCTTTTATCTCTTCTTGATTGTTTGGCTTTAGCTTTTATTTTTTCTAATTTTCTTATTTTCTTTTGAATTTTATAATTGATGTCAACTAATTTTTTTTCTCTTTGATTTAAAATTCCTTCATATAATGATTTTGCTTTTTCAACATTTTGTTCACACCCCAAACCATTATATGTCATATCTGCTAATCTTAAACTTGCATCTTTATCTCCACCATTTGACAATCTTTCAAATATTACAATTGCTTCTTCATAATCTCCATATTTATATAAATCCAAAGCTTTATCATATACGTCACTTAAACCATATGATATTCTCTCTGTATTTCTTTTTTGATAAAAATTTTCAAGTTTTCTATAGAAGAAATTTGGGATTGTATTTACTATTCTTCCTAACAGAGTATTGTTAAATTTATTTATACTTCTATTTCTTTTATATAATTTTGTTTCAAACTTGCTTACTGCATTTTTTAAATTCTTTTTTACTTTTTTATTTTTTTCATTTTTTGGTAGTAGTTCTGCTAATTCAATATATATCATTGGATCTGGATTATTGTTATTTAATTCTTCATAAAATAAACTAATTGCAGGTTGAATATTCTTAGGACCTCCAATTCCATTAGCCCAAACATATGCTAATAATTGATTGGCAGATTTATTTTCTTGATTATGTGCTTTTTCTAATAATTTTCTCGCCAATTCATTATCTATTTTGCCTGCTTTTCTATTTAAATACAATTGTGCCAATGCAACCATTGAATCCGAATCATTATATTTTTTTATATTAATATTATATAAAATTACTGCTTTTTTATAATTTCCGCACTCTTCGCATTCTTTAGCAGTATTATAATTTATAGTTGCAATTCTTTGTGTTTCATTACTATTACTATATTTTGAAACCATTTTTTTCTCACTACTCCCAATTAAAATATAACATTCTAATTATATCATAAAAAATTAACATTTCAAACTTTTTTATAAAAAAAGAAGTAAACTTTTTTATTAGTTTACTTCTTCTACTTTTAAATATTATTCTTCATCTTCGAAATTGAATTCATCTTTAAATTTTTCTTTAAAGATTTGGAATACTTTATTAAGAATTTCTTCATCATCAACACTTACATATGATTCTTCTGTTTCTGAATCAGTTTCTTCTAATCTTAAGATAACAACTTCTCCGTTATCTTCTTCACCTTCTTCAACAACTGGAAGTAATACAACATATTCTTCATCATCTAAAGAAATTAAATCTAAAAATTCAAATTTTATTTCTTCTCCATTTTCATCATTTAAAACAACTATATTGCTCTCTTCATCATAATCGAATTCATCATCCATGTTTGCAATCTCCTTTCAAAATTTTCATATTTTATTGTTTATAACAATATTAAAATCATAATAACACATTTCAAAAATAATATAAACTAATTTTTTAATTTATTTATATACATTTCTAAAATATAAACTGCAGAAATAGTATCCACTATTCCTCTTTTTTTCTTTTTATTAACATCTAAAAAGTTCATTGTTTTATGAGCCGCAACTGTAGTAAGCCTTTCATCCATTATATCTATTTTTATTTTATTATATTTACATTTCAATTTATGAATAAACTTTTCTGTAATTTCTGCTCTAGCGGATTTTGTTCCATCCATATTATAAGGCATTCCTACTACTATTGTTTCTACAGGATATTTCTCCAATATCTCATCTAAGCGTTTTAATAAAACTCTATCACTACCTTGATGATTTATTGTTTCAACTCCTTGAGCTGTATAACCTAATGGATCAGTAACAGCAATCCCTACCCTTGCTTCTCCATAATCTATTCCAAGTATACGCATTAGTCTTCTAATCCTATATAATATTTTACCATATTCTCAAGCAATTCATCTCTTTCAACTTTTCTAATAAGATTTCTTGCGTCATTATGACTGGTAATATAAGTAGGATCTCCAGATAAAATATACCCTACAATTTGATTTATTGGATTATATCCTTTTTCTACTAGAGCTTGATGTACTTCTTTTAAAATTTCTTTTGATTTTGCATTTTTTTCTTTTTCAACATTGAAACTCATTGTTTTATCACTAGCCATATTATTCCTCCTAAATATAATTTATTTGATTTTCACTCTTAGGTGCTGAATCCAAATATTCTTCTAATTTTTTTGTTAAATTTTCTAAAGCTGTACCTTTATAATAAGTAGAAACAACGAAATTTATTCTTGGAGTTGCTGTATATTCATATTCGCCATCATCTTCTATTATTTCTAACTCTTCTAATTCTTGTTTCATATCATGAAGAAAGTCTTCTAAACTTCCTTCTTCAACACCAGAAAATACAATAACAAACTTTGGTCCCATATATCTTACAAATACATATTCTTTTGGCATTTTTTCTTTTACAATGTTGCTTACTTCTTTTATAATTTCATTTCCAACTTTTCTACTTGTAGTATCATTTATTTCTTCAATATTTGAAATTCTAAACATACAAACAGCAGAAGTAGCATATTCATCA
>Ga0129306_1003118_pt1 | contig 13059 bp, 17 predicted proteins | sample P827metagenome_FD_94438 | JGI IMG/M metagenome (GOLD analysis project Ga0129306, IMG submission 94438) | Capybara group fecal microbial communities from Wisconsin, USA - P827 metagenome | ecosystem: Host-associated > Mammals > Digestive system > Large intestine > Fecal | place: USA: Wisconsin...
ATGAGCCCAGAACGAAGATAATTCCCGAAAGGGTAGCAAAGATAAGGAGGGCGATCATTATGCGTAAAGGTTTAACTGAGGTTGTATTTATCCTGGACAGAAGCGGTTCCATGAGTGGGTTGGAAGCAGATACCATTGGAGGTTACAACTCGATGCTGTCCAAGCAGAAGAAGGAAGAGGGAGAAGCTATCATCTCAACAGTCCTTTTTGATGACCAGACAGAAATCCTTCATGATCGAAAGAGCATTGACAAGGTAGAGCAGATAACAGATAAGGATTATTACGTAAGAGGCTGTACGGCTCTGCTGGATGCAGTAGGAGGAGCCATTCACCATATTGGCAAAGTTCAGAAGGAAATGCCAGAGGAGGACAAGCCTGAGAAAACCTTGTTCATCATTACAACCGATGGTATGGAGAATGCCAGCAAGCAGTATTCATACGATAAGGTCAAGAAGATGGTGGAAAAGAAAAAGAAGAAGCAACACTGGGAGTTTATATTCCTGGGAGCAAATATCGATGCCATTGAGGTCGCCGGGAGATTTGGAGTTGCAGCAAACAGAGCAGTACGCTATGAATGTGATAGTGCAGGAACGGCGCTAAACTTTGATGTAATGTCCAAGATGGTCAGTTGTGCGAGAGCCTGCGAATGTGCCGAGGATATGGAAGACTTCTTTGATGAGGAGGATATTTTGGCTCCGATTCAGGAAGATTATAAGAAGCGCCATCGTGCGTGATTAGATTTGACCGGTCGCTTGTGAAGAGACCGGTCATAAATTTCTTCCTGATATAGTCATATCATCAAAAGCAAAGGAGGCGTAAGCGTATGAAAAGGAATATATGGCTTGATGGTATGATGGGCGTTATTGTGGGTGATGCACTGGGTTGCCCGGTACAGTTTATGGAGAGAGAGGAGATTACCGGAAGAGAAACAGGGCCAGTCAAAGGAATGGAATCTGGCGGAGTTTATCACATGCCGGAGGGTACGTGGACAGATGACAGCAGCATGGCTCTGGCAACATTAGATAGTATTCGGGAGCTGGGAGAAGTAGATCTGGAAGATATCATGACCAGCTTTGCCGATTGGTACGAGGAAGGAGAGTATACGCCGTTCGGAGAGGCTTTTGATATGGGAAATACCTGCTCCTTGGCGATTGAGAAGTTTGAAAGGGAAAAGAATCCGCTGACTTGCGGCGGTACAACAGAGCGATCCAATGGGAACGGATCCCTAATGAGGATCATGCCGATATGTCTGTATGCTTATGACAGAAGGCTTTCGACAGAGGATGCTGTGACGTCTGTTCATGAAGTCAGCGGGCTGACTCATAATCATCTCAGGGCAAAGATCGCCTGTGGACTGTATTATTTTTGTGTGTGGGCAATTTTAGATGGAAAAGGTTCTCTGAAGGAACGGTTGCAGAAGGGATTGGATGAAGGCTTCGCCTATTACGAGAAGGATATCATCAATCGGGTGGAGCTCGCCTATTATGGAAGGATTAGAGATATAGCAGATTTTGCTAAAGTTTCGGAAGAGGGAATCAAAAGCACGGGTTATGTGGTGGATTCTTTGGAAGCAGCAATATGGTCTCTGATCCGGACGGATAGCTTTAAGGATTGCCTGCTTACGGCGGTGAATCTGGGTGATGATTCTGATACGGTTGGAGCAATCGCAGGGGGACTTGCGGCATTGTATTACGGCTATGAAGGAATACCTGAGGAATGGCTGGCTGTTATCAAGCGCAGGGAGTGGATTGAGGATTTGTGTGAGATGGAGAGGAGTGAAGACTGATATGGGAAGAAGAGAAGAAAACGTACTTGTATTTCAAGATACAACAGCTTTTATAAATGAATCAGATAAACTCATGAAGGCTACAGCTAAAAGCATTAGTGCTCAGCAGTTATTCCTTGAATGCGACGAAATACCAGATTCAGTAATGAAGAAAAAGCAAAAGGCAAAAGTCGTTGTTTCCGGGAAAAGGACCTTGGAAGCTGCGTCTGCTTATAATGGGAAGAAGGTTTGCATTCTCAATTTTGCGTCAGCAACAAATCCAGGAGGTGGCGTGGTTCATGGATCTTCTGCTCAGGAAGAGAGCATTTGCAGATGCAGTACATTATATTTTAATCTTGCAACAGACGAAATGGATAAGGCTTTCTATGAGCCTCATTGTAAGAAAGGAGATCCTCTCTACAACGACGATGTAATCTATTCACCGGATGTATATGTTATAAAGAGTGATACATCTCATCCAGTGAGACTTCGGGAGCACGATTGGTATCAGGTTAATGTCATAACCTGTGCCGCACCGAATCTCCGAGAGAAGCCGAGTAACAGCATGAATCCAAATGCAGGGGATAAACCTGCAAAAGTGTCAGAGGAAGAGCTTAAGACCTTGTTGGAGAGAAGAATTCGTCGGATCTTCGCGGTGGCAGCTCATGAAAGAAATGATGTTTTGATACTTGGAGCATTTGGCTGTGGAGCATTTCGTAACCCGCCGAAGCTTGTAGCGAGTGTTTTCCATAAGGTTATGGATGATTATCGGGAGTACTTTGACACCATAGAATATGCTATCTTTCATACAGAAAAGGAAACGGAAAACTATAAGGCATTTGCGTACGAATTTCGAGAGGAGATAAAGAGCACAGCGCAGAAAGGATTTGATCTTTTCAATAACAATATGCTCGGAGCATTAAAAGGAATGAGTAACGATATTATCGAAGAAGCTTTGGAAGCATTCATGAAACATCCCTGCAATGCAACAGCTATGGCGATTCATGAAACAATAAGGGTCAGGATGCACTGCAGGGCTCAGTTTGTGGTACCTACTCCGACACAGCCTGATGGCAGTACGGGCTTTGGTATGATTAGAGACGATAACTCTCATACAGATTTCTTCGTTGCATATACGGGGATTGATAAAATGGATCCGATGGCGGGACCGCACTCTATTTCAATGGGTATGAAGAAACTTATGGAAGCAGTACTTGCCTCACATTCTGATGGGATTTATCTGAATCCCAAATCAAAGGGAGACGTTATGAGAACTTTCGGAATGACGGGATATCAATTGTTCAGAGGGGATATTTTGAAGGTATTGAGAGCATATTATAATCCGGCATACCGGATGGAGTCAGTTAAAGGTGATATCACTCATATGGAGGTTGATGCTATAGTAAACGCTGCCAATAGAACCCTTTTAGGTGGAGGCGGAGTGGATGGAGCTATTCACGATGCTGCCGGTAATGAGCTTCTTGAAGAGTGCAAAAGACTGGGAGGTTGTGAGACCGGAGAGGCAAAGATCACCAAGGCATACCGGCTTCATGCTAAGAGCATTATCCACACTGTAGGTCCGGTTTATTCGGGATCGGATAAAGACAAAGAATTACTGGCGAATTGTTACCGTAATTCTTTGGAATTGGCTAAGGCAAATCGATTATATTCTATAGCGTTTCCTGGGATATCAACAGGAGTGTACGGATATCCGGTGAAGGAAGCATCAAGGATTGCCTATAATACTGTGCTGGAATGGTTAAGACAAAATGAGCTGGTGCCCATGCATGTTATTTTTGTCAGCTTCAACGATGAAGCCAAGGACCTTTATGATTCACTGACAGATGATTACAAAGACTTCATTATAAAAACCTGAGAGGATATCCCATGAAAATAATCGATATTCATACACACATACTCTATGGCATAGATGATGGAGCAAGAGATAGCGAGATGTCACTGAAGCTTATGGGGATGGATTATGAGCAAGGAGTGCGTGGGATATTTTGTACGAACCACAACTATGGGATGGAAGACAGGTATAAGGACTATCATAGCAGATTTGACAAGTTGAGAAAGGTGGCTGCAGAGAGGTATCCGGGGTTGGAAATTTACAAAGGGTGTGAGATCCTATGCTATCGAGAAGAAATGCCTGAGATCATCTCCAATATCAAAAACGATGTGTACCCTACCATGAACGGAACCTCTTATGTGCTGCTGGAATTTGATTCTCACGGAACAAAAGGCATGGAGGAGATGCGATATTGTTTGGAATATACTCTGGAACAGGACTACGTACCGATTATTGCTCATGTGGAAAGGTATAAATCTATCTATGATGATCCGCTTGAAGATATGATCCAATTAAAGAATATGGGATGTTTGGCACAGGTCAATCTTTACAGTGTTGAGCAGGATAGAGGTTCTGTGGGCGGAGGTTCCAGAAAAGAGCTGGCAAACCTTTTCCTGAAACATAAGCTAGTGGATTTTGTCGGGACAGATACGCACAGGCTGGATTACAAATCACCAGAGGCAGCTATTGGGGCGATAACTCTACGTGAGAAGTACGGGGATGAATACGCGGAAGATGTTTTGTATCGTAATGCGATGAATGATTTGATTTGTGGCTACTAAAGTATCAAATAGAAATCATGTTGGATATTTGCAAACGTCTGATTTGAATGATTTGTAAAAACCAAATCAGGGGGGAGGAATTTGGAATTTCATAGATAAATGCGGGCTTTTATAAAGAATCCCGGAGTGTGAAACGACACTTCGGGATATTGCTATCTTTATGGATGATAAGTGATATATGAGTTTTTAACTGTGTTAAAAAAGTTTTTTTAATACGCTGCAAACAGCGTGAATACTGGCGTTCGTGCCTATCGACTATGCTATATGACACTTAAAGTATTATATAGCCCTGTTGCGTTCTCCCTGTGGTTGTTAATATAGAGCAGTCGAGGACGAACTTATGGGTAAACAGATAGGAAAATACGACATAGATCTTGCTGAAAGGCTTGAAAAGATCAGAAAGAGGAATGGTCTTTCACAGGAACAAATGGCACTGATAATGGAAACCGATGTAGGTATGTATAAGAGGTTTATCTATACCAAAGCAAAGGTTCCCGCTGAAAAGATAGCGTTACTTGCAGAGGAACTACGTCTTGATCTTCCGTATTTATTGTATGGCCGTCAGCAAAGCGCTTTTGATTTTGTTAAGTTCATGGAAACGGCAGATCTCGAACAGGTTGGTGAGTGTTTCGCTGAATGTGCAAGAGTTCTTCGGCAAAAAGCGAAGGCAATCGAGAAGGTTCAGAAAACTATCCGCGTGAAGAGAGGCGAAGCGGAAGAAAAAACTACTAAAACGACAAAATAAAGAAAGAGCACTGTTCAGGTAACGACCATAGGAGAACACCCCGGGTCACTTGAAAGCAGGACACCCTGCCTTTAAGTGATCCGTTTTTTATACCTGTCAACTTTGGATTCATAACAAGGAAGGGATTAAGGAATGCAGCAGAGAAAAACAAGGGAGGAACAAAGAATCGAAGCACTATGCGACCAGAGGAAGTTTTCAACTACGGTCGTCTACTGGAAGGCGTACAAGATATTAGGCAGATATCGAGATATCAGAACGCTTCCGGCGATAATTACGACGGATGTTGAAAAGTTCCGTGAAAAGGCGATTGACATGATACGGGATAAATTTCACAAATGTTACATCGAGAAGAAATGTGCCGTCACCGGTAGCATAGATTCTATACTCAGTGATTTTCTCAGCTTGGAATTTGCCGATGATATAATCGAGCACGTATTTGAGCGTATGCACGCAATGAAGTTTACGGCAGATGAATACAGACCCATCATAGAATATAACTTTATCTATCCGGAGCAGCTTCCGGATGATCAGATTCAATGCGAGATTGGAATGAGCCGGGCTTCGTATTATAGAAAGAAGAGACTGGCAATCATATTGTTCGGCATTTTGCTCTGGAATGAAATGCTGGAATACTGCGGATTATGCGCGTGAGAATTCTGTGAGATTTTTGTGAGACTTTTGTGAGATTATCGTGAGAATTCCATGAGATTTCCGTGAGAAAAAATAGAGACACTTAAGGCTTTGAAATATGATACTCTGTCATCGTGAGGGCAGAGAGTTTAGGAGAAAGAATTAAATTACGGAGGATGAGGATGGGATTGACGCAGGACCAGCTTGCGGAGATCACTCTTATTCCCAAACCCACATTATCGAGTTACGAGAATGACAGGGTTGATATCAAGAGCAGTGTGATAGCTGAACTGGCGGATGCGCTTGATACTGACCCAAATTATCTGATACGTGGTGAACAGGAGCCGGCATCATCATATGCGGCAGAAATGTATTCTCTATTTAACAAGATTACGGATCCGAAGACGCAACAGATCTTATATATACAGATAAAAGCATTGGTTGAGAACCCTTGCTCATAATGAAAGCAAGCTGAAACACATCTCTTTTTCGGAGGTGTGTTTTTTTGATGGTCGGACACAACAATACATCTTCTTTTTCCGGAAAGGTATGATGCCGTCATACTTTTGTATGAAGTTTGCTATCTTACTTTTGACGTGGCGTTCCGTAGAATGACATATGTAAGCGTGAGGTGACGCGAGCCGGCAAAGCCTAACCTCCAAAACTATCACAGACTGGAGGGCTTAACATGTGCATTACGGAAGAACAATTGGTGGATGCCTACGGTAAAGGAGATCCCCGGGAAAGGTTCATGTTGATCTACAGGAACTATGAAGTATTCCCTCAACTGATCGATTGTTATGAGGTTGGTCTTTTCAATCGGATCCTTTATGAGAAGGAGTACAACAGAAGGAAAAAGAATGGGGATGACCTGGGCATTCGGATCCAGACCAGCAACAAGAGTGATCCTACCGCCAAAATGGCTGTGGAACATGTGATGATCAGGGATGCGATCAAAGAGTGTAACTTCAGCGGAGATCTGCTTAAGGACACGGACGATACGGAGAAGCATCGACGCGACATCCTGACGATCCATATGATGCGAAGGGAATATGAGGTGTTTGAGAATTGCCTCAAGACTCTTCCCGGCAAAGAATACAGGATCACATATCACTACATACACGGAGATCTGGATACGACGCAGCTTGCACAACAGGAACACAAGGCTGACCAGACGATAAGGAATATGCTCGCCAAGACAAGGCGTGTGCTGGAGTCAAGAACAATAGCATTCTTCAGAACGGAGTTATAAGGGAGGATATCATGGGATACAAGAGAAGAGAAAATGACAATATGGAAGGATTACTTACGGAAGGAAAGAAGAAGTTCGTAAAGTATGCCGAAGGCGCTGCAATGTTCTCCATGGGGATCCATTCTTTTATGGATCTGGCCAAGGAAGCCAAGGCAGTTTACCGCATAAGACGGATCGTGTTGGTGAATACGGATATCGTGGAGGAGTACTTAGAGAACTTCAGGGATATGTAACAAAGAAGGACATTAAGGGACACTTTCCTAGTTTTATCAAAAACGTATTGATTTGATGTGGGACATCAATTATAATGATGTAAGAGGTTTTGAAAGGAGCAGGACATGGCACAGAGAGGAAGACCGTTTGCAGAGAATCCAAAGAGTGTTAAGGTTGGATTCCGTGTTACGGAGGAAGAAAGAAACAGACTCTTTGCCTACTGCAAGAAGATGAATCTCACCCAATCACAGGTCTTAAAGGAAGCTCTTGAGCTTCTGTACAAGACCAAGCCATAGGAGAGTTGTTCCTTCTATAATATAAGGAGGAACGAAATGGCAGGTAGCAGAAAGGACTCCCGTGGATACGCGCTCAGAAGCGGTGAGTGTCAGAGGAAAGACGGCAGGTATTCATATTCTTATACTGATAAGAACAGAAAGCGCCAGACTGTCTATGCCTCGGATCTGATCAGCCTTCGTAAGAAGGAACAGCAGATAAGACGTGATCTTGAGGATGGACTGGATCCCAGGAGGGCGGAGCGTATTACAGTCAATCAGGTATATGATGCGTACATTAAGCAGAAGTACGACCTGAAAGCGACGACTAAAGCCAACTACATATATACGTATGATCATTTTATAAGGGAGACCTTCGGAAGGCGCAGACTTTGCGATGTGAAGTACACGGATGTGAAGAAGTTCTATTATGAACTTCTGACCGAGAAGGGGCTTTCCCCGGCGACAGTCGATAATGTTCATACGCAGCTTCATCCGGCATTCGGCTGGGCAGTACGCGACGGATATATAAGAGTCAATCCTGCAGCCGGAGTACTCGGAGAGATCAAGAAGAGTCATGTGTGGGTTACGGAGAAGCGTCGCTCCTTAACGGTACCTCAGCAGAAAGCATTTATGAACTATCTGTTTGAGAATCATCGTTATGAAGGATGGAAGCCGGTCATCACTGTTCTTATCGGAAGCGGGATGAGAATCGGCGAGTGCCTGGGACTTCGCTGGCAGGATCTTGATTTTGAGAATCGTACGATCAGCGTGAACCACAACCTCGTTCATCGTAAGCTTGAGAAGGACGGCGAGTCGCTTCACATCAATACGCCTAAGACTGCAGCAGGAACAAGGATGATACCGATGATCGAACAGGTATATGAAGCGTTTCTGGAAGAATACCAGATTCAGCAGTTCACCGGGTTCTGCACGCAGGAGATCGAAGGCTATTCAGGATTTGTATTTGCAAGCTCTAATTGTACGGTCACATTACCTACAGAGGTGAATCGTGCGATTCACTCGGTGATAGCAGACTATAATAAAGAAGAAACTGCTAAAGCCAGGAAAGAAAAGAGAGAAGCGCTTTTATTGCCCAATATCTCGGCGCATCATCTCAGACACACCTTCTGTACAAGACTCTGTGAGAACGAGACCAACCTGAAGGTCATTCAGTCGATCATGGGACATAAGGATATTCAGACGACCATGGACATCTATGCTGACTGCACGGAGGACAAAAAGAAGGAGGTCATTAAGAACATCGAGGGCAAGATTTTTCTCATGTAAGTTGCCTGTTCATAAGGGCATAAGATTTTGTATAGTTTTTACATGAATTAAAATCCGTCCTGCACCCCGAAAAGGGGTATTTCAGAAGAGTTGACACACGGGTTACGACACGTTCGTGTAACATGACGGACTAAGACGTAAATCCTGAAGAAAGCGATTTTGGAGCAAGACGGACGATATGGTATAAAGACGGAACAGGACGTCAATTCTCAACAACCAAATCCCGACGCTCAAGAGCCAGAATTAACGGATGGACGCATAGGTATCCATACTTATCCGTAGAGGTACAAATCAGTCCATCCTGTAACTCAAATGTACGGCAATCAACATGGACTTAGCGCGTTATACCGGAAGTTAAAGTGGGAAGGCCACTGCATCATTGTACAGCTTTTGAAGCGTCTTGATTAATGCGGCAAGACTCTCTCGGCCATCCGTCTTGTGAGTGCAGAGAACGCAGTGAAAGCATTCCTTGCAGTCATAAGGGATCCATGCAAACTGTCCGCTATGGTCGTTTAAGAATCCGGGAGCAAGGCAGATGCCTTTGCCGGATGCAACATTTACAAGAGTAGAGTCGTGATCGGGACTGTTAAAATATTCGATCTTCCCGGAGGAGATGAGCTTTTGCTGGACACTACGTAAAGCGTTCGGAGAGCCGCCACCAACCATGAGTGTGCGTCCGTAGATATCTTCATCTGTGATGAGGTTCTTTTTTGCCAGCGGATCGTTTTTATCAGCAATAAGGTAAATCCCGGAATCAAAGAGCTTGTGTACGTTGATCCCCGGGATATGTTTAGTCTGTTCGATAAGCGCAAAGAGGACGTCGGACTCATCCTTTAAAAAACTTTCTACACCGTTATCGTACTGAAACAGAGGAGTAACCTGGACACCGGGTTGCTCCTTTTCAAATATGCGAATCGCCTCAGGCAGGAAATATATGGCCTGTCTGACCATCATGGAAACTGTTATGTTGTCAGTATACCTGGCACTGAAATTCTGCCCCTGTTCTATTGATCTCTTCATATCCTCACGCATACCGGAAAGATACGTTACGAACTGCTGACCGGCAGGAGTGAGTGCGGCTCCCTTGCCGTTTCTTTCAAATATCTTAAAGCCGACCTCATCTTCCAGCAGTTTTACCTGATAGGAAAATGTGGGCTGGCTTACAAAGGCATTCTCTGCAGCGCGACTGAAGTTAAGTGTTCGCGCCAGTTCTATACAGTAATCGATCTGTTTGGTGGTCATTGAAAAATCCCCCGGGAATCAGTTATTTAAAAATTAAATCAATTATAGGATATTTGAATTGGATATTACAAGATATATATGTAATAATTTAATCAACGAAGCAAATAAACACAGTTCACGAAAACTATAACGGAGGATAACACGATGGCTAAAACACTGATAGCATTCTTTTCAAGAGCAGATGAGAACTATTTTGGCGGAGCAATGAGATACGTAAAGGTCGGAAACACTGAGATCGTAGCAGGGATCATGAAAGAGCTGACAGGTGCAGATACATTCAAGATCGAGATGAAGGATCCTTATTCACCGGTTTACATGACCTGCATCGATGAAGCGAAGAAGGACAAGCAGAATAATGCAAGACCCGAGCTTACGGGATATTTAGACAGCATTGATGAATATGACACCATCGTTCTTGGTTACCCGAATTACTGGGGCACTTTCCCGATGGCAGTCGCAACTTTCCTGGAAAGATATGACTTCACCGGAAAGACGATCCTTCCCCTCTGCACCAATGAAGGAAGCGGGATGGGATCCAGTGAAAGTGACGTAAAGAAATATGCCAAGGGCGCTGACGTGAAGAGTGGTCTTGCAATTACCGGAAGTCAGGCTGCAGAGTCGAAAGGCGCGGTGGAGAAATGGTTTAAAGCAAACGGGATCATGTAAACGAACCATGGGGACGGAGTCAGAGGTTCATTATTATGGAGGAAAAGACGATGGCTTACGAAGCAGGATATGTATATGACCTTATGGAAAAAGGCGGCCCGACTGATGTAAGAGAGCCATATTTTAAGGAAGCTGTAGATGAGATGATGAGAGCCAGAACTCTCTGCGCCAAGGCTAATGCCTGTATGCCGGATGATCCGACTTACGTGACTTATCTGGAGGAACTCTTTGGCAGAAAACTGGATGATGTAAGAATCCTTACGCCGTTTATCTGTGATTTTGGCAACAGGGTTAAGCTTGGAAAGGGCGTGTTTATAAATCATTCTGCGATTTTGTCAGCATCCGGCGGTATTGAGTTTGAGGATGGCTCCATGGCTGCACCGGGTCTTCGGATCGCAACGATCAATCATGATATGAATGAGCGCCATGCGATCTATACATATGGAAAGGTTACGGTCAAGAAGAATGCCTGGATAGGCATGAATGTAACCATCTGCCCCGGAGTAACTATTGGAGAATATGCTGTCGTAGCTGCAGGTGCCGTCGTTACCAAAGATGTGCCGGATTATGCCGTAGTCGGTGGCGTGCCTGCTAAAGTCATAAAATACCTTGATCCGAAGGAGCAGAAGGAATGACCGACGAGGAACAGATCAAAGAATTATACATCCGCTACTGGCAGTATATGATCGATAAGGATGCTGACGGACTTAACAGTCTTCAGACAGATGATTACTACCTGATGCATATGACAGGTGTAAAGCAGTCCCGGGAAGTTTTTATAAAAGGACTTCTGGATGGTACTTTCAATTATTATTCCGCAGAGCATGATTCAATTGATGTAAACATCACCGGTGATACCGCTGTGATGGTCGGTAAAAGTAGAGTCGTAGCTGCAGTATACGGCGGCGGAAAAGGAAGCTGGAGATTACAGGGGGATTTTACCCTGAGAAAAGAAAATGGTGCCTGGAAACTGACAAGCTCCAGAGCATCAACATACTAAATAAAATGAGGTATCGGTTATGAAGAACTTGATCGGAACGATGCTGGCTTGTGTGATGATCTTATCGCTTGCAGGCTGTGGAAAAAGTAGAAGTGATAGAAGTTTGACCGCAGAGACAGATACTGTCCTAACAACTCCTGTTGAAAATGATGTCACAGGGACAGAGCCTGCACAAACAGAAACCACAGGTGTAGCGGAAGTAAATGAATCAGATGGCAGCAATATACTTGTTCTGTATTTTTCGCGCACCGGTGAACAATATACAGTGGGGGTAATTGACAAGGGAAATACGGCTATAGTTGCAGAGATGATCGCTGAGAAGACAGGCGGTGATCTGTTCGAGATCCTTCCCAAAGAAGATTATTATCCCTACACATATGATGAACTGACAGATGTGGCCAAGCAGGAGCAGAATGATAATGCCAGACCTGAATACAAGGATGATCTGCCGGATCTGTCCGGATATGACACTGTGTTTATCGGAGCGCCTGTATGGTGGGGCGACTGGCCGATGATCATGTATACGGTGTTTGAAAATAACGACTTTGCGGGGAAAACACTTATCCCGTTTTCGACACACGAAGGATCCGGATTATCAGGTTTTGATAGGAAGCTTTCATCAGCCTGCCCGGACAGCACAGTACTTGATGGGCTTGCCGTAAGAGGAAACGATGCCCAGAATGATCAGGAAAGTGTAAGAGAAGCTGTAGAAACCTGGGTATCAGGATTGGGATACTAAAATGGAGAGGAGGATACTTCGTGAACGTATTTGAAAGACTGCACAGCGGAGAGGCAATAGATATCCGTGATGAGGATTATCAGAGAGAAGCCCATGGCGAGATGGATCGCTGCAGACAGCTTTGCTTTGAGATCAATTCAACACCGCCAAAGGATAGAGAAAGAATAGTGGAGCTGGAGAATGAGTTGCTTGATGGTCAGATGAAGGATGGAACATTCTTTACACCGCCGTTTCAGGTTGATCTTGCAAATTGCTTAAAGCTTGGAAAGAACGTCTTTGCAAATCATGGCTTTACCGTTATGAGCCTTGGTGGCATTGAAATTGAAGATGGTGTAATGCTTGGACCGGAGGTCGGACTCTTTACGGTGAATCATGAGCCTGAGAACATACGGGTGATCATGACAAAGAAGATCCATATCAAAAAGAATGCATGGATTGGGGCAAGGGTGAACATCTTGCCAGGAGTCACTATTGGTGAGAATGCGATTGTAGGAACAGGCAGTATTGTGACTAAAGATATCCCGGATAATGCGGTTGCAGTAGGAAACCCTGCCAGAGTAGTGAAGATGATTGAAAAGAAATAAATTGGAGGGTGCATGACATGGAAAATA
>Ga0129306_1003119_pt1 | contig 13054 bp, 6 predicted proteins | sample P827metagenome_FD_94438 | JGI IMG/M metagenome (GOLD analysis project Ga0129306, IMG submission 94438) | Capybara group fecal microbial communities from Wisconsin, USA - P827 metagenome | ecosystem: Host-associated > Mammals > Digestive system > Large intestine > Fecal | place: USA: Wisconsin...
AGGCAATCACGCCGTCGCCCAGATGAAGCGCGATGTATTCTTCGTCGGTCACGGCTACGGCCAGCAGCGTCGAAGCCAGGTCGGACACGTCGCAGGCGTGCTGCGCCGCCAGAGCGTTCAATCCCTCGAACAGGCAGTCGAGGATCTCGTGCCGCGTCCTGCCTATGTCCTGCGAGACTCGCAGGCGGAAGAAGTGTTTTGCCAGATAGCGGGCGATGCGCCGCGCCGATTCGGCCGCGCCGAAGTGCGACAGTCGCGCCGAGCCGGCTCCGTCGGCCAAGGCGACGGCGCGCACGCGGCCGATGCGGCAGCAATATGTCTTGTCCTGACAGGGCGTTGCGTTTTTAACGTGTCCCCGACCCTGGATCTGGCTGTTCAGCGTCCTCCACATGGCGGCGCGCTTACAGCTCGATCTCACGCCAGCTGTCGGTCTTGTCCAGCGTCACTGTCTCGCCGGGGCGTGAGTTGGACGTGCGCGACACGCTCTGGCTGAGCCACTCGAAGAACTCCTTGAACTTGAGCCCCTTGAGGCGCAGCGGCGGGCGCTTGGGCGAGAACTCTTTCAGCGTTGACATGCCGGCTTCGGTGCCCACGCCGATGGGGAAGATGATCAGCTTCTTGTCGCGCTGCATGGCCACGGTGCGGTCGATAGCGCGGCTCAGCTCTTCGGCGTCGCCGTTGGGCTCGCCGTCGGTCATCAGCACGATCCACGGCTGGAAGTAATCGGTGCCCGCGGCCTTATACATCTCCTTGCGGCGCTCAAGCAGGTCGAGCGCCAGGTTGACGCCTTCGCCCATCGAGGTGCCGCCGTCGGCTTCCAGCTGCGGCACTTTGATCTCCTCGTTATCGAGCGTGGTGAAGTCCTGCAGGCAGCGTGCCTTGTCGTTGTAGGTGACGATGCACACTTCGGCGGAGTAGAGCGCCGTCTCGTCCTCGCGGATGGCGTCATAAAACATCTGGATGCCGCGCTCCAGCTCTTCGATGCGGCTGGTGCCGCCTTCCACCAGCTCCCAGCTCTGGCCGTCGGAGTAGACGGTTTCGCCGGTGCGCTTGAAGTCGCCCGTCACAGCGCCCATTGAGCCGCTCACGTCGAGGCACAGGCACACGGGCAGGCGCGGCGCTGGGTTGTTCAGCAGCGATTCGTCGGTGATCGTCGTGATGTTCTTATTTTCCATGGAAATGACCTCCTGAAGGGAATTGGGTTCTTACCATTTTCTTTTGAGCTGTTCCAAAAAATTTTCCAGCCACGTCAGCGGTGCTTTGTCGCGGCCGTCCTCTTTGTCGTCGTTTGTGCCGCCGGACTGCGGCTTTGGCTTGGGGGCCGGCCTGTCCGTCTCGCCGGGCGAGCGCGGGTAGATAACGCGGCATTCCTCCTCAAGGCCCTGCGGCGGCGGATTGTTCAACTGGCTCAGATAAGTCTTGAACTTGTCGATCCAGGCGTCGACAGAGAGACGGTCGTTTTCGCTCTGGTAGCGTTCGCCTTTTTTGAACGAGCGGTAAAACGCGTCGCGGATAAAAAACGGCATCAGGTTCCACATCTTCAGCCACTTGCCCTGCGGAACGCCGCTGCCAGCGTCGGTGAGGTGCGGGTAGGGGAAGTTGCCGCTGCGGATGTTCTCCTGCGTGCTGCCGCCGCCCTGGCGCGAATAGGGGTGGCGGCCCGGCATCATAATCATGAACAGCAGCACGGCGATGGCGAAGTTCTCGTGCCCCCAGCTGCGCAGAAAGCCGGAAAAGTTGGACCGCCCCTGCAGCTCCGGCGCGATGAACTCGTTGGTACCCACCGGGCAGGGGAATCCCTCCACCTGATAGCTGTCGGCGTCGACAAAGTACACTTCGTCGGGCGAGACCACCAGGATGTTGAGCGCGTTGATGTCGCCGATGAGGATGTTGCGCTCGTGCAGGTATTTGATGTGGTGTAAAATGGCCAGACACAGGCGCACCAGTTCGCGCCGCTGCCAAAGGGGGTTTTTCTTTTTGAAGACAGGCTCGGGAACCATGACCGTCTTTTTCAGCTCGTCGCCGCGCGCTTTGGGCATCAAAAAGCCGACGAACTGTTTGCGGTTGTTGTAGAGGAGCTCGGTGGGGTAGCAGATGCCTTTGCGTTCGATCTTGCGGCTGAGCATCAGTTCCAGCTTCTTCATGCGGCGCTGCGTGAGGCGTTCTTTTTTATAGATCTTTGCCACCAGGTCGGAGCTGCCGATGTCGAACACGGCGCCTTCACCGCCGGCGGCAAGTTCGCGCATCAGCTTGATCTTCTGGCCATCGCGCGTCGTCACGATGTGGCCGGTCCCCGGCACGAGCGAGGTGCCGAGCGTCGTATCGCGCACGTTCGTCAGCGTGCAGCCTGCCTGGAATGCCCCCGGCACGGAAGGGCGCTGCGGCGCCGGCACGCCGGCCGTTTTGCCCTTGTCCTTTTCGGTGGCGGCGGAGTCGGGCTTTTGGGAGTCGAACGGCAGTTCCTGCGTGGGCGCCGTCGTCGAGTGCGCGGCGACGATCTCTTCGAGATAGCCCCAGCGCGCCATGCGGCACACCGTCAGGTTTTCGGCGCCTTTGAGCTTGTAGGCGTCCTGTACGAACGGCGAACTTTTGGTGACGACCAGCGTTTTTTCGCTCGTCAGGTAGCGCTGCAAATATGACAAAAAGTCTTTTTTGCCGCCGGCGTCGAGCACGCGTGCCACACCAGCCTTTTGCAGCAGTTCAACGCGCGTTTTCAGCCCGTCGGCAGACGACTTGCCCTTTTTGGCCGCCTCGTCGAGCGCCCAGCTTGGGATCAGCAGTGTGCCGCCGTGCTTGTTGAGCAGGGGGATCATCTTGGCCCAGAAAAATTCAAGCTGCGAGTTCTCCAGCGCTTCCGGCAGCAGGAAAATGGCGCGCAGCCTGGCCCAGGATGCCATCTTGGTGAGGTGTTTGCGCGCGCTTTCCGTCTTTGCCTCGGGAAGCGTGAGGAACTTGTCGATCTGTGCCAAACTGGTCTTGGTGAGCACCGACCGAGCGTCGTCGGCGGGAACGCCGCTCAGCCACGCGCGGCGCAGCATCTGTCCGACGCTCAGTCCGCGCGCTTCCGCGACAGTCTGTATGCTTTGAATGTTTTTGCTCACGCGCGCTCCGCCTCCTGTGCCTTATCGTTTTGCTGCTTTCCACACCGCATTTTAATCATAACATCGGCCGCCGTCAACTTAAGACGGCGCTTGTAACACAAATATTTCTCAGGAATTTTGCTGGTGATTTTCCCGACCGCCCCCCTGCCTCGCGCCTTTTATATCAAAACGAACGCCGGCAAAGGTCACTTTTAAGGAGACAAATAAAAACGGCGGCGCGCGAACAGGAATTCGTGCGCCGCCGCGATAAAAGCGAACGGGGTGCCCTTAGGAGTTACTGATTAAGGAGACACTGATTAAATGAGCCCAATGAACTGTCGAGGGATTTCGTCGTCTGACAAGGAGAAGCGAGGAGGCATAGCGGTGCTATGTTGACGAGCTTCGACGCAGTCAGGCGGCGAAAGACCCGGCAGGACATGGGCGAATTAATCAGCGTCTCCTTAAATTCCGTTACGCACTGCTTTGATCGGCACGCAGGAAACCTGAGAAAATGCGTCAGATCCGAAGAAAACTGCCCGAAAGGGGGGGCCGGAGGCGTACTTACGTACGTTGGAGGCGCCCCTCGGGCAGCGTTTCGCATGAGATGACGTATTTTCTCAGTGTTTCCCTATTCTTCGTCGAGCACTTTGACGTAGTAGCCGTCTTTGTGCCGGTAGGCGCCGTGGATCTCCGTTTCGAAGCCGGGGAACAGCTCGCCCGTTTCTGTCAGCATGGTCAGATAGTCGAGCACGGCGGCGCTCTGTTCGGTCACCTTTTCGCCGGGCATCACCAGCGGCACGCCGGGCGGGTAGGGCAGGATCATGTCAGCGCTCACCTGGCCCAGCAGCTCTGCCAGCTTCACCAGGTGCGTCTCGCCGCGCAGGTTTTTCTGGAACGCCTGATACGGCGTGTACTCCATCTCCGGCAGCTCGTCGTAGGCATGGTACATCAGCCGCGGCAGGTCACGCTTGCGCATCACGTCGTGCAGGCCGCGCGTCAGCGTTTTGAGCGTCATCTTGGCGTAGAAGACGGGATCGAGCTTGAACAGGTCGGGCATGGTCGTGTGGATGGGCGCGTCGTCGTCGTAATCGCGCTTAAAGTCGGTCAGAGCGCGCAGCAGGGCCTTGACGCGCGATTCGTCCACGCCCAGCGCGAACAAAAACAGCAGGTGATACGGCCCCGTCTTTTCGGTAACGACGCCGTGGTTGTTGAGGTAACGCGCCACGACCGCCGCCGGGATGCCTTCCGGCAAAAGCTGCCCCGTCTCGTCCATGCCGGGGGTCAGCACCGACACGCGGATGGGGTCCAGATAATTGAAATCCTCGTCGGCGCCGAGGAAACCGTGCCAGCGCTCGCCGCGCGAGATGGGCCAGCACTTGGCTTCGCTCAGGTCGTCGGGCTGCCAGCACTTGAAGAACCACGTGTCGCCGCGCTCCTCATAAAGGCGCTTCATTTCGCGGCGGAAGGCCATCGCCAGGTCGATCGAGTTCTGCATCAGCCGGCGCCCCTGGTTGCCCGTCATCAACGCGGCGCCCAGTTCGGCGCTGGCCACGATCGGGTAGTTGGCCGAAGTGGTGGTGTGCATCATATACACTTCGTCCAGCACCGTCTCGTCGAACTCGCCCTTGACGTGCACATAACTGGCCTGCGCAAAGCACGCCAGCATCTTGTGCGCCGACTGCGTCTCGAAGATGGTCTTGCCCGGCGTGGCGTCGCCGCACATGCCGAACTTGTTCTCGTAGATGGGCGAAAATGGCGCGTAGGGCGACCAGGCGCTGTCGAAGTGGATGTTTTTGACGGGCAGGTTGGCCTTGATCCACGAACAGTCGTAGAGCAGACCGTCGTAGGTGCTGTCGCTGATGACGGCGTAGGTTGGCCAGGTAGCGTCGTCGCGTCGGCTCAGTTTGTTGTGGATGGCCTCCGATGTGAACTCGGAAGCTGGGATGCCGCCGATCATGCCGTAAGCGTTGCGCGTGGGCAGCAGATAAACAGGCACTACATCGCACATCATCAGCAGGTGCGTGACCGATTTGTGGCAGTTGCGGTCGATCAGCACGGTGTCGCCTTGCGAGACGCAGTACATGCCGGCGATCTTGTTGGCCGTTGAAGTGCCGTTGGTGACGATGTAGCTTCTGTCGGCGTTGAATGCCTTGGCGATCAGCTCTTCGGCGTCTTTGTGTACGCCGGTGTGTTCAAGCAGCGAGCCCATGTCGGGCACCGAAACCGACGTGTCGACGCGGAAAACGTTGGGCCCGTAAAAGTCGAAATACGCCTTGCCCATGGCGTGGTGCTGAAAGGCCGAACCCAGCAGATGCCCCGTGGTGCAGAATGTGTTCTTGCGCGCTTCGGCGAACTTAAACAGCGCGCGCGTGAAAGGCGGCAGCAGCAGCTCCTGATAGCGGCGCACGGCGCGGTCGATCTTGGCGGCGTCGCGTTCGGCGTTGGCCGAGGGCAGCGTCAGAAAGCGCAGCGTCAGCCGTTTGGGATCGGGCAGCTCGCACAGCAGCATGTCGTCGTCGTGCGTCAGCGCGAAGAAGGGCAGGCGCTCGTTGAGGTCGTCGATGGCGGCCAGCAGTTCCGACCCCAGCGTGTCCCAGTCGATGAGCACGCCGCCTGCACGCGGATATTGCTCCAGCACGCCGACGATGCTCTCGTCGAGGTCGGGACGCAGCACACGGTAGCCCTTGTCCTGCAGTTCGCCGATGAGCTCAACGGATTCGGGACGGCCGAAGATCGATTCGGAGGCGCGGTCAAGCAGCAGAATGGTGTTCAACTTCGCATCACCTTTTCTAAAGAAATTCGGGAGATATTTTTTCACGCTACTTTAAGCGTTTTGCCGCAAAAGCGCAAGCGAAAATCGGAAATTGGCGCCCGCCTCCCGTCTGTCCGTAACGCAGAGTCGGGCGGCCACGCAGGCCGCCACTACAAACGCATTGTTAGCGGTTTAATCCGTGATTGTATCACGCGTTCACGAAGCGGCGTTCAAAGTCGGACAAAACTTTTTTCATTCTGGCGTCCATGACGCGCTCGGCCATGCTGCGCAGCCCAAACGGCACGCCGCCGAAGCGCGCCTGCGCCAGCGCCCCGGCCATGTCGGCCTGCGTGTCCACGTCGCCGTTGAGGATGAACGCGTTTTTGAGCGCGTCCTCAAACGAACCGGCTTCCAGAAAGCAGCGGATCGCCTGCGGCACGCTGCCCTGACACGACGAATCAAACCGGTACCCGCCGGCGGCGATCTGTCTCACCGACTGCTCAAGGTCGTAGCCGAACGTGGTTTCGATCCAGCTTTTCAGCTCGTCGTTCGTGGCGCCCGAACGCAGCAGGAAGACGCTGCCGGCGACAGCCTGCGCGCCCTTGATGCCCTCGGGGTGACCGTGCGTCACTGCGGCGCTCGCTTGCGCCAGGTCGAGGGCTTCTTCAAGCGTCCGCGCCGTCCAGCCGACGGGCGAAACGCGCATGGCCGCGCCGTTGCCGAAGCTGTCGTTTTTTGCTACTCTTCCCGCTTCCACCCAGCGGGTGAAGCCGTGCCCGTAGCCGCGGCCGGGGTAGTCGCGCGCCCATTTCATATAGGCTCGGGCAAACGCCTCGGCAGAATGATCCGCCCCCAGCAGTGTCTCCGCCGTGGCGAACGTGAGGATCGAGTCGTCCGTCAGGCGGCACGCGCCCACGCCAAGCGGCGTTTTGCCGTCCCATTTGACGCTGCGCCGTTCGTAGATCGAGCCGCAGAAGTCGCCGATGATCGCTCCGATCATGTTTTTCACTCCTTTTCGCGCCAATGACGCGCTTATATGCTAAGATTATTTTATCTCAGAAAGAAGTGTTTGCGCAACCGGAGCGCGTGAGGAGGAAAGCAGATGAGGATCCTGCACACGTCCGACTGGCACCTGGGCCGCCGTTTGTGCGGCCGCGAGCGCCGGGAGGAGTTTGAGCAGTTTTTGGCCTGGCTGACGGGCGTTTTGCGCGAGGAGAAGATCGACGCGCTGATCGTGGCCGGCGACGTGTTCGACTCGTTCACGCCGCCGCAGTGGGCGCAGGCGTTGTATTACGATTTTCTGACGAAGCTGGCGGGGACGCCCTGCAAAAGCGCCGTCATCGTGGCCGGCAACCACGATTCGCCGTCGCTGCTGGATGCGCCGCGCGAGCTGCTGGCGCGGCTGAACGTGTACGTCACCGGAGTGCCGAACGCGGAAAACGAGCTGTACGAGCTGCCCGGGCCGGACGGAAACGCGGGCGCCGTCTGCTGCGCGGTGCCGTTTTTGCGTTCGCGCGACCTGTGCGGCGCGCTGGAAGGCGCTGCTCCCGACGAACGCCGTGAGGCCGAGCTGGCCGCGTTTGCCGCGCACTACGCCACCGTCGTCGAGCGGGCCGAGGAACTTCGCGCCGGGCGCAGCATCCCCATCATCGCCACCGGCCACTGCTTTGCCGCCGGCGGCAGGGTGATCGACGGCGACGGCGTGCGCGACCTGGCCGTGGGCTCGATCGACGCGGTGCCCGCTGACGCTTTTCCCGCAGCGATCGACTACCTGGCGTTGGGACACCTGCACGCATCTCAGTGCGTGGCCTCGTGCGAAAATCGTCGCTACAGCGGTTCGCCGCTGGCGATGAACTTTGGCGAGGCCGAACGCGGCAAGCGCGTGTTCATCGTCGATTTCGACGGCCGGGCGCCGACGGCCCGCGAGCTGCCCGTCCCCGTCTGGCAGGAGCTGGTACGCCTGCGCGGCACGTTCGACGAGCTGGCCGCCGTGCTTGACGAACTGGTGCTGTCGGGCCGTTCCGTGTGGGCTGAAGCCGAATGCACCGAATATGTGCCGTCGCTGAGCGACCGCCTGTACGAGCGCGTGGGCGAGTCCGGGCCGGTTCGCCTGCTGCGCGTCAAGGCGGCGCCCGGCAGCGGCGAGTGGGCGCTGTCCGGCGAAGGCGACCTGAACGAAGACTGGTCGCCGGCCGATGTGTTCAAAGCCTTTTTGGAGGACCGCGAGATCAGCGGCGACGCGGCCGAAGAGCTGACGCGCGCCTACCTTGAAGCTGTCGCGGCCGTGCGGGAGGAAGCCGATGAAGCTGTGCAGACTCACGTTTAAAAACCTCAACTCGCTGGCGGGTGAGTGGCGCGTGAACTTTGAGTCGCCCGAATACGCCGCCGGCCTGTTTGCCATCACCGGCCCCACCGGCGCGGGCAAAACGACGCTGCTTGACGCGCTCTGCCTGGCGCTGTTCGGGCGCACGCCGCGGCTTGGCCTCATCAGCAAAAGCGGCAACGAGATCATGACGCGCGGCGCCAGGGAGTGCGCCGCCGAAGCCGTGTTTGCCGCAGGCGGGGCGGTCTACTGCGCGCAGTGGTCGCAAAAAAAGACGACAGGCAAGGACGGCACGGAAAGGCTGCAGCAGCCCAAACACCGTTTTGCGCGCCTGTCGCCGGACGAGGAAACGCTTGCCGACAAGACGACCGAAGTGGCCAAGGCCGTGGAGCAGGCCTGCCGGCTTGACTTTGAGCGCTTCACGCGCGCCGTTATGCTGCCGCAGGGGGGCTTTGCCGCGTTTTTGCAGGCAAACGTGAGCGAGCGCGCGCGCATCCTTGAAGAGCTGACCGGGGCGGAACTGTACCGCGGCGTGTCGAAAAAAGTGTATGAGCGCGCCAATGCCGAGCAGGAAAAACTGGCCTCGCTGCGTCAGACCATGGCCGAGCGCGCCGTGCTGTCTGCCGAAGAGCGCTCGGCCGCGGAAACGTGCGTTGCCCAAAGCGAAGCGAACGAAGCGCGGTTTATGGCCGAGGGCGAAACGCTGCGCGAGGCCCAGGCCTGGTACGCCCGTCACGATGAGCTGCAACGCCGCGCCGCGCAGCTCGCGGTCGAACAGCAGGAAAATGCCGCGGAGCAGGCCGGATTTGCCCCGCAGGTGGAGCGCCTGAACATTGCTGAGCGCGCGGCCACGCTGAGCGACCTGCACGACGCGTTGACCGCCGTGCGCGGCAAGACCGCGGCCGCTGCGGCCGAGAGCGACCGTGCCGCGAGATCGGCCGAGGAAAAGGCGGCCGGGGCTGCCGCAGCTGCGGAGGCGGCCGAAAAGGCAAGCGACGAATATGAAGCCCTGCGCGCCGAGGCCGAAGCCAACGCCGAACTGTGGGCCCGCGTGACAGCGCTCGATCTGGAGCTGAAAGGCGCCGAAAAAGACCTGAGCGAGCGCGGAGTTGCCGCAGCCGAAGCGGAAAAACTCGCTGCTCAAAGTGAAGAAGAACAGCGCCGGCTTGCAAAGGCGCTTGAAGCGGCCCAGGCTCGTCTGCCCAAACTGGAAGCGGCCGAAAGCGCCGCGCGGGCCGAGCTGGAACGCGCGCTTGACGCCGAACGCCGCGCCGACCTCACCCAGCTGCGCGCATCGCTGCGCGAGGGTCAGCCCTGTCCGCTGTGCGGCTCCGTCCAGCACCCTGCGCCGTTTGCCGCGCACGAAGAGGAGGAAGCGTCCTTTCACCTTCACGAAGCCGCCGAAGCGGCCCGGAGCGCTGCTGACGCGGCCGAAAACGCCCTGCGCTCCGTCCGCGACGAGATAGCTCGCGCCGAAGCCGGGCTGCGCGCGCAAAACGCCGCGTGCGAAACGGCCCAGGCCGCCGCTTCGACCGCGCGTGAAAAAGCGGCGTCGGCCCGTGCCGCCTGTGAAGAAAAACGCCGCGCCAGGGCCGAACTGTTCGGCGAAAAAGACCCCGCGAAGGAAAACCGTCAGTTTCAGAATAAACTGTCCCTTGCCGAAAAAAGCGTGAAGACGGCCCGCGAAGCCGAGACAGCCGCAAAAGTGGCCAATGCGCAGGCGCAGACGGAACGCGATCACACAGCCGCCGCCCTCGCCGCGGTGCAAAGCGAAGGAGCCGAACGCGAAGCCGCATTTGCCGGCCGCCTGGGCAAGCTGGGCTTTCGCACCGAAGAGGAATGGCAAAACGCCGCCCTTGACGAGGAAACGCGCGCCGTGCTTGCCGCGAAGAAGGAGCGCCTGGAAGGCCGCGCCCGCGAACTTGCCGCTCTCCTGCCCGCCGCGCAGGCCGAACTGGCCGCTCACGCGCCCATGCCGCCTCAGCCACGCGCCGGCTTGGAAGAGCTGCTTGCCGCCAATGCCGCGGCGCTGAGCGAGGTGCTCACCGCCCGCGGCGCCGATGCCGAAGCCCTGCGCCGCGACGACGAAAACCGCGCCCGCCTGGCCGAACTGGGGCAGCAGGAGGCACGGCAGCAGAAGACCTGTGCCGTCTGGCGCGACCTGAATGACCTGATCGGCTCTGCTGGCGGCGACAAGTTCAGCCGCTACGTGCAGTCCCTCACGTTCCGCCGCCTTGTGCGCGCCGCCAACGTCCAGCTCGAACGCCTGTCCGACCGCTACCGTCTGCAAAGCTGCGGTGAAAACGCCCTCTCGCTCGAGGTGATCGACCTGTGGCAGGGCGGCCAGAGCCGCAGCTCCAAAAACCTTTCCGGCGGCGAGAGTTTCATCGTCAGCCTGGCGCTGGCGCTGGCCCTGTCGCACGGCATGAAAGAGGTGAAGGTGGATTCGCTGTTTTTGGACGAGGGCTTCGGCACGCTCGACGAGGAGACGCTGGAGAGCGTGCTGGACTGCCTCGACCACCTGCGCGACATGGGCAAGCTGGTGGGCGTGATCTCGCACGTCAAAGCTTTGCAGGAGCGCCTCGACTGCCGCATCGCCGTGGTCCCCGACGGGCGCGGACACAGCCGCCTGGACGGCCCCGGCTGTGAGCGCCTTTCGTAAGGCGCCGACGCACCTGTTTTACCCGCGTTGATATTTATATTTTATAAAAACATCCGACTGCCTCCTTGCTTTTGCCTTTGCTGCGGCTGTTATTTCAAAAAAAATGTTCCACGCAGAACATGTTCATCGAGAAAAGTGTTCTACGTGGAACATTATTTTTTTGCGCCGCGCGGCAGGGGAAAAACATTTTTCTCCGTCGTAGGGCGTAAAAAACATTTCTTCAGGCTTTTATGGCTTTGCGCCGCGTTTGGTTCAAAACCGCAAGTTTTCCCTCTATCTGAAAAGATAGAAGACCATCTGCCGCATAACTTGCATAAACGTCACTGTAACTGCACGAACGTCAATCCCGTTTCATTGATTTTGGGCTATAATAGTGAACAGGAATATTTGACAAAACTCTGTCCCCCGCGATCTGTGCGCGCGAGAAGGAACAGAGGCTGTGCCGATCTGCCGGCTCGTTCCGGCAGAAAAACACAGTGATTTATACCTTTTGCCCGCATCGAAAGGAGCGTTTTTTGAACATGAAGCCCAAGATCAGTCCCGCCGATACCCAAACCGCCCGCCGCACCCGCGCCCGCCGTGCCGCGGCGCTGGCACTGTCTGCCGCGCTGCTGGCGGGAGGAGCGGCGCATGCCCAGACCGTGAACACCCGCGTGACCACGACGACGGTGATCACTTCGAGCGACGTGTCATGGACCGTGAGCGGCATCAACACAACGGAGGGAGAAAACTCGACGCAAGGCGGTGCGATCCACGCCGGTTCAACGGCAACAGGGGTGTGGTTCCCCAGTTCAAACCTGACCCTGACGGCGACCGGGGCGGATGGCATTACCATACAGTCGAATTCGCTGAGCAATCAGGAAGAATCTAAAGTCTCGTCGCTGCTTGGCGGCGCGCTTTACGGCCAAACGGTCACGCTGAACAGTGAAGCGGGCGGCATCACACTCAAAGAAAACGTCGTCAGCAACGACGGGTGGACGGACAGCGGCCACAACTGGGGACAGGCTGCCGGCGGCGCGATCGGAGCGAACAGCGATGTGATGCTGAGAGCCGAAAACGACATCACTGTGGAGGACAATGCTGCCACCAGCACCAATAAACATAACCAGGGTACGCTTGCGCGCGGCGGCGCGATCTTTTCCCTTGGCGGCGCGGTCTCGCTCGACAGTACGGCGGGAAGCATCAGCCTTGCAAACAACGCGATCCGCGTCTGGAACGGCGGAAACAGCGGCAGCGGATCGGCATTCGACGGGGAATCCTCGCGCGGCGGCGCGATCGACGCACAAGGCGCCGTCCTGCTGAAAGCTGCGGAGTCGATCGACCTGCGCGGCAACAAAGTTGTCGACGGCAGGACGCCTGATCAAAATGAATTGAAGTATATCGAAGGCGGCGCCGTCCATTCCGGTACCAGCGTCACGCTGCGTGCTAAAAACGTGGCGCTCACAGACAATGAATTGTCTGGCACCAATGCAGCGGTGGACCGGAATGTGGATGCCCTTGGCGGCGCGATCCACGGCGGCAGCATCTCGATAGACGCGACGGAGAACGTGACGATCAGCAGCAACAAAGCAAATGGCGGCGCGGCCAAAGGCGGTGCGCTGAATGGCTCCCAGGTCATGATACACGCTCACAATATCGTGCTGACTGAGAACGAAGCGAGCGGAAAATCTCTGGGGTATGTATTCGGCGGCGCTGTGTATGCAACGAGCACAGTGAATGTGTCGGCTGACGAGGGCGGCTCGATCGAGTTCAAAAATAACATCGCTTCTGTCGATACGGGCACTGGCGGCGGCAACATAAAAGGCGGCGCGGTTTATGCCGACGGTGATGTGTCCATGACCGCTCCTGGCGGCAATATTACGTTCGAAGGCAATAGAGCTAGAGTTACAGGCGGAAATAGTTCTAATTCCAATTTAGCATACGGCGGTGCGGTGTATTCAAGTGGCGACGTGAATATGACTGCCGTGGGCGGGACGATCACGTTCAACGGGAACAACGCACAAGCAATAAACACCGCAGCCCAAACTAAAATCCAGTTTTCTGGCGGGGCGATCTGGGCAGCCAACGGCATTGCCCTGACTGCTGACACGATCAGCCTCTCCACGTCGTGCGACACCTTCTGGGTCGGTAACGACATCAACCAAGGGGGAAAAATCAGCCTGACCGGCAAGAGCGTTGCGCTTGCTTCCGGAACGTCCTTCAAGGCTGGTAACAGGGCTGAGTCTGGAGATATTAAA
>Ga0129306_1003120_pt1 | contig 13053 bp, 10 predicted proteins | sample P827metagenome_FD_94438 | JGI IMG/M metagenome (GOLD analysis project Ga0129306, IMG submission 94438) | Capybara group fecal microbial communities from Wisconsin, USA - P827 metagenome | ecosystem: Host-associated > Mammals > Digestive system > Large intestine > Fecal | place: USA: Wisconsin...
ATCGTCGTCATCCGCACAAGCGGCAGCGCGACCTACGTCTCCACCCCCCGCTCGGCAATCGTCGTCGGCTGACGTCCGCCGACTTCACCCCACCCGCGGCGCACGCCCCTACGTGCGCCGCGGGGAAATTTTGCTTACCGGCCCTCGCAGTCTCCTAGGCAGCGGGCGTCCGTCTACAGTATTCCCATCTCATACGCCCGGGCAATCGCCGCCGTCGTGTTGCTTGCATCCATCTTGCGGCGTATCTCTGTGATGCGGACCTTGATCGTCTCGGGGCTGCATCCGATGATGATCGATATCTCATCGCGCGTCTTGCCGAGGGCAAGGTACTTCAGAATCTCCTGCTCTCGTGGTGTGAACGGAGACTTCACGCTCGTGTAGGAATCAGACACAAATCCCGTCTCCCCGGACGCGATTCGCGCGACCGCGTTCGCGAGCTTCAGCGTGTCCGCCGTCTTTGCCATGTACCCCTTGGCGCCCTTCTCCCTGGCGCGACGCTCCTCGTCGGCGTTCGGAAGTCCCGCAAGCATAAGGACCTTCGCGGACGGGAAAAGCAGCAGCAGCTTCGAAAGCAGCGCAAAGCCGTCGATCCCCGGCATGCGCACATCGGTGAGCACAACATCGGGAAGTCCGTTCTCCACGCACCAGTCGACCACGTTCGCTCCGCTGTCGAACAGCGCGACGACCTCGAAGCGTCCGCTCGTCTCGAACATCGCCTGCATGCCCTCCCGCACGATCGGATGGTCATCGGCTATCGCTATCCTGATCTTTTCGTTCATCATTTCACCTCGATTCGTATTTCCGTCCCGCGCCCGGGGTCGCTCTTCACCGAAAAGACTCCTCCGAGCTCCTCCGCCCGGCGGCGCATGGAGGTGAGTCCGAGATGTCCGCTCCCCAGAGGCCGGGACGCGTCGAATCCACACCCGTCGTCGCGCACGGTCATGGCGAGTCCCGTTCCGGAGAACGTCAGCTTCACGTCCACGCGCTTCGCTCCGCCGTGCACAAGCGCGTTCCCGACGGCCTCCTGCATTATCATGAGGAGCCTCGCCCCCATCGTGCGCGCGCCCGGCGGCTCCGTTCCCTCCCCGCTTATGGACACCACGCCTTCCCAATGCGGCATGCGCGACGCGGCGTAGCGGAGCAGGCCAGTGAGTGAATCAGGGCTCTCCTTCGCCTCCTGCAGTCCCCACAGAACGGACCTCAGCCCCGCCTTGGAATGCTCCAGCGCCTTCTGGGCGTGCGCAAGCTGCAGCAGCACGGCATCGCGGTCTCCAGCAACGTTGACTGCGGCGGAAAGCCTGAACCCCACGCCCGCAAGCAGCTGCTGCATGTTGTCGTGCAGATCGTCCGCAATACGGCGGCGGTCGGCGTCCAGGAGCCTCATTATCCGCCGCTTCCTGCGCGAGCGCAGCCACGCGGTGCAGAACGCGACTACGCCGACGGCAAGAACCACTCCGAGAAGCCCTGCGGCGACTCGCCAGTGGAAGGAGTAGTTTGGCACGATTATCCGCACATCCCGCGCGGACACGATCAGCCGCGACGAAAGCGCGTTCCCTTCGGAATCGAAATCGGTGTAGGAAAGGCCACGCGCGTCAATGCTGGCGCCTTTGCGCGCCGCCGCACCGCGAAGCCCTCCGCGCACCAGCACGGCAAGAGGCTCGCGCGTTCCGCCGACCGTCAGCCACAGCACGCTGTCCGCACCCCCTCCCGCGCGAGGCTGCGCGACGCAGTCATGGACGATACCCTCGACCCGGTTGCGGCGCAGATGCAGCCACCCCTTGCGGAAGTCGGACACCTTGAGCGTCGGCGGATCCTCGAGCTGCATGCGCCCCGTCCGCAGGACGCTCGACGCGACTATCCCGACTGTGCGGTTGCTGTATTCGGTGCGTCCGGAAACCGCCACCGTATCGCCGACCTCGAGCGCGTAGGCGCCTTCCGGCGGATCCTCCCCCGGCGCTGCGCGCACTATGATCCCTCCCCTCGCGCTCCGAGTCTCCTCCGCAATGACGAACAGCCCCTCACGCGCGTCATGGAAAACGTGCGTGACGACTCCGTGGATGTTTGCGGAGACCTGCGCGGACGGATCCGTCTCGTACATGCGCGGCAGCTGCGAGAAGCGCGTAAGCACATCGATTCCGGACCCGTCCGCAAACACGCCGCTTACGGCAAGGACAAGCACTGCGACACATGTTGGAAGCCGATGATTCATATGTTCATATTATACCAAAACGATCCGCCGGGGCAACGGCGACGTCACGGGACAAAACCGCCGCGGAACCAGATTCCATGTCCGCGAAGATCGGGCCCCAGATAGAACGACGGCTCCGGACATACGTTGTACCCGGCGTTCTCGGCCGCCACGGAATTGCGGTAGCACGGGTCTTCCATCAGCGTGTGGAAACGGTACGCCGTCGGCTCTGTGGAGACATAGACGCGCAGGCCCGAACCGTCCGCCCTGCGAAGAACGACCTCCTCCCGCCAGTCGCCGAGAATGTCCGCGGCGAGACACGGATTGCCCTTCGTGCCGTTGTTCACGACGCAGCCCTCGAACTTCATCCTCTGTCCCGCGCCGCGGTAGCGTATAGAGTAGTCGAAAAGCCCGTCGGCATCGGCGAGGAGCGAGCGCGACATGTCCCCAAGCCACCACACGGCAAAGCGGTGAGTCCTGTAATAGCTCGGCTTGTTGCGCGCGATGCCAAGCCACCGGCCCGTGTGATCGAAGACGCCGAGGTTCGAAGCCGCGAAGAACTCCGTTCCGGGATGGAAAGGATCTACATCCGCAGCCAGGCAGTTCGGAACGTCGAATCCGCTCTTCTGCTGGAATATCACAGCCCCCGTGCGCGCATCGCGCAAAACGACGCCGTCCTTCCCGTTCTCCTGGCACGTCCACACCTGAAGCCCCACATGGTCCGGCGTCGACTGGACGATGTGCATCTGGTCTCCATGCCCCATGCCCGTCGTGTAGAGCCCGGTTCCGTCGTCGTCAACGACCATCTGCCCGTAGACAATCTCGTCCTTGCCGTCGAAATCGATGTCGGCGACACGCAGGTTGTGGAATCCCTGATGCCCGAAGTTGCGCCCGCGCCACCGCGGCGCCTCCGAATCGAAGAGCCACCGCTCCCTGAGATTGCGACCGTCCCAGTCCCACGCCGCAAGGCACGTGCGCGCATAGTATCCACGGCACATCACTGCCGACGGATGCACCCCGTCGAGATATGCCGTCGACGCCAGGAACCTATGCGAGCGGTTGCCCTGGCTCTTGTGCCAGTCGCCCCATATCCATGGACTTTCGAACGGCGGATCGTACTTCACCGTGTCCAGGGCGCGACCGGTCGCCCCTTCGAAGACGCTGAGATATTCCGGACAGTCAAGAACCTGTCCGTTCTGGCGATAGTCCCTCACCTCCACCTTCTCGCCCGGTTCCGACCACGTTCCGTCGTCCCTCAGCGTGCGCCCAGATCCGTCGACCGTGCCAGGGCCGGTGCGGACGATCATCTCCGCCTTCCCGTCACCGTCGAAATCCGAAACCACGAACGGAATGTAGTGCGGGCCGGAACGCATGTTCACGCCCATGTAGATGCGCCAGAGGCTGCGTCCGTGCGGCATTTTCAGGCATTCAAAATACGTCTCCCCAGTATATCCGCCGAGATTGTCCGCCGCACCGTCCGACTCCCACTTAATGAACAGCTCGTACTCTCCGTCGCCATCGGCATCTCCAACGGACGAATCGTTCGCGTGATGTCCGAGAACGCGTCCGTCGGGCGGACGGCTCTCCGGCGGCGGAGGGGGAAGCCGAACGTCGAAATACCCGACACCCGCGTCCGCCTCCAGAACCCAGCGCCCGCGGCCGTGCCTGAGTTCATGCCGCCCGAGTACCGGACGAACCTCGTACGTCATCACAGCGCCTTTCCACGCGCCCGAATCGACGAAATACGTGACGTTCGTTATCGGCTCGCCGTTCAGCAGCGTGCCGTCGCGGTAGACGTTGAATCCCATCTCCCTCGGGTCGATGGAGCGATAGCGCCATGAGACCCAAACATCCTTCCCGCCATCGCCCGCCCTCACCGCGACGACTCCGCGCCCGAGCTTTTCCATCTGCAGCCTTCGCGCGTCGTATGCGGTCGTCCGCGCGGGGAACGGATCGCGCGCGCCGCGCATCTTCGGCGAGATTCCCCTATCGGCGTCGGCATCCGCCGCAGGCGCGAGCGCCAGCGAAAGAATAGCGGCCAGCATGGCGGTATGTCTTTTCACATCACTCCTTCCAGTTGACCGTCAGCATCGACGAGCCGTCGTTCCACTTCTCGACGTTCTGCCGCCAGTGCGACATGTCATCAGTTACGAGTTTGGGGTTCCCTTCGAGATGCCTTGCATGGACGACCCAGAGGGGTCTCCACTTGTTGAAATGGCGCGGTGGCCAGAAGTGGATCGCGCTGCCTCCCTTGATGACGAAACGGTCGATCTCCACCGTCCAGTCGTACGGAGCGAACGCGGCACCATACTCAAGCGTGACCGAGCGGTACGGCCTGTGGCCATGCCGTGAAAGCGCGAGCGTAACGCCTTTCGCGGCCGTAAGCGGAACATCCGTAGCGCCGCGGACTGAAACAGTCACGTTCTCGCCGCAAGCAGTGAACGACGCGTTGCCGGCGAGGTCGCAAATGTCAATGCTAGATTCCCTGCGCGAACCGAGCAAATCCTCGCTCTTCGTCCCTTGCCAGAATACCCGTGTTTGCATCACGACGTTGGAGACGACGGTCTGCCCGGGAGGAAGCACGACGCGGAGGATTCCCTTCTTCGCGCCAGGCGCATTCGCGGGGAAAACGACGGCATCCTGCTCGCACGGCGGTTCCATCGGAATCCGCCCGCCCACGCGCCAGTTCCTGACGCTCGTCCAAGCGCCGTCCTTCGCGGCACCGGTCCATTCGTATGACGCGGGCGGGCGCGTAAGGGCGACGCGGGTGACCTGATCCGCATCGGACACGAGAACACCTTGATAGCCGGCCATGCCGCGGAGCGGCTGCACGGTCGCACCATCCTTCATGGACACCCGCCCGAGGCAACTGGCGGCGCGTATGCCCAGCTTCGCCTGAGCGCCACGTCCGACGGTGTTCTGCGCATGGACCGCCCCGCCGGCAAGGATGACCTTAGCGGAGAACACAACGTTCGACACCATGCGGTCGCGTTCCAATTCGATGGTGCATTCCTTTGCGAGCCTTATGGTGTCTGCGCGTCCGGGGACGCCGCTCGGACTCCAGTTCGCCGCGTTCTCCCATCTGCCGTCCTTCCCTGCCCCGGTCCATTCGTACACGCACGGCGCGTGGCGCCGTGCAACGGACCACCAGCCGTCGCCATCCGCCCTGACGCAATAGTCGGGCGGAAGCGCGAACTTCGGCTTGCCCTTCGCGAATATGGAAGTCGCGACGCTCCACGTCGCAGGAAGGTAGTCAGGCGCTATTCTGATGACGCTGCCCGTCTGGTCGCCTTTCAGAACAAGCGTCTCCTCCGCGCGCCTCGCCTCCACCGTCGCCGCGGAGAGCCGGGAACCGGTGAATAGCGACGCGGTGGCGACAAGCCAAAGGAGCGGCGCAAACGATGGAAGGCTTCCCGTCACCTCACGAAAACGGCAAAGCCGCACACGCCCTTGACAGCGACAAGCGCATGGAACGTCTCCTGCCCTTCGGTAACAAAAACGCGCTTCACCCGCCATGGCCTGCCTCTGACCGAAACCGTCCTTGCGCTCCAGTTGATTATCTCTGCGGCCCTGAATACGACAAGCTCATCCCCAGTCTCAGCGCCATCCAGCGCGCCATCCTCGTCGACCATCTCGATTTCAGCGTTCACGAGATCAGCCGTTCCCGTCACTGTCAGACATGTCGAAGAGCGCACCCCGTCGTCCTCGCTGGCCACGCTTCTGATCGTCGCTCCCTCCGCTGTAGCGAACGAACCGGCAATCGTGCCCGCACCCTCGATAGCACCTTTGAGCGTCTGCGTGCCGCTGAACGTCAACGTCGAGTTTTCGGTTACTGCGAGATCGCCGTTGATGGCGACATTGCCCTGAACCGTACAGCCCTTCGCGTGCGTATCAACGGTCAGCGGCGCGTTGATTTTGACGGTGTGACCATTGCGGCCCTGGATGAACGTGCCGTATGCGTTTTCAGCGATCACGACAGGCACATTTATGTTCATGTCGCTGCTGTCGTCGGTCTCGAGATAGTTTACGCTCAGCGCGAGTGATCCGTCTCCGGAAATTTCATGGGCCCAGAAGTGGTATGCCCTGGTCACGTTCGCGCCGTTCTGTATCGTCACCTTTCCTCCGGTCTTGAGGACGATGTCGCCGCAGTTAAGATCGACCGTACCCTGGTTGACAGTGGCCGCGTAAGGGAAAACAACCTTTGTGGACGACGAAGGAACGCCGCACGTCCAGTTTTGGACATAGGTGAACCAGTTGTCGCCCTTGTATCCCGTCCAGATCGTCAGGTCGACAGTCTCGCCCGTCATGTTTCTGGCCTTGAGCGTCGTGCCGTCAAGATAGGCCTGCCACATGAGCGTGCCGTTGTTGCGGATGAGCACGTGCTCGGCAAGCGTCTCGCCCTCGGGCAGCTCGATCGACACACCCTCGGCCAGCGTCTGGTCCTCGGCCGCGGAATCGACCACATCCACAAGATCGTAGCGAAGGAACCCCTTTTTGCCGATGCGAATATTGGCGGGAGTCATCGCATGCGTCAGGTATACGACACCGTCTTCGATGTGAATGGGGCATTCCGGCCGGACGCCGCTGTCGTCGAACCGCACCGTTCCGCCGCCCATGATCGTCAGCGTGCCCTCGCCACGGACGAGCGCCTTGACATACGTCTCGTGTCCCGCCGTGTCGAGCGTTCCCCCTGCTGTGTTCACGTTGTTTGTGAAGTTCTCGCGGCTGGCGAAGACCGTCCCGTCGTAGTTGACGCGCAGAGTGCCGCCGTTGAAGTTGACAACAGGCGTTCCGGTCCCGGGCTGGATGTGCGCTACGACAAGGGTGCCTCCGTCGTTTATGTTTATAGTGCCGACACTTCCGCCATTCTGCGCCAGACTGAGCTGATTCTCGGACGTGCCTTCGCCGCAGACGACAGTGCCGCCGTCCGAAACCGTCAGGGTTCCGTCGCTGCCGGCGTTCAATCCGACGACGATCTGGTTGCGCCCAGTCACCGTGCCGCCTGCGACCGTGAGCGCGGCAGTTTTGCTCTGGCCCACCTGCCAGTTGTAGACGCTGTAAGAGCCGCCCTCGATTTCTATGGAGCCTGCTCCATCGCCTGCGCCGATGTACACAGTCTCGTTGTTGGTGATCCTGAATCCGCACGTTTCGTCGTCCGCCCGGAACACGACCGGCCCCGCTTCGCCGCCTTCGTCCGAACGGTCGTTGCCGAACACAAGATAACCGGCGAACTCATTGGCCGACCTAAAGCAGACGACGCGGGACTTCCCCTCCGTGAAATTGCGACGCACGAAGCGCGCAGGAAGGGAGAACCCGTTCCACCAGTTCCCGGAGTCCTCCCAGTACGTCCTGCCGTCGCCATCGGGCGAATCGCCCTCCCACCAAGTTTCCGCATTCGCCACCCAGGCGAAAAGCGCAACTGCCGCAAGCACGGCGCGGCTTCGCGCGAACACAACGGACCCTTTCGCAGATTTGTCTCTCATCTTTGCCTCCTATTTGGGACTGTCTGAGGCAATTATATTATTTTTTCACACCCTCTCCGACTCCCCTTTTGGGTATGAATTGCAATCCTTGGCAATGACTCTCCGCTACAGGAAGTCAAAATCAAACTCGCACTGCACGACGCGGCGCGGCACATCTGCCGCGGACGGCGCAGGAGGAGGAGGCGCGGACGGAACGGCCGGCGGGATGGAGGCGAACTCCCTCTTGTTGAGCCGACGCCGCAGATTCTGCCAGCCCGGGAGCCGCGCGTCCATGAGCCGGTAGAACTTCGGACCGTGGCTCGCGACCTTGAGATGTGTGAGTTCGTGCACTACGACGTATTCCACCAGTTCGCGCGGAACCCGCGCAAGCTCCGTGTTGTACGTGATGCGGCGACGCACGATGTGGCAGCTCCCCCAGAGCGTCTTCATCGCGCGCATCGTCCAGGTGACGCCGTCCTCCGAAAGCCGCGCGGCCCACTGCGAGGTAAGCTCCGAGAGGAGCGAACGCAGCGCGGCCAGCTCGTCCGCGGATGGCGGAGTGGCGTCCTGCCGCGGACGCGCGAGCACAGCCGCGCGGTGCTCCATAACCCACTGCCACTTGGATCGAAGGAAGGCTTCGGCCTCGCGCAGCGTCGCGCCCCATTTCGGAACCGTCACCGCAACCGTTCCGTCGTCCTTCACGCGGATGCTTATCCGCCGCGCACGGCGGCGCGTGACTTCGACTGGCACTCCGTCGATAAGACACTCGCCGAAATGCATCATGGCGCCTTCGGGCAGGACGATCTGGCGGACTCCATCTGCTCCGCCCTCTCGCGCCAGCGTCCGGAACGCCAGCGGCGCAGGAATACGAACGCGAGAAAGGCGAGGTAGGCCGGCATCGTGAGCCACAGCGCCGGCAGGGACGGCTTCACCCCGGCAACGAGCGCGACCGCAGGCATCCACACGAAAATCCCGCACACCGTGCGCGTGAACATCAGCCACCGCGTGTCGCCCGCGCCCCTCAGCGCGCCCGCGCACGGCTCGACGAACGACTCCGCGAGCGCACGGAATGCGAGGATCGAGAACACGACGGAAGCGAGGGAGCGGAACGCCTCGCGGTCGAACGCGGAATCTGCCGCCCTGAACGAGTCCGCAAGCCACCCCGCTCCGAACGCGACAAACGCGCCGAACGACGCGGCCACCGCAACCGAAATGGCGAGCGTGCTTCGCAGCGAGCGCTCGGCCGCAGCGTAGTCTCGCCGGCCGCAGAACCTCCCGACCAGCACCGACACTCCGTCGCGCAGTCCGGAGACGAGCGCGAAGAACACGCAGTTGACGCCGAACACCATGTTGCTCACGGCAAGGCTCATTGCGTCGAGACGTCCGGTGACCATGACAAACGCCATGAACGTGAGGTTGTCGAAGAACGCCATCGCGCCGTTTTCAGATCCGTACCTGAGCACGCCGAGCGCCAGCCGCGGCTCGAGGCGCAGAAGGCCGCGCAGCGCGCCCATGCGTGCGCGGACGTGCGGATCGCGCAGAAGCGCTACAGCCAGCACCGCGCAGGAGACGAGCTGCCCGAGCGCGAAGGCATATGCAGAGCCGTTGAGTCCGAGCCTCGGGGCACCGCAGTTTCCGAGCACCAGCACCCATGCGAAGAACAGCGCCGCGGCGAAGCCAGCCGAGCCCGCGACGCCGAACACCGACGTCCTGCCCTGTCCGCTGAAATATCCGCCGGCGACCGCCGCCACAGACTGCAGCCAGAGTCCGGGGAGGTACCTGTCGAGGAAACCCGACTCCGCGGCCGCGAGCTCAGGCGCATGCCCCGCGACCCATATCGCGAAGCGGCCGGCGAAATGCGCGAGGAAGTAGAGCGGAATGGAGGCCAGCGCCAGCCAGAGACCCTGAGCGAAACTGCGCAGCGCGCCGTCGCGGTCTCCGCTTCCGTGGCTCTGCGCGACGAAGACGGCGGAGTACCCGACAGCCGTGACCATGAACGCGGAGAGCGTTCCGCCGAGGACCAGTCCAGGGACGGACGCCTCAAGCGCTAGATCGGAGCACTTCGCGAGAAGCATTCTGTCGACGAACGCATACGCCGCGCTCGAGGCAGCCATGAGCTGCAGGGGCAGCGTGACCCGCAGCACCTGTGCGAGACCGCCAGGCGAGTTCCATGCATTCATGTGCCCTTCCCCGTTCATGCCAACATTATACCATAAAGCGGCTATTCCGCGACGGTGAAGTAGGCTTCCTGTCCGTACGGGAAATCGCTCGGAACATAGTTCCCGACGCGCGGGCGCACAAGCGAGTTGGCCTTGCCGAAGTGCGAGAATATCCAGGGGCAGTCCTCGCGTATCATCTCCTGGCACGCCGCCCAGTGGCGGTTGCGCTCCTCCGCGGTGGAAGCGGACATCGCCGCGTCGTATTCGCGGTCGTATTCCGCGTTGACGTAGTAGGAGTGGTTCGGACCCGGGCTCACGTTCTTCGAGTAGAAGAGCTGCAGGAAGTTCTCGGCGTCAGGATAGTCCCCCACCCAGCCCATGTTGTATATCTGCACCCTTCCCTCGTTCACGGCCTTGAGGAACGCATCCCATGTCTGGAACGAGAGCTCGAGCTTCACGCCGATCTTCTCGTAGAACGACGCGAGGAGCTCGCCCATCTCGCGGCTTCCCGTCGAGGCGCGCCCGAACGAGAGCGTCAGCACAAGGCGGCGCCCCGTCTGCGGATCTATCCCGTCCGCATACCCCGCCTCCTTCATGAGCCGCTTCGCGAGGTCGAGGTCGAACGCGTACTTGAAAGGCGCAGAGAGCTTTCCGTCGACGCCGGGCGGAACAGGTCCGTCAGCCTGCACCGTCCGCTTCGAGAAGTACTCCTCCCACCTCGGATAGTCAAACGCCGCGTTGAGCGCCTGGCGGAGCTTCTTGTTCCCACCAAGCACGGGATCGCGCATGTTGACGCCCATGTAGAACACCTCGAGCGTCGGAATCGAATAGAGCTTCACCCCCTGCGCGGCGAGGGATGGATCGAGGTTCCCGTCCTTGCCCATCACGACGTCCCAGTTGTCCTTCGAGATCTCTCCGAGGAAGTCTATCTCGCCCTTGAGGAACATGAGCCACTGCGTCGAGAGGTCGTCGATCACGAGATAGCGGACTGTATCGAACTGTTTTGGGGACGGGGATCGGCGCCTGAAGACCATTTCGTGGTTCTTTCGCCAGGACGCGAGTTCGAAGGGGCCTGTCCCCGAACCGTCCGGACGCCTCACGGACGCGGGACTCATCGCCATGAGCCACGGGAAGAAGTGGCAGCGGTTCTTGAGGCGTATCTCCACGGTCCTGTCGTCCTTGGCCGTGATCGTGTCCACGCTCTTCATCAGCCATCCGTTCGGCGTCACGATCTCGGGATCGCGCAGCCGCGCGAGGCTCGCGACCATGTCCGCGGCGGATCCGCCGCGCGTGCGGAAAGTGTAGACGAGTCCGTCTTCGCTGACCTCGGGCAGTTCGCAGTATCCGGGCGAGAGCGTGTACGGCCTCGCGTAGTAGTCGATGTTGAGCGGAGTCTCGTAGAGAAGCTGGACGACGCGCGAGTCGTAGACGGACTGCGCGAAGACGGGGTCGAGCGTCGCGACGCGCTCCATCGGACGCGTGAACGCGGCCGCTAGGAAAAGCGCCGCGGCGATCATGTCGCGTGGGCCTCCAGCTTCAGGTCTATCTTCTTCGGCGCGCCCGGAAGCGTCGCGAGCTTCCGCCTTATCATCGGCAGGCGCGGGCGCATAAGAAACAGCGTCGGAGCGTTCTTCACGTACAGGAAGATCTTGCCGTCCTCGTAGCGCCCGGGACGCGCCGGCTGGTCCGGGAAAAGCCGGCGCCAGTTGTCCGCAAGCGAATCGAAGAACTCGTTTTTCTCCACGATCAAGTCGGAGAACGCGGCGCCTACGGCAGAGGAGAACGTCTTGTGACGTCCCCTCTTTTCGGGCTCTATCGCCCTACCGTATAGGTTCCTGTCATCCATCTCCGACGACTAACGACTACTTCGCCGCCTTCATCTGCAGCCACGCCTCGACGAAGGGCTGGAGGTGTCCGTCCATAACACCGTTGACGTCGCTCGTCTCGTACTCGGTGCGGAGGTCCTTCACCATCGTGTAGGGGCAGAAGACGTAGGAGCGGATCTGCGAGCCCCATCCGTTCTCGCTCTTCGCTCCGTAGAAGCGGTCCATCTCCGCCTTCTTCTGGTCCTCGTAGTATTCGTAGAGCTGGGCCTTGAGCATGTTCATGGCCTTCTCCTTGTTCATGTGCTGCGAGCGCTCCTTCTGGCAGGCGACGACGATGCCCGTCGGAAGGTGCGTCAGGCGCACCGCGGAGTCGGTCTTGTTGACGTGCTGCCCGCCTGCGCCGCCGGAGCGGTAGGTGTCGATCCTGAGGTCTTCGTCCTTGATCTCGACCTCGATGTCGTCGTTGATCTCCGCGACGGTCTCCATCGAGGCGAAGGACGTCTGGCGGCGCTTGTTGGCGTCGAAGGGCGAGATTCTCACGAGGCGGTGGATTCCGCGCTCGGCCTTGAGCATTCCGAAGGCGTAGGGACCTTCCACGCGGAAGTAGACGTCCTTGTAGCCAGCCTCTTCGCCCGGCTGGACGTCGTACTCCTCGACCTTCCAGCCCTGCGACTCGGCGTAGCGCTGGTACATTCGGTAGAGCATCGCGACCCAGTCGCACGCCTCCGTTCCGCCCTGCCCCGCGTGGAGCTTGACGAACACGTTGCACTGGTCGAACTTCCCTCCGAGGAGCGACTGGAGCCTGAGCTTGCCGAAGTACTCGTCGGCCTTCGCGCACTCCGCGAGGGTGTCCTTGAGCGCGGCCTGCTGCGCCTCGCCATCCTCCATCTCCGCGAGCTCGAGCATCACGCCCGCGTCCTCGACGGTCTTCGTGAGCGAGGTGAACGGCACGACGTACGCGCGCTCCGCGTTCGTCGCGGCGATGACCTCCTTCGCCTTGGACTGGTTGTTCCAGAAGTCCCCCGACGCCTGCTGCGCCTCGAGCTCCGCGAGCTTCGCGCGACGGTCGTCGATGTGGATGTAGTCGGCCATCTCGCCGACCTTCTTCTTAAGGTCTTCAATTTTCTGCCGGACCTCCTCGGTCTCAAGCAGCTTTTCTTTTGCTTCTTCCGCCATAACCAGTAAATTATACCAAAAATCCCCGTTCCCTGCTTTGGCCATTACTGGTCATGGGTGCGATTCTAAACCGTTGAACCGCTTGCGCGCATTTCGGTTGGTATCGAGGCCTGCGCCGGCCTGCTCGCCCGAACCGCAGTTCGCGGGCACCCCACCGACATGATTTCGACGCGCGCGCCTTCACGCGCGCCCTTTACCGTGGCGGTCGAAATCACGTCGGGCCCGCGAACGTGCTCTCGTGC
>Ga0129306_1003122_pt1 | contig 13040 bp, 15 predicted proteins | sample P827metagenome_FD_94438 | JGI IMG/M metagenome (GOLD analysis project Ga0129306, IMG submission 94438) | Capybara group fecal microbial communities from Wisconsin, USA - P827 metagenome | ecosystem: Host-associated > Mammals > Digestive system > Large intestine > Fecal | place: USA: Wisconsin...
GAGGAGAGGCCCATGCGGAGGAAAGACCGGGAAATGGACCGGGCATTTGCCCTGGAGGTGCTGGACAAGGCCGAGTGGATGACGCTGGCCATGACAGGGGAGGACGGCACGCCCTACTGCGTCCCCGTCAATGCGGTGCGGGAGGGGGACTGGCTCTATCTGCACAGCGCGCCGGAGGGAGAAAAGGCGGAAGATCTTCGCCGCCGGCCCAGGGTGTGCCTGTCGGCGGTGGGGGATACCTGCGTGATCCCGGAGCAGTATACCACCGCGTTTGAGAGCGCCGTGGTCCGTGGAGAAGCGGGGGAGCTTATTGACCCGGAGGAAAAGCGGCGGGCCCTGCATCTTATCTGCCAAAAATATTGTCCCGGCCAGGAGGCGGACTTTGACCGGACCATCGACAGGAGCATTGCCCGTACCGCCATTTTCCGGATCCATATCGACGAGATCGCCGGCAAGTGCAAAAAGCAGCTTGGCCAGGGCTGAGAGCAGCAAAGGCCGCGTCCGGGAACGAACAGGAGTCTTCCGGGACGCGGCCAGCCTGTGCGAAAAAATGAAGAAACAAAAAAATAGGGTTGACAAATGAGGAATAAGTCACTATAATATCATTTGTTCGGTATTGAGCGCAATATATGGGGGTATAGCTCAGCTGGGAGAGCGCTTGAATGGCATTCAAGAGGTCAGCGGTTCGATCCCGCTTATCTCCACCAAAAAGACCTGAAATCGTAAGATTTCAGGTCTTTTTTCGTCTGAAATCTGCCGTTTTTGTCCATTCTGTGTGATCTTTTCCAAGAGCCGCGGAACACTTGCACCCCGCGGAACTTTTAGTACCAGAATTAGTACCAGAATGACCCTGTCACATAATGGACGTATTATCATGTTATCCAACGTTCGGGAACTTAAGCACCTTGCAGGAAGGCTCGTCCGGGCCGTCCGGATCGCTGTGGCCTGTTGGAAAGGCTTTGCTGAATCGGTCAACGGCATCCATCCGAATGCTTTCCTGAACATGTAAGTAGTGCTGCGTCATGCTCACATCGGCATGTCCCACGATGCTCTAGATAGTAGAGAGGTCAACACCCAGCGCCTGCATCTGGCTGACATAGGTATGTCTGCAGCTGTGCGGTGTAAGCAGCCGCACCTCTGGGATCGCTTCCAGTGCTTTACGGAACTGATCGCGGAAGTAGGTGGGGTTGCAGGGCTGATCCACCTTGCGGGCTTCCCAGATGTACTTCCTGTCTGTCTCCCGAAGCGCCACCGCGCAGTACCGCAGACTTTTGGGAACAGGGATGCTCCGGTAACTGTCGCGGGATTTGGGAACGCCGATGGTAGCTGTTCCTTTCTGCATGTTGATGGCCTGCTCTACATGGATGACAGAGCCATCCGGTTCGATGTGGCGAGGCTCCAGTGCAAGCAGTTCCTGAGAACGCATTCCCGTACCGAGCATCAATCGGATGCTGAGGCCGATACGGTCTTCCGGCAGCCGTTCCATGAGGATGGAGACTTCTTTGGCTGTGAAGGCATCCTTCCGCTTCACCGGCTCACGATATCGCATCTTTTCTGCGAAGCGCACCGGATTCTTGCGGATGAGATCGTTGGCTTCTGCCTTGTTCATGATCTGGAACATCATGCCCCTGCACTGGGTCAAGCAGGAAATGGAGCGCCCTTCCCGACGAAGGTCTTTGAGCATGGTCTCCACATCGATAGGCTTGATGTCCTTGAGTTTTTTGCGGGGAAAGCTTGCCTTGAGGATACGCAGCGTGTATTGGTAACTTTCCTGTGTGGTCGGCATGATGTTGTCCTTGTGGTTTTCAAACCACATATCGGCCCAATCAGCGAAGTAATAGACCGTGTCAACATCCAAGCCTTCTGCCTTGGCGCTCTGGTACGCCTTGGCTTTTTCTTTGACTTCTTTCTGAGTCTTTGCGTAAAAACTTTTGTATTTGCGTCTTCCGTCACTTTGGAAGCCCACCATCAGTGTCAGCTCCCATATGCCGTTGGGACGTTGGCGAAGACTCCCTTCGCCATGCGCCCTTTTCCTTGCCATATTTACTCCTTTCTCTGGCACAGGCGTTTTGCAATTCTATTATAGATCACGCCGCCAGAATTTGAAATACCCGGTTCCGCCGACCACGGAGAATTTTTGCCGTGATCGGCGGTTTTTTATGCTCAGGCGGATACCTGCTCGTCCATCCACTGAATGAACTTATCCCGGTAGACCACCATTCGTTTGCCGATGAAGATGGTTGGGAAACCTTTGCTGCGCATCAGAGTGTACGCACCGGCGCGAGAGATGCCGAGGACGGCTGCCAGCTCGTCTGCACGGAGGGTGATGGGCAGCTGATCGAGGGAAGTGTAGGTTATAGTTTCGGTCATATAGGAACTCCTTTCATGGGTAAAAATGTAGACAGATTAAAACGGATTTTGTAGGTGTCATGGGAAAACATTCAGCCACCCTTGATGTGGCTTCCGGAAACCCTTGAAATGACTGGCTTTTTGAGGGGTTAATTGTCTACGCACGACCTCTTTTTTCGGGCGTGGGCAGCCTTCTGTTTGCGATGCACTTCAGCAGCACAGTCAGGGCAGTATTTGGAGCGTCCCGAACGGGCGATAAAGCGAGTGTCGCAGATTTTGCATCGGCGCATATCTTTCGGATTGAAGATGCCTTCTTCCAGCTCCGGATCTGCCGGGAGGACTGCGCGGCGAAAGTATTTGCAGATGAGTGTGTAGGCGATGGACTGCGGACAAGTGCAACCCTCGCCGTCATCCAACAGGAGGCAATTGCCGTCAACATTGTTGCAGCAAAGCTTGACCAATCTCCAGATACGGCGAGCCTGTTTGGGTGTGAGACGGAACAGATCGCCGTCCGGCCTTCGCTCGATGGGACTCATCTTTCTGATCTCATTCCACATCCACATCATCCTCCTTCATGATCAGACGGGCATCTGCGGGATAGTTCAGCGTAATGACTGCCGGTTTGCCGAGCCCTTGTTTCTTGCGGATGATCAGACCGCTGTATTCCAGCTCACGGAAGATCCGCGTAGCGCTCTGACGGCTGCGGTGCAGTTTCTTCTGTACCTGCTCCACCGTGAAGTACAGGCGGATCGTGCCATCGGGATCGATATAGCCGTTCTGTCGGGAGATACTTGCCCTGTCCAGCAGGAGAGCGTAGAGGACTTTTGCGTCATTGCTGATGCCCTGCAGTTCTTCATCCAGCAGCAGAAACCGTGGCAGTGGTATGTAGGAAGCCGCTGGGCTTTTTACTGTAAACTTACAAAGATTTTTCATAGAACCTCCATCCCATCCTATCAATCCAATTTCGGTATTGATTGGATTGATAGATGATTATCTTGAGAGTTAATTTATTTCTTATTATTTAGGGAATGAATTTCATCCTCTGTGAAGGTCAGGGAAACCGGCATCCAGAAATCCAATTTTGGAACCCTCCGGAGTGTTATGGCATCCATCGTCTGAAAAACCGACGCCGGGAAATCCATACATGGTGTGCTTATGGCGGCAGCTCGTCCTTCTGGGTCTGCTACAGCAACTGCCAGATCTCAGCCTGCCGAGCTTTCAGGTCAGTCACATCGTCCGCATAGAAATGGCCAGTTTGGTTAATGCGGCGGCAGATGTGATTGATGTTGGTTGCTGCTCTGCTGACGGCAGCCGCCAGTTTTTTCTGTTCGGTGTAGTCCACCTTGATGATGTAACCGTCAATGGCCATCTTGCGAAGATAGGCTCCCATGTTTTGAGTGCCCAACTGCGCCATCTTGTTTTTGATGAGCCGGTGCTCATTGTCGCTGACACGGAACTCAATGCGGATCGGTCGTGTTCGATTTGCCATTGCGTGCCTCCTTACCAGAGGTTGAGGTGAAAGATGCCGTCAGCCTCTTTAATGGTGAGAAAACCGATCTCGCTCAACTCAGACAACGCAGGGACAATCCTTTCGTCAGGAACGTTCAGCAGTACAGCGAGTTCCTGAAGATCGTGATCGCCCGTGGGAATTGCTTGAAGGATTCCTGCAAATGCTTTTGCTTCGATGGAAATCGTCGGATCCAGCAGCAGATCGGTGGGCAAGGCGGTCATGTGACGGCGATGAAAAGTGATGTTGCTCATATGGGTTACTCCTTTCGATTTTGAAAATGATCTTCTACTTAACCAAGTGAAATAGGAGCAGGTTTTGTCCCAAGTTTCCTGATTTTCTCCTTTCACAATCCAACGGACATCACGCCGGAAAGTGTCTTGGTTTTGTCATGGTTGGTGCTAATTATGAAAAGTACCCTTTCACCTTCCAACGGACATCTTGCTGCGGACTGTCACGAAAGTGTCACGGACGCAAAAAAGGCACCTGCTTTTTCAAGCAAGTGCCTTTGCGCAAAAGTATGTTATTCGGTTTCGTCTTCCTCTTCCGGAGCTTCCGGTTTTTGATACAGCCGACAAGTTCCGTCAGCCTGATCTCGTTCGTGGAGCAACCGGGAGAATGCGCCGATCAGTGCCGCTTGTCTGCGCTCGATCACACCTCGATTGACCTGCAATTCCTCTGCGGCTTTTCTAACAGATAGCCCCTTCGCGAAACGGGTTTGGAAGATCTCGATGTGATCGGATAGGACTGTCTTCAATGACTGGTGAAGGAAGGAGATGTCCTCGCACATGGCGGAATAGTCTGCCTTGCCGGATACTCCGATATATTGCCGACGTTCGTTGATCAGCTTGCGCCGCTTTTGATCCAGCCGGTAATTGGCGCAGATATCTATAGACCATACGGTCTGACACTTTCCATTTTTCAGAGGCTTCTTTTACAGAGATGTAGTTCATTTTTGTGTTTCCTTTCAACTGATTTTTGGAACCTGTTCCTCGTGGGCTTCGAACTTTTCAATTCCGTTCGAACTTTTAGTACCAGAATAAGTACCAGAAACAGGGCAAAACACCATGTACCAGTTGAAACGAAATGGACTGTAAAATGTCCAATTTGTGCGGTTTTGTCTACTTTTTCATACCATTTCCACTGAGTCCAGAACCTCAGGAGCGATGGCATTCAAGAGGTCAGCGGTTCGATCCCGCTTATCTCCACCACGAAAAGAGACAGCCTGACGGCTGTCTTTTTTGTTTCCACCAGGTTTTAAGAGCACTTTCAGGCAAACAAACAACAGCGGTTGGATCCCGCGTATCTCAGTTTAAAAGCCATGAACTCTTACGAGTTCATGGCTTTTTCTGCGTATAAAAAGTGGGCGGATACCCGGTATCCGCCCACTTGGTTTTTATCCTGCGGTTACGCTGCAGTCCAATGGGACGATATTCACATAACTGCTGCCCTGACCCAGAGTGATGGGGTTGCCGTTCAGGTCGGTGTAGCAGAAGGGACTGTTGCGGTCGGCCTTGCTCCAGCGGATGTCAATCATCTTTCCGCCGCAGGCAAAATAGCCGGTGCCGCCGCTGGTGAGGTCTACGGTGATACGGCCCTTGTCATCACCGGGGATGTTGGCGCAGCGTGTCTTGAGAGTGATGACGTTGGTGACCCCCACCTGCTCGCCGGTGTTGCCGTCCACATAGGGTTTTCCGTACTCCTCCACCATGTACAGGCCACTCTGGGCGTCATAGGTAAAGACGCCGGTCTTTACATTGGAGAAGGGGACCGTGATGGTGTTGGCAGCGGTACCGCCCTCCGGCGTGCCGTCGGGAGCAAATCGCAGGCCCAGATCGTATCCATCGGGGTGGTCCTTGCGGAAGGAGTAGCTTTCAAACCTTTCGGTAATGGTGCTGCCGGTGGTGATGACGCTGTGCTCATAGCCCATATTCTGCCGCCGGTCCGCGTCCCGCCACATCAGATTGGAGCCGGGACTGGTGCCGCAGTAGGGGCCGTTGACACCGTCCAGGGCGGTGACGTTCCAGGCCTTGATCTTGTTATAGGCGTCCGGGCTGCCGCCGGCGTGGATGTACACCGCGTCATGGCCCAGCGCCAGCTCCAGATAGTAGGTGCGGGAGGAGCGGATGGAGCCGATCGCTCCCACGCCGCTGGGGTCCTGGTAGAGACCAAGCATGCGGGTGATGCCGCCCTCAGCCAGACACTCGTAGATGATGTCAGCCTCTGCTACTCCCACTTGGGGCAGGGCCCGCTTCAGGTTGTTGAGCATGATGGCCACCGGGCGCCGGTTCACATAGGCCTCGTCGATGGGCATTCCGGTGAGGGGATTCACCGGGCCGGTATAGGCGGGCTCCGGCGTGGCGGTGGGCGCGGGCGCAGGCGCCGCTGAGGGGGAGACCGTGACCGCGGGGACCGAATGCTCCGGCGCGGGTGAATGGTCCGCAGCAGGGCTGCCGCAGGCCGACAGGGCCAAAAGCAGCGTCAGGCAGAGGGGGACGAGTCTCTTTCGCATGGCGGGCGCCTCGCTTTCATTGTCAATGATGTGGATAAAAACATGATACGCTTTCAGGGGATTTCTGTCAAGACGTACAAAAATGTGGGGAAGGCTGGCGGAAAAGGACGGTGGCTGCCATACTTGCCAACCGGAGGAAAATACCGTATAATGGATAAGAAAAGATCGCGGTCCCCAAAATGGAGCAGAGAGGTGGATATGCCATGAGCCGTTTCGGGTTTATTCACAATAAGATGGAGATCAAATTTTTGATCCTCTATATCATGGCGCGGGTGGCGTCTCCCATTGACTTCCCCACGCTGACCGAGCTGACCATGTGCGACGAGGGCGTGGACTATTTCGAATTTGCCGAGGCGGTGGCCGAACTGGTGGAGACCGGCCACCTTACCCTGGAGGAGGACCGCTACTCCATCACCGATAAGGGCCGCCAGAACGGTGAGAGCTGTGAGAGCAGCCTGCCCTACTCGGTGAAGCACAAGTGCAACTCCAATCTGGCCCGGCTCAACGGTATCCTGCGGCGCAACGCCCAGGTCCGCACCGAGGTCCATCCCAGGCCGGACGGCAGCCTCACCGCCCGCATGATCCTGGATGACGAGAGCGGGAACATCATGACCATCGAGCTGCTGTGCGTCAACGAGGATCAGGCCGCCCGGCTGTCCGAGGGCTTCAAGGCCAAGCCCGAGCGGGTCTACAACGAGGTGCTCTCCGCCCTGCTGGATAAGGAGGACGCCAGGGAAGAGGAGTAATACCGGGCCGCGGATATGGAGTCCGCGGCCTTTTTGCATCTGTAAGGAATTATATCCCGCGGGGGACGGGGGGGTCCTCGCAGGACGCCTCATCCCATTCCGGGGTTGTCCTGGGGGAAAAAACCGGATATAATAAACTGATATGATATGACAAAGCCCCGGGAGGCGTACTATGAAAACACTCATGGTCATCGACGGCAATTCCATCATCAACCGGGCGTTCTACGGCGTGCGGCCTCTGAGCACCCGGGACGGGACGCCCACCAACGCCGTTTACGGTTTCCTCACCATCCTCTTCAAGCTGCTGGAGGAGGTGGGGCCCGACGCGCTGTGCGTCACCTTTGACCGGAAGGCCCCCACCTTCCGCCATCTGGCCTACGAGGGGTACAAGGCCCAGCGCAAGGGGATGCCCGACGAGCTGGCCGCCCAGATGCCCATCCTGAAAGAGGTCCTGGAGGCCATGAACATCCCACGCTACGAGCTGGATGGGTGGGAGGCCGACGACCTCATCGGCACCATCGCCGCCCGGGATACCGCCGCGGGATGGGACACGGTGGTGGTCACCGGCGACAAGGACTCCCTCCAGCTCATAACCGACCACACCACCGTGAAGCTGGTCACCACCCGCATGGGGCAGACCACCACCCGGGACATGACCCCCGCCGCCTTCCGGGAGGAGTACGGCTTCGACCCCATCCACATGATCGACCTGAAGGCCCTGATGGGGGACGCCAGTGACAATATCCCCGGCGTCAAGGGCATAGGGGAAAAGACCGCCATGGACCTGATCCGGCGCTTTACCAGCGTGGACGCCATCTATGCAAAGCTCCCCGATCTGGAGGGAGTGAAGCCCGCCGCCCTGAAAAAGCTGGCCGAGGGAGAGGCTGACGCCCGCATGTCCTACGATCTGGCCACCATCCGGTGTGAGGCGCCCATTGAGTTCCGGCCGGAGGACGCGGTGCGGCAGGAGGTCAACGGCCCGGCGCTCTATGAGCTCTTTTTGAAGCTGGAGTTTGCCAAGCTCATCGACAAGCTGGGCCTCAAGGCCGCCCAGGGGGGGGGACCGGCGGAGAGACAGGTGTTCCAGGGCAGCTGTGAAAGCGAATTTCTCACCGACAGAGCCCGGATGGAGGAGCTGCTGGCCCGGTGGCGGGAGCGGGATCATGTATCTTTCCTGGCCCTGCCCGGCCTGAACGGGGTGTGCATGGAGTGCGGCGAGGGCGGGAACGGTCATGCCGTGCTGGCACTGGCCGACCGTCTGGACTGCTACAACGACTTTTTGAAGGGCTTCTTTGCCCCGGACATCAAAAAGGTGTCCCACGACGTGAAGCCCATCATGAATGCCCTGCTGGGGGAGGGGCTGTCCGCGGAGGGCTTTGTCTTTGACACCGCTGTGGCCGCCTATCTGCTCTCACCCACCGACGGCAGCTATGACCTGGAAAAGCTGGGGCTGACCTATTACAATTTCCAGCCTCCCAAGGCGGCGGACTATCTGGCCGACGGCGCCTTCGGCCCCCTGGCCGACCAGACGGCCCCCCTGGCCGCCTGGCTGAGCCACACCGCCCTCGTCGAAGCGCTGTATGACACCCTGTCCCGGCGGCTGAAGGAGCTGGGCATGGACAGGCTCTACTATGAGGTGGAGCTCCCTCTCTGCCCTGTTCTGGCCCGGATGGAGCGGGCGGGGGTGCTGGTGGACCGGAAGGCATTGGCCGACTTCGGGATTATGCTCAATGAGCGCATCACCCAGGTTCAGGCGCATATCTATGAGGAGGCGGGGGAGGAATTCAACATCCTCTCGCCCAAGCAGCTGGGCCACATCCTCTTTGACAAGCTGGGCCTGCCGCCGGTGAAAAAGACCAAGACCGGCTACTCCACCAACGCCGAGGTGCTGGAAAAACTGCGGGGCCAGGCTCCCATCGTGGACGCGGTACTGGAGTACCGGCAGTACACCAAGCTCTCCTCCACCTATGTGGAGGGCCTGACCAAGGTCATCGCCCCCGACGGGCGCATCCACACCTCCTTCCAGAACACCGTCACCGCCACCGGACGGCTCTCCTCCACCGAGCCCAACCTGCAGAACATCCCGGTGCGCACCGAGCTGGGCGCCGAGCTGCGGAAGATGTTCGTGCCCGGTCCGGGGAACGTGCTGGTGGACGCGGATTACTCCCAGATCGAGCTGCGGCTGCTGGCCCATATCGCCGGGGACGAGCACATGATCGCCGCTTTCCGGAGCGGGGAGGACATCCACACCATCACCGCCGGGCAGGTGTTCGGCGTGCCGCCGGAGCTGGTGACCAGACAGATGCGCTCGGCGGCCAAGGCAGTGAATTTCGGCATCGTCTACGGTATTTCCGACTTCTCCCTGTCCCAGGACATCGGGGTCACCCGGAAAGAGGCCAGGGAGTATATGGAGCGTTACTTTGAGAAATATGCGGGTGTGCGGGCCTATATGACCGACGTGGTGGAGCGGGCCAAAAAGGACGGCTTTGTCTCCACCCTGATGGGCCGCCGCCGCTGGCTGCCCGAGCTCAAATCCTCTAACTTCAATATGCGCTCCTTCGGCGAGCGGGTGGCCCTCAACATGCCCATCCAGGGCACCGCCGCCGACATCATCAAGCTGGCCATGATCCGGGTGGACCGCCGTCTGCGGGAGGAGGGGCTGGAGGCACGGCTGGTCCTCCAGGTACACGACGAGCTCATCGTGGAGTGCCCCGAGGGTGAGGCGGAGACGGTCAAAAACCTGCTCACAGAGGAGATGGAGGGAGTCGTGTCCCTGGCGGTCCCCCTCACCGCCGACGCCCACGCCGGAAAGAGCTGGGCCGAGGCCCACTGAGAAGCGAACACGGAACGAAGGAGGAGAAGAAATGGGGATCAGGGATATCCTGCTGTTCCTGCTGGCCTGCGCCGTCATGACGCTGCTGGGCATCCTGCTGCTGTTCAAGCCCGAGTGGTTCTGGAAGCTGGAGAACTTTCTGGATACCAGGGGCGGGGAGCCCTCCGAGTGGTATGAGACCAAGAGCCGTCTGCTGGGGGCTGTTTGCCTGATTCTGGGGATCGGAGGGGCGCTGGCCCTTCTGATGCTCACCGCAGCCGGACTTCTTCTTTCCATCTGAGCGGACATCAAAGATTGGGAGTTTTGTATATGCAGTATCAACTGGTGCCCATGGACCGCAGCCACATCCCCGGCATCGCCGCGCTGGAGCGGGCCTGCTTTTCCCGTCCCTGGACCGAGGCCATGCTGGAGGAGGAGCTCTACAACGACGCGGCCTCCTTCATCGTGGCTGAGGGGGAGGACGGCGCGGTACTGGGCTATGCCGGCGTCCATGTGATCCTGGACGAGGGCTATATCGACAACGTGGCGGTGGACCCGGCCTGGCGCCGGCAGGGCATCGCAGACGCCCTTATCGGGGCCTTCGTGCGCTTTGGAGAGGCCAATCTGGCCTTCCTCACCCTGGAGGTCCGGGCCGGCAACGCCCCCGCCATCGCCCTTTATGAGAAGCACGGCTTCTACGAGGTGGGCCGGCGGAAAAACTACTATGACGACCCGAAAGAGGACGCGGTGCTTATGACCCGGGAGTGGGACCGGCCATGAGCGGGCCCGTTCTGCGCCCGCTGAGCCGGAAACAGGTCCGGCGGGTCTACCGATGGGAGCTGAGCGCCGCCTTTCCCCCGGCGGAGCGGCGGCCCCTGTGGAGCATCCTGCGCATGATGGACGACGGCGTATACGACGCCCTGGGCTGCTGGCGGGGAGACGAGCTGCTGGGCTACGCCCTGCTGTGGCGGGGAGCGGACTTCGTGCTGCTGGACTATCTGGGCGTGTGTCAGGGCAAGCGGGGACAGGGAACGGGCACATGGATGCTGGAGGCCTTCTCCCGCCGCTATGCCCATACCGCCGGGCTGCTGGCGGAGGCGGAGGCTGAAGGACCGGACGCCCCGCCGGAGGTCAACGCGCTCCGGGCTAGACGGCTGGCCTTCTACCGCCGCTGTGGGTTCACGGATGTGGGCTATGAGGCTGATATCTTCGGAGTCCGCTACGCCGTGCTGGGCCGCCGGGAGGACGGCAGCCTGGACCCGGCGGCCGCCATGGCCGCCCACGACGCCCTGTACCGCTCCCGGCTGCCGCGGCGGCTCTACCGCCGCTTTATCCATATCCCCGCTGACGGGGAAGTGACCGAAAGAAGGAACGAGACATGATCATTCTGGCTGTGGAATCTTCCTGCGACGAGACCGCCGTGGCGGTGGTCCGGGACGGCCGCACCGTACTCTCCGACGCCATTGCCTCCCAGGCCGACATGCACGCCACCTACGGCGGCGTGGTGCCCGAGATCGCCTCCCGCAAGCATGTGGAGGCCATCGCCGGCCTGGCTGACCAGGCCCTGTCCCAGGCCGGGGTCACCAGGGCGGACATCGACGCCGTGGCGGTGACCTACGCCCCCGGCCTCATCGGCGCGGTGCTGGTGGGGGTCAATTTTGCCAAATCGGTGGCCTACGCCCTGGGCAAGCCCCTGATCCCTGTCCACCATGTGCGGGGCCACATCGCCGCCAACTACATCACCCATCCCGACCTGGAGCCCCCCTTCGTCTGCCTGTGCGTGTCGGGGGGCAACACCATGATCGTGGATGTGAAGAGCTACACCGACATGGAGATCCTGGGGGCCACCCGGGACGACGCGGCGGGGGAGTGCTTCGACAAGGTGGCCCGTGTGCTGGGCATCGGCTACCCCGGCGGCGCCCCCATGGACCGCCTGGCCCGGGGCGGGGACGACCGGCGGTACGACCTGCCCCGGTCCCACGTCCACGATGCGCCGCTGGATATGTCCTTCTCGGGGCTCAAAACGGCGGTGCTCAACCTGGCCCACAACGCCCGGCAGAAGGGGGAGGAGCTGGACCTGCCCGGCCTGGCCGCCTCCTTCGGCGCGGCGGTCAGCGACACGCTGGTCCCCCGGACCATGGAGGCCGCGGCCAGGAAGGGCTACGGCAAGGTGGCGGTGGCCGGCGGCGTGGCCGCCAACTCCCGGCTGCGGCGTGACCTGGAGCGGGCCTGCGCGCAAAGCGGGGACAAGCTCTATATGCCGGAGCTCAGGCTCTGCGGCGACAACGGCGCCATGATCGGCTGCCAGGGCTATTACGAGTACCTGGCGGGCAGACGGGCGGGCATGGACCTGAACGCCTACGCCACCCGCGATATCGGAAAAGGTTAACGGGAAGAGCCCGGGACCGCGTGCGGCGGTCCCGGGCTCTTTTTGACAGTAAGGTTTTTGCATATGAAAGGCTGTAAAGCTGCAAAAAACGTGTGATGAATTGTTATGTAAAGTAAAAGAAAGGAAAAAGAAGCGGGAAGGGAAGCTGAAATATGGGAAATTTCGTGAAAAAGTGAGAAAGTGATGGAAATAGGGGGATAAGTAGTGTGGAAAACCAGGTGGAAAATGTGGATAACAGACCGTAAAGCAGGACGGATGATGCGGGTTATGTAAAATGAAAGACAACGGCAGCGGGACAAGGAAAGGTCTGGCGGAACAGTAATTTTCCCATCAGAGATCCTGGCCGGGCAGAAAGAACAGGGCGGCGGGATCCGCCCTTTTTTGCATCCTGACGCCGAAAAATGAAGGAAGGAATACAGACCGTATAGAAACGGTCAGCAGAGGGTGTCGGCACACCGCAGGACGGCCAGGAACTGCTTGCCGTACTGGGCCAGCTTGCGGCTGCCCACGCCGGGGATCCGCTCCAGCTCGGACAGGGTGGAGGGCTTGCGGGCGGCCATCTCCCGCAGGGTGCGGTCGGTGAAGATGACGTAGGCGGGCAGGCTCTTTTTCCGGGCCAGCTCGGAGCGCAGGGCCCGGAGCTGCTGGAAGAGGGCCTCGTCCGGCGTGGCGGCGGGTGCGGAGGCCCCACGGGCGGCCGCATGGTCGCGGCGGCGGCCGTCGGA
>Ga0129306_1003125_pt1 | contig 13019 bp, 9 predicted proteins | sample P827metagenome_FD_94438 | JGI IMG/M metagenome (GOLD analysis project Ga0129306, IMG submission 94438) | Capybara group fecal microbial communities from Wisconsin, USA - P827 metagenome | ecosystem: Host-associated > Mammals > Digestive system > Large intestine > Fecal | place: USA: Wisconsin...
CTTCTCGCGGAGGGTGTCGTTCGTGAAGGAGACGCTGGAGTCGCTTCCGAGGCGGTTCCCGTGCGCAAGCGGAGCGTGCGTGGCGCGTCTCGCCGAATACGACTGGAGCGAACCCGCGCGAACGGCGGCGTGATGAAACGGGCAAACTAGGGGGGTCGTAGAATGAGAACAGCAAAACATAAAGAATTGCGGCGCGTGCTGTTTTGGCGGGGACTGTCCCCGGTGGATTACGGCCGCGCCGCAAAAATGTCATCGACATAATAAGTACGCGCGGAAAGTGTGGTATAATATGCGCTCGATCAACGATATCAAATAAGGACGAACGAGATGGTCAGAGTGAAATGTGAGATGTGCGGAGGCAGTATCGCTGCGCCAGAGCGGGTAAAGAGGCGGGAGAATGTAGTTTCGTATGTGGACGGCCCGCAAGGAATCTGGGGGTGGAACACCATTCCGATCCTGAATTTGATATTGCTAATGTGTGGCGCGTTGTTTACGGGCGTTACTAGTCAGATCCCGGTTATTTCCAATGGAACGATGCGCGCGCTTTTGACCAGCGGATTAGAATCCTACAATCTTCCGCTGGCTTGTCTTATTATGCTTGAGTTGGGCTTTAATATAGCACTTGTCACACTCGCCGCATCTGCTCTGCTGCTTGTTGCCAGACGTAGTGCATCCTATCCGGGTATGGCGTCGGCGGTATTCTGGATTTCGGCTGTCGGTGCAGTGGTGGACATTCTTGCTGCGCGTGCGTTGAATGTGGAACTCGACGGTTCCGCCGTAGGGGGGATGTTTCGCGGAGTGGTCTTTGCGATGATATGGTCGACATATTTTTGCAAGTCCGTGAGAATAAGGAACACTTTTGTGAACGCAAAGGCGGACATCCGAAAAGTCGCCATGGTGACTGTCGGTGTAATCGTCTTGACGGCGTTGCTCTGCTGGGTCGGTATGAGCAGCTGCCCGATTCCGCAAACCATCGAGGAAGAAGATACTGAAGTGTCGTCGTGCGGGCCCTAATGTGACTTATCGACTAGTTCAAGGAATGTCGGGATTTTGGCGGGGACAGTCCCTGGTAGATCCCGGCCTATGATTCGGGATGCTCAGTAATGAAAGCTATTAAATAGCATATGAAGATCGAGAGCATATACGAAGAATCGTTGATCGCCTGCATCGAGCGGGCAAATGGGCGTGGCAGGAAAACGCGGAGGCGCATGCTGGCTTTTGGCCTTCTGCTTGTTCTTGGCATTGCGGCTTGCCTGCTGCTTGTATCCATGAAAGCACTCTCATTATTTGCGTTCAGCGTAGGTTTTGGAGTGTTGTTCGGTTGTTTCTTAAAGTGGATGCTTAATATAGCTTTTTGTCGCGATTTTGCGTGGGCGGTAAATTCGTTAGCCTGTTCCGAGTGGGTGTCGGCCGAGCTGTTGTTTAGAAGATGTCATAGTTTCTTCTTCAACAAGGCGTTACGGTCTCCGTCGTTTATTCTGGTGGCAGGATTTTACTACCGGTTCAGAAGGCATGACGAAACTTCCGCGATGCGATTGCTGGAACTTGCAAGAAGTCGTGATGCCAGCCTTGTGCAGGTGGACATGACTTGCCAGCGTGGGCTGGACAGAAAGGCTCGAGAGTTGCTTGTCGAGAATTTCAAAAGGGATCTTAGGCCTTGTCAGGGGGGAAGGAGGAGCACATGTCAGAAATAGCGACCCTATCCATTACTTACGCAGGTCTTTTCCTGGGCGCATTCATTGCAATCTTGGTGTGGGACGCATAATTGCCACGCAAAAGGAGAAAAGATGATGGCAAGACCAGAATGTACGGGCAAAGGCGAAGATTATCTGTGCGCATATATTGAGAGAACCAATGCAAGCAGACCGCCTTCGATATTCAAGAAGGTGTTATGGTGCGTAGGGGTTGCTCTTGTTGCTGCGATGTACGCATTGCTTGCGTGGGCAGACGCTTGGACAGGTGAGCCCCTTACGATTATTGTGGCTGCTATTGCTCTTGCTGTTGCAGGGGCGAGCAAGTGGGTGCTTTTTAAGAAGACCGAAGAATTGTCATATGGATTCAGCCAACTGGCCTGCGGGGGCTGGTGGTACATGGAAATGTGGTTTAATGATTCGAAGAACCGGTTATTCATATTCAAAAGGGCTATGCGCTCTCCCGCTCTCATACTTGTTGTAGGTTTCTATTACAAAATAAAAATCGGAGATGACGTGGCTGCAGAGAAGCTGCTTGCGCTTGCGCGAGGGCGAGACCCCGAATTGGAGACGATAGAGATGACGCCACACCGCGGGCTGCTTCGAAGGGAACGAGAAGTTCTGCTGGAGAAGATCAGAAGGGATCTTGGTGTTACGTGGATTTACAAGCTCAAGCAGAAGAAGTTGCTGTGGGCTACGGGAGGTCTTTTGTTATTTTTGCTATTTGTGATAAGGTATGTCATGATCTTAATCGATTCGAGCAGGCTGCTGATCAAAGGTCTGGCCGAGTGAATGCCTGTGGCGCAGTAACAAATGCGCATGCAGATTTGATATAATTTCAGACATGAGGGGAGAAGCGAGAAGATGCGCGGCTAGCCGCGGCAGAATCCTGCCGCGGAGGCGTGTTCGTGCCTTGCGGGAATCTTCGGGGACAGTCCCCCTAAAAACCGAGGATTTCTTCGGGGACTGTCCCCAGTGGCTCCCGGCGTACATGATTCGCAATGGCGTCACCTACCGCATCATCACCGACAACCAGGGTTCGGTGAGGCTTGTTGTGAACGCGGAGACGGGGGCGGTCTTGCCACATCTCTATGCGTCTTCGTCGAACATCGTAGCGGGGATGAAGCAGAATGCGAGGGCGTGGTCGCGCATGACGCGTGAGACGACCTCGATGTCGCGTCCGCGGAACTTTTTGAACGCGTCGAGCCATCCGCCCTCGAGGCGGACGGAGAGCTTGCCGGAGTCCGGCTGGTAGTCGGTGACGTGCATCTCCTTGGGGCTCCAGCGTATGCCTGTTCCGAGCGCCTTCGAGACGGCCTCCTTCGCGCACCAGAAGCGGATTATCGCCTGCGCGGCGTTCGCCGCGTTTGCGGCGAGCTCGAGCTCCTCCTCGACGAATACGCCGGCCGTGAACTCGTCCGAGAGGTCGCGCGTCACCGATTCAACGTCCACTCCGACGCGTGCGTTCGCGGCAGCTAGCGCGACGACGAACTGCGAGGTGTGGGCGATGGCGATGTCGATCCTCTCCGAGAGGTAGTCGCCCCATGCGCCGAGGGCGTGCGGCTTGCCGGAGTCGTCGCGCCATATCTGGATGTCGGCGTCGCTCCACCGCGCCTGGTGGTAGTCCTTCATGTAGCGCCGCACCGCCTCCTTGGCGGCGACGCGTCCGAAAAGCCATTCCGTGCGGCGCGAGGTCGAGCCCGGCATTCTGCGGAACTCGTCGCGCTCCTGCGCGCCGAGGATGACGTGCGAGAGGGTCTTCAGCCACAGCTCGCCGTTTCGCTCGAAGATCGGATACGGCACGTCCGATATCCACGCGCTCGACACTTCCGTCGCCGGTTCGCCGAGGATGTCGTTCGAGAGGGCGTTCGTGAGGAACGCCGTGGCGGGCTGGAGGATCAGCTCGCGGTATTCGTTCGGGACGCGCTCGGTGAGCTCCTCCCATCCGGATATCGTCATTATCGCCGCGCCGTTGCCGTCCGTCACCGTTATGTCGCAGAGGTGCGACTTGGGCGTGACGCCGGTGAGGCGGAGGTAGCACTTGAGGCGCGAACCCTCGTTCGGCAGCGGACCATGCAGCTCGAGCCTGCGCATCCTGAACGGGAACGAGAACGCGCCGGTGAACCTCTCGTGGCTTCGCCAGAGCGAGAAGCCGCTGGCGACGATGCCGAGCAAAAGCGGATTCACCACCCACAGCGGGAAGCGCGTGAAGACGACGGCGCCGGAAAGGGCGGGGGTCTCGACTTCGTAGTCGAGACCGGACTCGCTCCACGCGTCGACGAACCTTATGCCCCTCAGGCGCTTGCCGTAGCAGAGGCGCGTCGGGTAGATGTCGCGGTCGGACCAGTGGACGCTCCTCGGCTTGAACATCGGAGAGGCTGCGACGGGGACGGACCTCGATGGCGTGTCGGACATCACGAACACGCCTTCGGCGACGGCCCACGTGTATGCGGAGTTCGGCGAGTCGTCTCGTATCTGCACCTTGACCGCCGCGAGATTCGGGTCGCTTGCGGCGACGCGCTCCGCGCGCACGAAGAGCCTCAGTTCGCCGGAGGAGAAAGTCACCATGCGGCGCGTCGCGAGGTCCTCTACGGCGACGAGCGATCCGTTCGGCATGACCATCCGCGCGACCTCGGCCATGATCTCCGCCGCCGCGGGAATCGACAGCGCGACGAGTCCGCGCAAGTTGGGGTCCGAGTAGGATATCTGGCTGTTGCCGAGCGCGAAGTCGCCGAGGAAGGGCGCGTCCGCCGTGCGGAAGGTCTTGACGATCTCGACCATGACGCCGTGCTGCTGCTGGACGATGTCCGCGTCGGAAACGAGCGGATTCGTCGCGCCGAAGTCGAACTGACGCTGGCGGCGCGCCTGCGCCGCGACTGCGGCGGCGCGCTGCGCGGCCTTTGCGCCCCTGCCCTTGGGCTCGGCGAGGAACGAGGAGCCGCTGAGGAACGCCTCGTCGCCTAGGAGCGTGAGGCGCGGGAAGGCGCTCGAGAGGCGCATCTCGGCGTCGCGCCTGACCTCGGGCGAGATGGACGAATCGAAGTCGAGCTTCTTCGTGCGGCGGCGCTCGAAGGCGCGCGAGACGTCGACCTTCGCGCCGTATGCGGCGAGCTGGCCGATTGCGTGGCGCACCTGGAGCATCCCGCGCCTGTGTATCGAGTTGAGCGCTATCGCGGCGAACTCCTCGCCCTTGAGCGTCTCCGATACGGCGACGGACATGAGTCCGCGCGGGCCCACCTCGAGGAACACGCGGTATCCGTCGGCGTGCATCGCCCTTATCGTCTCGCGGAACCTCACCGGCTGCGCCCAGCGCTCGGCCGTCTCGTTGCGCGCGGGGCGCGCGCGCTTCGGCAGCTTCGCCGCAAGGGCGCAGGAGTAGACGTCGCAGATGGACTCGTGCTTCATCCAGTTGCCGGCGAACTTCTTGACGCCCGCGACGATGGGCTTGCACTTCGGCGTGTTGAACGGACGCTCCAGGGCGAGCTTGATCGTGCGGATTCCTGCTGAGGCGAACGCACGCATGACCTCCTCCTCGTACTCCGGCACGATGGCGTACGTGCGCTGGCGCGGAGAGAAGTCGAGCGCGAGCATGACCTTGTCCGGCGGGAAGGCCTTCACCACTTCGTCCGCCTCGCCTTCGTGCTTGAGGAGGACGGAGACCATCGCGGTCTTGGGGAGCCCGGAGTGGTCCACCGCTGTGTCGACGATCTTGTATATCTCGCGTATGGCCCTCACGCGCACCGGGCGCGGGTTGTCCGTTCCGGCGGCTCCCGAGCGCATTACAGCGGCGAGATCGCCTCCGACGCATCCGACGACGCCGTCAGGCGCGACGCCGATCGCCTCCATGAGGCGCGACATGGCGACGCATCCGGAGAACGAGGCGACGAACGCCTGCGCGTACGCGCCTGAGCTGAAGATGTCCGCGTCGTGGCGGTAGTAGGACGCCGGCGGGAAGATGAAGCTGGAAGGGGTGAACTCCGGGTCGTCCGCAAGCGCCTCCTCGAGTTCGTCGAAAGCGGAGCGGCACTCCGGGTAGAGGATCGCTATGTCGCGCATCATGTCGGGGTAGTAGCTCATCACGCCCGGATACACGAACGCGAGCTTTCCCTTCCCCTCGCCGAGCAGGTGGTCCCTGAAGTAGTATGTCCCGCTCTTGTCGCGTATGCGCGCAGCGCCCGCGGCGATTCTGTCGCGTGCGGAGACGAGCCTGGCGCGAAGGTCGTGGACGCTCGACACGACGAGCGCCAGCACGGCGTCGCCGTGGGAGAGCGAGCAGGTGTACGCGATGTCGGCGAGCGGCGCGTCGGGGACGCGGTCTATGTATGCGACGATGCGCGCGGCCTCCGCCGCGAGCGCCGCGTCGTCCGCCGCCGACACGAGCACCAGCTCCGTCCCGCCTGTCGCTCCGAAGTCCGTTGTCACAGTCTGTCCTCCGGTTCCTCTTCGAGAATCACCGCCGCGGCGCGTCCGCCTTTTGCCGCGGAGCCCACGGGGTCCGTCGCGTCGAAGTTCGCGCCCAGCACCGCCGCGCGCCTCGGACTCGAGCTGTCGCCCGTTATCCACGGACGGGCCTCGTCGAGGAGATACGCGCTAGAAGAAAGGTTCGACAGCGCCTCGTGCGGACGCTCCGGGGCGATCTGCGGCGGAAGTACGCGCCAGTGGAGGGCGAGCGCCGCCTTGAGGATTCCCGCCGCCATCGATGCGCGGAGGGTGTGGCCGATGTTGCCCTTTACGGACCCGAGCGCGACGAGCGGTCCGCCCGGCTTGTGCTCGCCCCACAGCCGCTGCACGGCCTCTATCTCGCGGCGCTCGGCGACGGCGATGCCGCTGCCGTCAGCCTCGACGAGCCCAATCGACTTGACGGGTATCCCGCTGCCGTCCGTGGCCTCGGCGAGCATTGCGGATGGGTCGTCGTCGGGGTTGTGCCCGATTGCCACGGACCTGATGAGCGCGTAGATCCTGTCGTGGTCCTTGAGCGCGGTGGCGCGGCGCTTGAGGACGAAGAACGCGCCGCCTTCGCCGGGGATCGTCCCGTCCTGCTCCTGCGCGAACGGATGCAGCTCGCTGCGGGTGGAGAAGGGCACCTCGCCGGAGAGGCCCTCGAGGTACGCGCGCGGGATGGGAGGCGTCAGCGCGCCCGCGATCGCGACGTCCGCCCGGTCCGAGAGGAGGTCGCCTATCGCGTCCATTATCGCCGCCGCGCCGGTGAGCATTCCGGCGTCCATCGTCGTCGCGACGCCTGAGAACGAGCACTCGCGCGCGATCCAGGAGGCGAAGCGATAGCCCGTGCCCAGGAGGAAGGAGGACGCGTTCGGCGCGGGGAGCGACTCGACGAGCTTTGTGCGCACCGCGTCGAGCGACTCCTCGGGCGCGTGGGGGAAGAAGCGTCGGATTATGTCGAGCGTCTGGTCCATGAACGCCGTGTGCTGGAGCCAGTTGACGGTGGACGCGTTGAATGGCGGCGCGTAGCCGATTCGCACGCTGCCGCGCACGGGGTCGTGGGAGTGGTAGCGCATTCCAGCGTCCGCCAGCGCGTCGAACGCGAGCTGGGACGCGAAGTAGAGGTCCTGGTTCTCGCCGGCGTTCACCTGGCGCGGGAAGTTCTGCATCGACGGCACGCACGAGAAGAGGCTGCCGAGCTGGCCCATGCGCACTGGGTACGGACGCTCGAAGACGTTGCGCTGTCCGAGCGGAATCTCCGCGTCGGGGCCGAGGGGGGTGAGGCAGCACCGCCGCGACATGACGGCGTTCCAGAACGCCGCGGGCGTGGGGCACGCGGCGAAGCGGCATGACATGCCGACTATTGCGATGGAAAAATCCATGCACATATTTTACCATAACCAGCGCTTATCCGCATAGTCGATCTGCATTTTGATACGTTTTTGCGGGGAGGAAACTGTTCGCCGCGGACCCCAAAACCAGCTGAGATAAAAAATCTCAGATACCCCCTTGCGCGCTTCGCGGGGATATGGTATACTATCTCCCGTTTTCCGATTTGGGGCTGTAGCTCAACTGGATAGAGCATCAGACTACGAATCTGAGGGTTGTGGGTTCGACTCCCGCCAGCCCCGCCATTCGGAAGGCGCCAGATTGCGGGGTGGAGCAGCCTGGTAGCTCGTCAGGCTCATAACCTGAAGGTCGTTGGTTCAAATCCAGCCCCCGCTACCAATCTTTTCTGGCTTGACGTCGGACCGTAGCGCAGCCTGGTAGCGCGTTTGCTTGGGGTGCAAAAGGTCACGAGTTCAAATCTCGTCGGTCCGACCATTTTTCCTTCGTCAGTAGTGCTTGGAGCTTTGCTCTTATTTGCTTTCGCTATTGGGAGTCTCGGAGTTTGGGAGAACGCGTCGGAATTTCACGACCTCCAATACTCCAAAACTCCAAGTAGCGAAAGCAATGGCTTGGAATTGGAATTATAGTTAAGTTATAGGCAAGAATGTTTAGTGGGCAACGCGGCTGGAAGCCGCGTCTCCATGGAAGGGGCCGAGCGTCCTGCCGCGCACCAGGGGGTTGCGTCGCTCCGCGACGCCTCCGGGCACGTGCTCGGCTGGTTCTACCCGCGCTCAAAGCGCGGTTGAGACGCGGCGCAGAATTTGGTACAATAGAGGCGTAGTGAAAACAGATAAACATAAAGACTTTCAATTTTTCAACTCCAAAGCCTAAAAGCCCATGCATACCGTACTAACTCATCCGCTCGTAAAGCACCGCGTCACGCTTATGCGCGACATCAACACCAAGCCGAAGCAGTTCCGCGAGCTCGTGAACGAAATCACGGAGTTCCTCGCGATCGAGAGTCTCAAGGACCTGCGCACCGTCGAGGTTCCGGTCGTGACTCCTGTCGCGAAGACGACGGGCGTGAAGATTGAGGATTCGATCGTGATCGTCCCGATTCTGCGCGCGGGCATGGGAATGCTCGACGCGATGCTGCACGTCCTCCCCTACGCGAAGGTGGGTGTGCTCGGAATGCAGCGCAACGAGGAGACGGCCGAGCCCGTTCCGTACTACGCGAAGGTTCCGCCGGCGAAGAACGACGAGCTCGCGATCGTGATCGATCCGATGCTCGCGACCGGAGGCAGCGCGTGCGACGCGTTCGCGCAGCTCAAGAAGCTCGGCTACAGGCGCATCGTGTTCCTCAACCTCATCGCGGCGCCCGAGGGCATCGCCAAGGTCGAGCAGGAGCATCCGGACGTCCCCGTGTTCACTGCGGCGAAGGACGAGCGGCTCAACAGCCACTTCTACATCGTCCCGGGACTGGGGGATGCGGGGGATAGGATATTCGGCACACTCTGATAAAATGAAAGGGGAGTAAAAGATGCGTGCAGGAAAGATGATGGCCCTTGCGGCGACGTTCGCCGGAACTTGGTTCGCGGCTTTCGCGGCGGAGAGCACTCTGAAGTCGCCCGACGGAAGAATCGTGTTCAAGGTCGACGCGGAGGGGAGGCCGTCTTACTCCGTCTCCTTCGACGGACGCGAGGCGATCGGACGCTCCGCGCTCGGGTTCGCGTTCGCGGACGAGGCGCCGATGGCGGACGGATTCGAGCAGCTCGGCGAGGCGGTTGTACGCAACGGACTCGTCGAGGCGTGGAAGCCCGTCGTCCGCAACCGCCATGCGGACATCAGCCTTTCGTACAATTCGCTCAAGCTCGCCATGCGCGAAAAGGGCGGTGAGCGCCGCCAGATGGACCTCGAGGTCCGCGCTTTCGACGGAGGCGTCGCGTTCCGCTACACGCTCTACGGCGCGCGCGTCCTGGGCGAGCGCATAGTGACCGACGAGCTCACGGAGTTCCGCGTTCCGGCGACGTCCTTCGCCTGGGTCGGACACAACGCCGGCGGATCTTTCACCGGCTCGCAGGAGTCGCGCTTCAAGAAGACGCCCGTGAGCGAAATCAGGTCCGACGAGTGGTGCCTCGCGCCTTTCCTCGTCGAAGTCGACCGTTCGACGTACGTCGCGCTCCTCGACGCGTACCTCGACAACTTCCCGGGGCGCTGCTTCGCGTGGCGCGACGGCGCGATCACAACTAGGCTCGTTCCGTCCCCGCGTGAGGGCGAGAAGGGCGCGAAGGCGCGCTTCGACTGCCGTTTCGACACACCCTGGCGCGTGATCCTCGTCGGAGACAACCCCGGGCGCTTCATCGAGAGCGAGATAGTGCAGGCGCTGAATCCGCCCTGCGCCATCGAGGACACCTCGTGGATACGCCCCGGCATGTCCGCATGGGACCACTGGTGGAGCGGCGAGGTGAAGATGGAGATGCCCGTCGTCAAGGAGTACATCGACTTCGCGGCGAAGCAGGGCTGGCCCTACATGCTCGTCGACTGGCAGTGGTATGGTCCGTTCAACACGCCCGAGGCCGACATCACGCGCACGGCCCCGCAGATCGACATGCCGGAGCTTCTCGCCTATGCGAAGGAGCGCGGCGTGCGCCTCTGGCTCTGGCTCTACTCGAGCGACGTCACGCGCAACGACGCATTCGAGGAGGCGTTCGCGCTCTACGCGAAGTGGGGAGTCGCGGGCGTGAAGATCGACTTCATGGACCGCCACGACCGCGAGATCGTCAACTGGTACAGGCGCATCGCCGCGGCCGCCGCGAAGAACCGCCTCATGCTCGACTTCCACGGCGCGTACGCCCCGGACGGAATCGAGCGCACCTATCCCAACCTGATGACGCGCGAGGGAGTGCAGGGCGAGGAGTATTCGAAGTTCAGCCTGGACATAACCCCCGACCACAACGTGACGCTCGCGTTCACCCGCATGCTGGCAGGTCCGATGGACTATACGCCTGGCGGATTCCTCAACGTCGCCGCGGCTGACTTCAAGATGCAGTCCCCGACGCTCGTGATGAACACGCGCGCCGCAGAGCTCGCGAAGTTCGTCGTCTACGAGAGCCCGTGGATGTGCTTCTGCGACCATCCGCGCAACGTCCTCGGCCAGCCAGGCAGCGAGTTCGTCGCAGAAGTCCCGACCGTGTGGGACGACACGCGCTTCCTCGGAGGGTATCCGGGCGAGTGGATCGCCGTCGCGCGCCGCAGCGGTAACAAGTGGTACCTCGGCGTCCTGAACGGAAACGAGGCGCGCGAAGTCGAGCTTGACGCGCCGTTCCTCTCCGGCGAGGGCAGGTGCCGCTACTGGTCGGACGGCGAGAAGCCGGCGGACGTAGTGCGCGGCGAGGAGCGCGTCTCCGCGACGAGCGGGAAGATTCGACTTGCGGCGGGCGGCGGATTCGCCGCGGTCTGGGAAGCCGAAGGAAAGTGATCCGCATATGATCTCCCCCGAAACGATAGAGCAGATCAAGGCGCTTATGGAAGAGGCGTCAGTCTTCGAGGAGGACCTCGATGAGAGCTTCATCCTCGGGGGCGGTCCGGGCGGACAGAAGACGAACAAGACGTCGAACGTCGTGCGGCTCTCGCATGAGCCTAGCGCGCTTTCCGTGCGCTGCGGCGAGACGCGGAGCCGCGAGACGAACCGCTGGCTAGCGCGGCGCATGCTCGCGGAGATGATCCTCGATCGCGAGAGGAAGCGCAAGTCCTCCGCGCGCCAGGCCGCCGAGAAGATCCGCCGCCAGAAGCGCCGCCGCAGCCGCCGCCAGAAGCAGAAAATGCTTGCCGACAAGCACGCGCACTCGGAGATCAAGGCCGCGCGCCGCCGCGTCGACCCCGACTCCGAATGAGACGGTCTCCGCTAAAGCGGACGGCGAACTTCCTCCGGGATGTGGACAAGATTGGCGGAAAGTGGTGCGCTGCGCATCCGACGTACTGCCGCGCCACGGCCGAGGCGGCGGCGAAGCGCCTGATCCCGCATCTGCCCGGGCGCAGCGTGATGGAGCTTGCGCGTGCGGCGAAGCGTGAATACATGCTCGGCGTCATCCGCACGCAGAGCGCCGACGAGACGATCAAGGCGATCTCGGCGGAGTGGAAGAGAAGGGAGGAGATGAAGTAAGTAAAAACGCCTCGCGAGGTGCCAAACACCCACCTCGCGAGGACTTACCTCTACCCCCATCCGCAGGGGGTTGCGTCGCTCGGCCCTTTGTGGCCGACATGGTAGAGGTCTATCCGTGTAGAACATGTAGAGCGTGCAGAAGGGGTTGGAGAGGCCGTTTGACTGGGGGAAGCGGCGTCTCGCCGCTTCAAGATATCTCACGCAGAGGTGCAGAGAGGCCGAGAGCGCAGAGAGGTTTAGCCGGGTAGGGCGGGTTGGAGTTTTAGGGGGTTGCGTCGCTCCGCGACGCAACGAGTTCACCGCAAAATCTACACGCTCTACACATTCTGCACGGCTAAATGATTCAACTCCGACGGTTGAGAAAGCGGCCTCCGCTACCGCTTCGGCTTATGCTCCGCGCGTCCCAACCGCCGCAGCATTTGGTTGCTTTCGCTGCTGGGAGTTTCGGAGTTTGGGAGAACACGTCTGAATTTCAAGACCTCCAATACTCCAGAACTCCAAGTAGCGAAAGCAATGGCTTGGAATTATAGTTAAGTTATAGGCAAGAACGTTTAGGGGGCAACGCGGCTGGAAGCCGCGTCTCCATGGAAGAGCCGGCCTCCGTGTCGGCCACAGGGGGTTGCGTCGCTCCGCGGCTCGGGCTTCGCCCTCGACCAACCCTAACCATCGGAGTTTTACTCATATTTTTCCACTAAAAACTCAGAAGAGCCAAAGAATCTCTTGCGCAGGAAGGAGTTGTTGCGGCTTGTCGATTGCTTTGCGGAAGGAGGATTCAGGGAGCTTGGCGATGCGGCTGACTGGGGACAGCTGCCATCGGAAGAAATGCCGAACGAAGAGAAGGAAGCAGATTGTAAGAGCAAATGATTGGCTCTTCGGAGTTTATATTTCTTAGAGGCTTGCTGTTCCTCAAATTCGTTGAAGAACCATAAGATTCACAATCCAGCCGCTTCACTTGGTCCGTCGCGGAGCGACGGACCCCCTGGGCGCCGGTCGCCACAAGTGCGACCCTACCAGGCAGAAGCCTTCCCCTCCCAAACTCCGAAGCTCCAAGCAGCGAAAGAAAATACGCGAAATGTCGCTCCGTCAGCGGCATGGGGAGGGGCGGAATGAGGCAGAATGGGCGGGCGAAAAATTTTTTTTCAAAAATCTGCATTTACCCCCTTGCGCGCCGCAGCGAGTTTTTGATATACTATGCACTCGTTCGCCTGAAAGGGCCTGAACATTGATCTTTGAAAAGAGGTGCTTGATAAGACGTGTCTTTGAAAGAGACACGGAACAGTAAATGTTTGTGTGGAGCTTAAACTCAAATTCTTTTTCTGAGAGTTTGATTCTGGCTCAGAACGAACGCTGGTAGCGTGGATTAGGCATGCAAGTCGAACGGGATCGGCTGGTTAGCA
>Ga0129306_1003131_pt1 | contig 12997 bp, 10 predicted proteins | sample P827metagenome_FD_94438 | JGI IMG/M metagenome (GOLD analysis project Ga0129306, IMG submission 94438) | Capybara group fecal microbial communities from Wisconsin, USA - P827 metagenome | ecosystem: Host-associated > Mammals > Digestive system > Large intestine > Fecal | place: USA: Wisconsin...
ATGGCTTGGATTACTTGGTGACATCCTGTATCGGGATCACCGGCTTAACATCAGAGAGCTGGTCGGCCTGGGACTCTTTGGCAGTGGATTCTTTATGCTCTACGCCGAGGCAACCTGGGTATACGGATTGATCCTGGTGGCCGTGACATTGGTGATGTATACGACTGCAGGGGCATGGCACAGATACAGAGAACTTATCAAAGCGGCGGTAATACCGGTTCAAATGCTTCTGTATTGCTATATTGCACATCCCGGCACATTTATATGCAACTTTAAGCATATACTGTTTGCGACCGGGTCTTCTAACCAGGGATGGACCTCGTTTTATTCATACTGGCTGGGATATCATGAATTCATATCCGCAGGCCATACCGGAGCAGTCATAAAACAGCTGATGACGATCATCCCGTGCTGGAGTGGCATGTATATGCTCACCCCGATATACACAGGGATACCATTGGCTGTGATAGGACTGTGGCTCGGCTTGCTGGGCATGCTTTCGCTTGGTATATTGGTTCTGTTTGGATACAGTATCTTCTATGTGATCAGGCATATCCGGGATGAACGGTTATTTCTGCGAAGCGCAGTGATACTCTGCGGGATACTGGCGGCTGTATTTGTCGGCATATGGATAGTCAGTGGCCAGTATATGACAGCTGCGAAGACCCTCATGTTCATAGCCCCGTACTCATATCTGTTGCTGGCTGCACCGTTGATGCGTAGGATTCTGACTGATGATTCAGAGGCCTGTGAGGTCGGCGCACATCGTAAGGAGGGACTGATTCAACTCAGTTGTCTGGCTGTATCGGCAGTGTTTATATCTTCTCAGGTACTTGCCCTGGGGCTACGCCTTGGTCATATAGCAGGAGATTACGATGGCGTTATGAGGCTTGGAGAGAACTATCCGTCGTTTGAGTGGCCGGTTAAGAGAGATTACAGATTTGAATTTGATGCTTCACAGTACGCTGATGAGGACGTGGTTGCTATAGTAGGCGGCAATGCATACTTTCAGCTGTATGTGAAACTGTGTCTGGCATATGCGGGTGTAGATTACTACACTATAGGAGATTGGGGCGCATTTAAGTATACATACAGTGAAGGCCCGGGATTGCGCGAAGGCGACACGGCCATCTACTTGCAGGATTATGAGAAATAGGCATTATCGTCATGAACACAAGTATATTTGTACTGAGACGGATGTGATGATCCTGAGAGAACGGTTGTCTGGAGTAATGGCACCCGATGCTCATGTGAACTCATCAGGCGGATACAGGATACGAAGCATATACTTCGATGACTATGGTGACAGGTGTATGCAGGAGAGTGAGGACGGAACAGCTCCCAGGGAGAAATGGCGTATACGCGCGTATGATCTGAACAGATCTCATATCTTGCTTGAGTGCAAGTCGAAAGATGGTGACATGATCTCCAAGTCATCCTGTCTGATCACCGCCGATGAGTATCATGCTTTATTGAATGCTCATTTCACAGGTGTTACTGACAGACCGTTGCTTAATAGATTCATATTTCTTCAGCAGACAGTAATGATGCGCCCTAAAGTGATCGTGGAATATATGAGATATCCGTACGTTTGTGATGAGGGTAATGTCAGAGTAACATTTGATTGTGATATAGTATCATCTCAGGATATAAACGGTTTTTTTGAACCGGGTATCGTCAGCAGGCCTATTCTTCCGTGTGGTCTACAGCTGATGGAGATCAAGTATGATGAGTTCCTTCCGGATTACATATATCATTCAATCCAGATGAAGGATATGCATCGCATATCATTCTCCAAGTATTACCTGTGCAGAAGATACCCGGCGTGTGGATCAGCGAGCATTACGAGATAATGGTCAAACACAGTCAAGTGTTATAGAATGATATCTGTGAGATACAGCAGGCGGTAAGCCTGTCTCAGGAGTAAAGATATGTTATCAGTGATTATACCGGCATACAATGAAACAGAGACCATCAGCCGTACGACAGAGGTGATCCTTGATATCCTGCATAATGCGGACATAGATCATGAGTTGATCTATGTTGATGATGGGTCTACCGATTCCACATGGGAACAGATAGATGTCATGAGCAAACAGCATTCAGGTGTTCGCGGGATATCATTCTCGCGAAATTTCGGTAAGGAATCCGCGATCTATGCTGGACTTGTGGAGTGCCTTGGAGACTGTGCCGTGGTGATAGACTGTGATCTGCAGCATCCCCCGGAGAAGATCGTGGATATGTACCGTTTGTGGGAGGATGGATATGAGATAGTAGAGGGTATCAAATCGGATCGCGGCCGGGAGGGAATCCTTCACAGGGCTGCTGCAGGTGCTTTCTACAGGATTATATCCAATGCTACCGGACAGGATATGTCCGGAGCTTCAGACTATAAGTTGCTGGATCGTAAGGCTGTCAATGCATTGATCAACATGAAGGAAAAAAACTCCTTCTTCCGTGCATTGTCATCGTGGGTTGGATTTAAGTCCACGCAGATAGAATATGATGTTCGGAGCAGGACGCAGGGTGAATCCAAGTGGTCGACAGGTTCTCTTGTCAGATATGCGCTGACCAATATCACCTCATTTACGAATATCCCGCTCCAGATAGTCACGTTTCTGGGTGCGGCAATGTTTGTGCTGGGCGCTTTTCTTTCGATACAGGCACTGTATAAGTGGATTGCGGGTATTGCTCTGGGAGGCTTTACCACAGTTATCATACTGCAGTGTTTCTCCAGCAGTATCATTATGATCAGCCTTGGGATAGTGGGATACTATCTCTCCAGGATCTATGATGAGATCAAGGGCAGACCGAAGTATATTGTCTCCGAGAGAGTTGGGTTTGATGAAGTCAAGAAATAAATCCGGGATCTTCAGGATAGCGATAAGTGTATTCTGGTTCCTGATCATAGCGTTTATCTCATACAGGATGCCGATGTATGAGGATGATTATATCCAGTCCTGTTCTATGCTGACCGGTGAGCCGATCACGTCTATAGATATGATACTCCCCTCTGTTGCAGAGTTTTATCGGACAGTCAACGGCAGATTCATAGCATTCTTCTTTATACAGCTGATGCTGTATGTGCCGCGGATGGTATTTGCGATCATCAATGCAGCGGTTTATGTGTTGATGGTTCTTGCAGCATATAGATATGTACATATCAGCATGAGCGAAGATACTGATACCGGCATATTGTCATATTCTACGAATGAAACTTCCGGATTGATGATCATGTATGTAATGTCCTGGTTTATGATGCCTGTATTTGCGGAGGTGATCACCTGGCCGTCCGGTTGTGTCAATTATCTGTGGATGAACTGCCTGATTCTGCTGTTTGCATTGCCGTACTACAGGGACTTCGTGAACTCGATTCGCAACAAGTATGGAGAGCCGTCTCTGGATACCAGAGAATCAGACGACAGGAAGAGTGTGATGGCCATGATCTGCCGCATCCTTCTTGCCCTGATCACAGGTCTGTGTGCAGGATGGTCGCTTGAATCCAGCGCAGCGGTGCTGGTATTTGCACTTATCTTATATAGCCTGTGGATGATCAGACATCATCAGCATATTGCTGTAGATCGCATCTGTGGTATCATATCCTGTTTCATAGGAGCGGGATTTCTTATACTGGCGCCCGGTAACAGAGCACGCGGAAGCGGAGCTGTGCAGGCATCGGAGACAGCGGGTTTCTTCGTTAATTATGCCCACAGATTCGGCAGGGAAACCTTCTATGCACTGCTGTATCTGACAGTACCGTTAGCGGTATTCATACTCATTTATATGTTGTCCGGACGCAGGATCAGCTTCAGAGAGGTAGTAGAGAATACCCTGGCAGGACAGGAGTTTCTGTTTATACTGTTTGGTTTTGCGGGAGTATATGTTATGACCTTTTCGCCCGGATTCGCAGGGCGTATCTATCAGTTTCCGTTGATCATGATCATGATAGCGGGAGTAATGGCATATCACAGGTTGAGTGAACAAAGTGAGAGGATTACGGTTATCAGCAGAAGTGTGACTGTATTCTGCGTGGTCATGATGACCATGGCCGTCGTGGAAGTGACAGCAGGGACTCTGTATGCAAGTCAGGCGGGATCATTCTTTGACAGACAGATGCTTTATTATCATATTTCTGATGTGCATATAGCAGATCTGCTTCCCGGTAACGGTGTGGTTAACTAAATCAGAAGCATCTCATTGCATAGTGCCAGAACATCAGCATATAGATGGGGATGCACAGACTGTAGACAATCACATATACATACAACCCACGTACATTACACTTAGATGATATGCGCTCATGATCCGGGGAGCGGGTTATCCACAGCAGGATAATGATGATGGCGATTATTACACCGTTCAGGACTCCTGCGAATTGGGGAAGCGACGGGTGATAAACGAAGAACTGTTCGACAAACCCCTGATATGCGGTATGCTGATCAGAACCGGCTCTTGCGCATATCGCTTTCAGCCATCCGGCATCTACTGTGTAGTATGTGTTCATGACTATCTTATTATCTATCCCTATTGAGAAGAATCTGGCATATTCAAGTGCGGTGATCAGCAGTACTTTGAGACTGAGATTATCATCATACGCAGATGTGATCATGATCGCCAGGAAGGGAATATACAGCATCAGTCTGTAGAAATAGCTGTCTGTAAGGTAAGATAGCCATATGACAGACAGGCTTGTGAACCATATGAGTTCCGGTGTATCAGTCTCCTGACGTATATAGCAGTAGAACAGCAGGAGGAGCAGGAAAATGATGAAGACCGAAGCGTGACCGTGGATGACCAGCGGGAGCTGAATATAATCAAATACCTGCCCGATGTGATCATGTCCCTCATACGTACGGATCATATTACGTGATATTACCGCCCACAGGCCTGTGGGTATCATCATCAGTATCAGATCAGCGATGATGCGCAGAAGGTTCTTCTGCTTAAGGACCAGTGCGGTTGCCAGGGGCAGTATGACGAGCGGGCACAGAGTCACAGCAACTGTTGACCATATGATGAACTGCGTGTATCTGTCACAGATCAGACGATCGATGGCGATCAGGGTGAAACTCAGATACACGATCTCGTCCTGTCCGGAGTATCCCGTACTAAGCAGTACTTCCGATGAAGCCATGACGATCAGTGCTGCGAGACAAGCCCTGAAGTCGTCCCCGGAGATGCGCCTGACGATTCTATAGCAGTAGAATGCACATACACCTGTCATGAGTACGAGAAACAGCTTATACCAGTATATGCATCCCAGAGTTCCTATAAATGTATTGCCGTTGAAGTAGTGAGTAACCCATATGGGGAAGCACCACAGCATCTGGGGAATGAACATGAGAGGATTTGCACTGCCCTCGATATTGGGAGCTTCGGGTGAGGCACCCCTGATATACCCCAGCATGCCTACGGTCTTATCGGTATAGAAATCGGAGATACGTCCCTCAAACAATAAGTCCCAGTTGTTAACTGCCCATACCATGAGGGTCTGGGTGTCCATATAGTTGAAGGTTATGTGTATGGAAATGATGCCGATAAGGGTGATTATGCCGGCTGCTATAAGCAGGCGTTTCTGCTCTTTGGTAAGTGACATGTTACCTCCGAATAAGGTATGAATACAGATTGATTTATGCTACGCTAATACTATGCACTGCATTAGTTTTTGTCAAGAAAACACATACCATGAAACCTCGCAAGTTACAATCAATACAAGTGTATAGAGCAGTGGCACTGGTCATGGTGTATCTGTTTCATCAGATGCTGGTAGATGAGGCATGGTCCAGACTGGGCGTATGCATGTTCTTCATCATTACCGGATTTGTTACCGCATACAGGGATTACGACGGGCCGTTGACGGAGACTGAGGATCTGCGCGGATGCATCTTATATGGCATACGACGTATAAGACCGATCTACTTACTTCATGTGATAATGCTGCTGATCGCATGTCCGGCATATGTATACAGTATATGGGACAGCTTCAACATGGATATCATGCGTAATTCTGTCACTACTGTCATCAGACTGATACTGAATCTCCTGCTCATCTCTGATTGGATTCCTCATATATCCGTGCTCTCAGCTGTGACCGGCGAGTATAATATTCCGATATGGTTCCTGTCAGCATGCCTGCTGTTCTATATCGTGACACCGCCGGTATTTAAACTCCTGCATAGAATCTGGGATACGGATTCTGTTATGAGTTCTATCAGACGCGTACTGGTTACAATGGGTGGGATATATGCGGTTGTTGTGATATCTAACCTGATAACCATGACGTTTCAGGATCGGGCATATGTATTCTGGCATATATATGAGAGCCCTCTGTCGCGCTTCGGAGATTACCTCATCGGCTGCGGACTGGGAGTGATATATAGGAGATTTAAGCCCAAGCGGGAGACATCGCCTTCTCATGAGAAATCCGGTGTATGGTGGACCTTGACGGCAGTGTCTGTGTTAATTACAGGGTTGATGATGTATGGTGCTCTCAGGCTGATCCCGGAGGATCTGAAGCTCATCGTATCGAGCGGCTTCTACTTCACGATACCGGTATGCGGGCTCATAATGGGCGGCGCTATGACCGAGCGTGGCAGACAGGCAACGGATGAAACAGATGGGCCGGTGCAGATACTTCTTCGGATACTTCTGTGGTTAGCCGCCATTTCACCATACGCATATCTGATACAGGTGCCGGTGATCAATCTGGTTCACGGTATCTACAAGCGTCTCGGCGACGTAAACATATGGATATGGAGCGCCATATCCGTTATAATTACACTTGTGGCATCAGAACTGTACCGGCGCATTATCGCAGATCGATATAAGCATACGGCACCGTCGGACAGATGATATATCACTGATTGGAATAAGCAGAATGGGTTTTGTGGGCATACTGGTGATCGCCTGTGCGATAGCGATCAGGTTTAATAAGAAGATCGAGGAGACATTGGCACCTGCCATTTTGGGGTGTTCTCTCATTTTGTATTTGTCCGGGCGGGCCGTAAGCTTTGCCCTGGGGCTGGTGATCATGGCTGTACTGGCTGTTGTTGCAGGTGTATACTGTGTGATCTCTACGGTCAGAGACAGACAGTCAGTCAGGAATGCCCTGTGTACATGGGGCGGTTTGGCTCTGCTCATATATATGGCATTCTTTGCATATTATGCATTTCACAGGGATTTTTCTCATCCCGATGAGCTCTATTGCTGGGGATTATTGGCTAAGGACTTCTATAATCACGGCACTCTGTTTGGCACGGAATTCACTTCTTTTGCTTCCGATCAGGCTCCGCTCATGCCGATATGGTTCTACTTCGGTGCACGGACCTGGTTAGGGTTCTCGGACAGCATATGCTTCTATATGCACAGTATGCTGACTATATCGCTGATACTTCCGGTCTTTGCACATATCAGAAGCCGGATGGATGCCCGCAGGTTCTGGGTGATCACAGCTATGTTGCCTTCAATCCTCATAGTATCCGGACTTGAGGGATTCCAGTATGCATTGGCGGATATCGTGCTTGCCGCAGGGTTATGCTTTTTCTTCATGTGTACTGTCAGATTCGTCAGAACCGGGGATCATTTCTATTATGTATCCTCTGTCATGATACTGATGTCCATGTGCCTGTTTAAGAGGATAGGAGCGGTATTTGCCGCGCTTATGATCATGTCTGTTGCAGGGGCATACCTGAAGTCTTCTGCAGTATATATAAGAGAATTGGGGATAGCTGCAGTGACGACTGCGCTTATGGTGGTGACATGGTTTGGTGTATCGGTTTATGATCTCGCGCCGATCGCAGGTCTGGTGGCCGGTGTGGTTGCTTATGTGATCGTGATGGGGGGCCGTAAGTTTGTGGACGGGCATAAGGACATGTTCGTTATAGTCTGTGGCGTCCTTCTTCTGGGATTATTTGGTGCGATTGCCCTGGGGGTGCTGTGCCGAAGCGCATACGGATATGCGGTTACAGCCAGATTCATGAGCGACCTGTTCTCTGTTTCCGTTGAGGACGGATTCATTCATCTTTCCTATGGTGTGTTTATGCTGATACCGGTTATGGCGGTAATGATCCTTCGTCGGAGGGGTAGTGATTCAGGTGATGAACTTATCGGCCCCGGGATGTGGACGGTGGTCAGCATGGCGGTGTATGCCGTATTCATGCTGTATATGCATATCACTCAGATAGGTATGCATAACGATTACAGGGAGAGCCTGATACCTAGGTATATGATCCCGTGGGAGGTTATGGCTCTGTTCTTTATATTGTATGTGATGATCATAGATACTGAAGAGGTGTCAGCACTTGCTTTAGTTTTGGGCCTAGTCGTAGTTCTTCTTATATCCGACACTGGGGAAATGTACAGAGGTCTGTTCGCGAAGCATCAGTGTGCCGGATTTCATGCCCTTGAGGATGCGGGTGTGGAACTTAAGCCCGGGGATATGATATATTACGTGGATGAAGAGCCTTCGTTTGGGTATTCAGACCGTGAATTCTATTACCATGCTTCTCCTGCGAGGACGAATTTCATATACAACCTGTTCTACGGGACTAACGGAGTACTTGAGATAGATGCGGATGAATGGGCATCCGAGCTTATGGGACAGGGCGATCATTATTATGATAACCCTGATTATGAATATGATACATATGACTATGTATATATCCAGTCTTATTCGGATGATTTTGCTGAGCGGTATGGAGGATTGTTTGAGAACACATCTGACATAGCTCCCGGCACGGCATACAGAGTAGTGACAGATGGTGACGGAGTAGTGCTCAGGCGTTTGCCGTGATCCGGATTGATTATCTATGGGAGAGAGAAGCGACTTAAAACCTGATGGTAGGATGTTGGCGACGGCTGCAGGATTATCTGTGGCGGTCGCTCTTATATATGCATATGTATGCTATTATATGGTTGCTCCTGACGGGCCTGTCTTCAGCGATGTGCATACACAGATCAGATATATGGAAACGTGGTATGATACCGGGGCTCTTCCGGATATGTGTCAGGCGTATCCGTTGTTCTATTATCTGGTAAGGTTTCTGTATTCTCTTATGCATGACTGGACCCCAGTCATGATGAGTTTCTGTCTGGTCTGGGCGTGGCTATCCAACTTCCTGCAGATAGTTCTCATCAGGAAACTGTGCGGCCCGGGAAGCGAGAGATACTCGATCATCGCAGGCAGTGCGCTCAGCTTTGTCTGGCCGATCTCATTGAAATACTCTTTTCTGACCGGTTCGAGCTATGGAGATATGCTGTTGGAGAGGGTGCTTCTGACATCCGGTTCGGCTAATCCGACTCAGAGCCTGACATACCTTCTGGCCAAACCTTTTGCGCTTGTGGCTTTATGTGCATTTATTTATATCCTTGATGATGCATACGGGCAGCGAATAGCCGGAGCGGTTCTCATCTTTGCCGCCTCATTATTCATGTCCGTAATCGCCAAGCCGTGTTTCTATCAGACTTTTGCTCCTGCAGGCGTGATAGTGACGGTGGTCTGGTTCCTTCGCAGACGTGATCGAGGCAGTTTTATACGTGCATTGACCATAGCTGCGGGGTATCTGCCGGCAACCGCATGGGTACTGTATGCCATGAGTTATAAGCTGTCGCCGTATGAGGTGGCGCTGTTCGAAGGAATCCGGATGTTCGGAGACGGAACACCTATCCCTATAGTGCTTATCAGGGCAGTTGTTTTTTGCCTGGCTGTATGCATATGCGTGATCGTATTTCGCAGGATCGATCCGGGCTTGATCACCGGTGCGCTGACATGGTTATTCGGCGTCGGAGAGTTCCTTCTTCTGATCGAAGTGGAGCATCCCGAATGGTTGAGCATGGGATGGGGATTGTATATATCCATATATGCTTTTTTTGCCACAGCCATCATAGCACTGTACCGAATGAGATCGGCTGTCTGTGACGGTGCAGGGCCATCCGATGACCGCAGGCACGCGGTGACGCGTGTCATGTATCCTGCATGCAATGTATTGTTGGCAGTTCATGCATCATTCGGCCTGGCTGTGTTTATCATCAATGTGTTACCATGGTGGATCGGTAAGCTCGGCATATGACAGAACCGGTATGTCGTAACAGGGCTGACGATAGTGATATAATATTCATACAATGCTTGAGAAGACTGTTAACCGTATAAAAGAAGATATAGTGATCCGCTACACATTCCTGGGAACTCTGATCGTCGGATTGATCTCCCAGGGAATGGGTCTCTTTAACACTTATTCATCCCATGATGATGCTATAGCCCTGTTCTCATATGGGGAGACATATGGCATCGGCAGATGGCTGACCGACATCATATTCCGGCTTGCGCAACATATTCTGGTCAACGGAGACGGAACTCTGAGCCTTCCTCTGTTTAACGGATTGATGATAATAGTGTGCGTGGCAGTATCGGCGTGCTTTGCTGTCGGGATTCTGGATATTCACGATCCGCTCCGTGGTGCTTTCATCGGAGGGATCATGGTCTGTGTTCCGACTATCACCTGTTTCTTCGGATATCGCTATAATGCCGCACAGTACGGTCTGGGAGTGCTTTTCGCAGCCATAGGAGCCTATTACATATGTAAGGCACAACATGTGTGGGGCTATATCATCGGAGCGCTGATCCTGGGATGCTCTGCCGGTATCTATCAGGGGTTCATGCCCTTTGCTCTGAGCCTGATACTGTTCTGGTGTATCGGATATGCTGACAGCCGTGATGACGACGACACAGGAAGGCTGATACGTGACCTTCTCATCAAACCTGCTCTGATGCTTCTGTCGGTCATATTCTATTTCCTGATGAATAAACTGTATCTGCTCAGCATAGATTCCAGATTGCTGGAGTACAGAGGGATAGATTCGGTGGCAGAGGTATCTGTCCGTGAATATCTCCTCAGGGTGCTCATAGCGTATAAGCAGTTCATTATCCCTACGAGAGAGACTCTGTTCTACATCTACCCGTCCAATATCCGATACGTATATTACTTTTTCGGAGTCATCGGATGCATATGTATGGTCATGCTGCTTATCCGTAATTACAGGAAAAGCATCCTGCGTGGTGTGATCGTTACCGCACTTTTTGCGCTTATCCCGCTGGCAACGAATTTCATGATAGTTCTGACCGGTACAGAGTATATGTAACCCACGATGACATATTCGCAGATGATGCCGTTCGTGGTGGTCATATATCTGTTTGACAGACTCTGTGAGGAGCGGGAGTTGCGGTATGAACTCCGATTCGGATTCGGATTGCTGTGTGCATTTCTGCTGTTCCTGTACAGCCGATATGACAGTAAGCTGTATATGATAGATGATTTCTCGCAACAGGAGACTATCAGCTACTTCAATACCCTGATCACCAGGATCCAGAGTACTGACGGATATAAGGCGGAGTATCCTGTATGCTATATAGGTGAGTATGATAAGCGGACCGATACGCTGGCAGGTATAGGTGCCATACAGTATTATGACGGAATCCGCGGTCAGTTCTATGATGTTAATGTGGATCCATACTGGATGGTAGATAAGCGTATCAACAACTATGCCTGGAGATATTTCATGAACAACTGGTGCGGGTACTATCCCGAGGTGATACCTGAGGATGAGTTTGCCGATGATCCCATTGTGCAGGATATGCCCAGGTATCCGGATCAGGGGTCCATCCGGATCATAGATGATACAGTAGTGGTCAATTTCTGATATATATGAGCGATAACAGATATGACAGGATCATAATAGGAGCGGGCCTCTACGGTCTGTATTCTGCCTTGTACTGCGGCAGACAGGGCTTACGTGTGCTCGTGCTGGAGTCTGATGATGAGCCGTTCTTACGCGCCACATACATCAATCAGGCTCGTGTACATATGGGTTATCACTATCCCCGCAGTCTGACCACGGCAACCAAATCAGCTCATTACTTCAGACGTTTCTGTGAGGATTATGATTTCTGTATTCACAGATCTTTTGATCAGATATATGCCACTTCATCGGATTTCAGCTGGACCGGTGCGGGACAGTTCATGGAGTTCTGTGATGCCGCCGGCATCAGGTGCGATGAGGTTCCTGCTTCCAGGTACTTTAATCCCGGTATGTGTGACGGTGCATTCCTGACCGAGGAATATACCTATGATGCACATATCCTGAGAGATAAGCTGGTTGATGATATCGGTCATACGTCCAGCATCATGCTTAAGTGTCTGAACCCGGTAACAGACATTGAGCGCAGCGGTGATATGTATGTTGTGAAGACGGGTAACGGAGATACATATGAGACCGGATTTGTACTCAATACGACATATGCATCGGTGAATCAGATCATAGGACAACTGTTCCCTGATGAATTGTATGAGCTGAAGTATGAGCTGTGTGAGATAATACTGTGTGATGTAAATGAGAGCCTGCAAAATACCGGGATCACGGTCATGGACGGACCGTTTTTCTCAATCATGCCTTTTGGCAGAACGGGACTGCATTCGTTAACTTCGGTCACATTCACTCCTCACGAGACGAGTTATGAGGATACTCCTGTTTTCAGGTGTCAGCATAACACCGGCGGGGATGAGGGTCCCGGAGAACGCGGCGATCTGTCATGCACCTCCGGTCATCTCGGCAATTGCAATCTGTGTGAGCACAGACCTGAATCCTCATGGGATTATATGAGCCATCTGGCACGGAAGTATATGAAGCCGGAGTATGGGTTTGAGTACCGCAGATCACTCTATTCGATGAAGCCGATACTCAGGAGCTCAGAGGTGGATGATTCCAGGCCCACGGCGATCAGGGTACACTCGGGTAATGAGTCCGGAGAACCGACTTTTATAAGTGTACTGTCAGGTAAGATCAATACGGTATACGATCTGGATGAGTATCTGGTGTGATAACGGGTACATCCGGTTCGGACATAGGTGAGAATAACATGGAAAACAAGTTTATATCAGTCGTAGTATATCTGCATAATGATGCAAACCATGTACAGGGATTCATGGATATGATCATCCCGGTA
>Ga0129306_1003132_pt1 | contig 12994 bp, 10 predicted proteins | sample P827metagenome_FD_94438 | JGI IMG/M metagenome (GOLD analysis project Ga0129306, IMG submission 94438) | Capybara group fecal microbial communities from Wisconsin, USA - P827 metagenome | ecosystem: Host-associated > Mammals > Digestive system > Large intestine > Fecal | place: USA: Wisconsin...
AGTCTCCATGCGTTCAGCTTGTTTTGGGCCCCCTTTGGAATGGCGGTATTCATGTACAGTTGAGCCGTGATACCGTCCCGCTGATTTGTCTGCGCGAGCATGACCAGTTCGTCGCCCATGCTTTCGAGCCGGACAGACACGGCATCCATTCCGCTGAGGAAAGTGTCAAAATTGTCGAAAAAACAGTGCTTCGTCCAGACTGCCCATCCCGAATTGTATAGGCCGTCGGATTCTTCGACGAGACTTGTGTCCTTCGGATCGTAATCCGGGTTGTAGTACAGCTTCACAAGATCAGCGCATCGGCGGAACAGATCATCATCGATCTCGATTTCCCCGGTTTCGTAGTTGATAAGATTGAATCCGAAATTGGTATAAAGCATCCCGAGGATTCCGTATTCCGGTCCGACGCCGGGGAAGGTGTCGATGAACAGGGTCGCGTCCGGGTGCTTTTCATGGAACCGAGCCGCCGCATCGAGAAAACCACTGCAGGTTTTGATTTCGTCCACGGTCATTCCGATTTCGTCCAGCGAAGACCGGGCCGTCATCATGAGCGGCACATCGTAGTTCAGCGGCGCGAAGAAGCGCTGCCCGTTCTGAACGCCGCCGTCCATGACTGGAGTGATGAAATCGGAAAGGTCGATCTCTTTATCCCCTGCAAAATAGGGGTTCAGGTCCTCGAAAAGACCTGTCGACATGGTCTTGTAAATGTCGGGAATGACGGTTGAATCGAAGAGCAGCAGATCCGGGCCGCGTCCCGCTGGAAGCTCAGTCTGGATCACTGTTTTGAACTCTTCCTCCCCCATTGTTTTGTATTCAACTTCGACGTCGGGGTAGAGTTCCTCGAAAACTCGCACGGCTGGTTTCATGACAGACCCGCCCGTCATGGCGTCCGTGTAAACGATCAGCTTGCCGGTCTCCTCGGGCATGGAGAACCACGAGTAATCCGGCTCGGTTTCGGCGGGAGCATCACCGTTGTCTGAATTCTGCCCGGAGGAACCGGCAGGAGTTTTGCCTTCTCCGCTGCATCCGGCAAAAGCGGACAGCAGCAGGACGAGGGTGAGAATGAGGGAAAGAATGCGAGGTTTCATCTTATCCTCCGGTTATTCATCTTTATAGATTTCAAGCGATTCCTTCAATCCTTCCAAAATCGTCTCAAAAGAGCGCTTGTCAAGGATATACGGCATAACCGCCTTCTTGTAAATTTTAAAAAGCTCCGTCGGAATCAGGACACTGTCGGTCACGCTTTCCGTAAGATCATAGATATAGTTTTTGTCCTCGTCCGTGATCTCCCCGCCAGTCCTTTCCATGTACTCCTGCGCATAATACTCTATACTTCTTTTGATTGCTTCCCGGTTCACAGGCAGGCCCATCGCGGAAATCATGGGAGAAGGGGCTTGCTTGTTCTGGCTTTCCGGAATGCCGGTCTGCACCTCCATATCCAGAAGAACCTTGAGCATTCGATAACCATTCAGCTTATTCTCTGCGCCGATCGGAACAGCAGCGAAGCGCGAGATCCTCGCAGAAATACCGTTGCTTTCGTTTGGGAAGGTATATAGAATCGGTGTTTCTCCAACGTAATAATTCAAGTCCGCATAGCTGTTCAGATAGTTAAAGATGGTTGAGCCGCAGTTGGCGAACATACAGGTCCGACTTGCTACTGCCGCCCAGTCCATCATAAAGAACGGGCGCGGCGGATCCTTAACATAGAACAGCTTGCAGATGTCGACCATGCACTTGAAGCGCTCTTCATTGAAACGAACAGTATCAGTTTCATAATCGATCAGACGAAATCCGCTGTACTGATAGACCTGATTCAGGTTGTTCGTATCCGCGCCGATCTGAAACAGAGGCGCATCCGGGTTGCTGTCGTGGAATTTCACGCATGCCTGATACAGCCCCTCAAAGTTGTCGAGCGTCGATGGGTCTATCCCGCTTTCCCGTAGCAGTTCTTCCGAAGTGGTAACACAGGACAGTTCATAGAAAACCGGAACCAGATACTGTCTGCCGTTCAGCTTGCCTCCCCGCATGACACCGTCGTTGTAATCCTCTTCGCAGAAGTCTTCGTCGAAGCGCATATAAGGCGTGAGGTCAACGAACGTCTGCGTTGCCATGCTTTTATAGATATCCGGCAGATAGGTGTCTACGCAGAACAGAAGGTCCGGACCTTTTCCGGCAGGAAGCTCCGTGCGGATCGTGGCAAGGAAGTCATCCTGTTCAAAACGCTTTGTGACTACCTCTACATTCGGGTACAACTTCCGGAATGACTCTAGCGCGATGTTCCAGAAGTCGTTGTCGTCTATCTCCATATACACAACAAGAAAATCTGTTACTGTCGGAAATTGAAAGTCAGAGTAAACTAATTTCTCATCTCTGTGTTCATTTGCGATAATATCCGGTTCATCGATTTGATTTGCATCAATATCTAAGATGGTATCAGGACACATTTCTTTAGACTTATCACATCCCAAAAGCAAAAGAATATGAAACACAAACACAAAAGCAATTAAACAATAAGGCTTCTTTTTCATAAACACGCAAACCTCTTCCTGAATAAAACACTGAGATGTTATCCCACATGATAATTTCCCAGAGGGAACAAATCCTCCGGGAAATTATCATAAGGAGCTTAAGAAATCGGCACATTCACTCTATTATAGTAATAGAGATTGGCACACACTTGCGCTTCTGGCAGATTATTAGCTCCATAGGATAAGGTGTGCTTGTAACAGCTACAATCACAATTATATGATGTGCCACTGCAAACACATGCAGATCTGACACTGACCTTACGTATCGGTTCAGATGTCTTCTTTTTCAAAACAACAGCCATATTATTCGCCTCCTTTCTTTTGATATCAGCTAACAAAAGGCAAGCCTTTTATTGCTCTATTTTACAAAGCTGTTTAACTTAGTTTTCCCATGATATCATCAAACAGGTTGCCATTCTCAACATCCTGCATTCCAAAAACAGGAATCTCGGTAAACACTTTCCGATATTCTTCAATACCGCGATCAACAACATCTTTGTCTTCAATATGTGGTGTTGTCTTTTTAGTGTTATCGACGCTCAACTCATCATAAGTGAGATCGGAGATCACGACGGAGATATCCATGTTCCCCGTCAGGCGAAGACGCGCGATCTCCTTCTTGACCACATCTGTTTCCACACCACTGTTGGAGCAGATAATAGCATAATCTGCCGGAGCAGCATTCAGATATGCATGATAGAGCATTCTATAATCGTTGATGTTGACTTTAAGGTATTCTTCTCCGCCAGCTTGAAGGCCGCGCTTTTCAGCACGTCGGAATAGTTTTTCAGTCCCACGAATTTCGACGAGCCCATGCTCTCGGTGAGGGACATTTTCATGGTGATCCCGAAGGGAACCACGAAGAACGCCGCGAGGCCCGCGAGGGCCGGGAGCGTGAAGAGGAAGCCTGTCACGGCGTCCTTGGTGCGGAGGGAGAGGTTGTGTTTCATAATATTCAACTCTTCATGTAAGATTTCAAGGCTTTTACAAGGCTCTTGTAACACTGGTTCCACGTCTTTTCGTCCCGAATATACGGCATGATTTCCTCGTCGATCAATCTTCTGTACATATTAGGAACCATAGAGGCGTCGGTGGGGGACTGGACAAGTTCGATATACTCTTCCCGGGTAATGAGGCTGAGCGGGATGGTTTCCTCCTTCTCTGCTTCGGCGTCGAGAGCGGAGGCGGTGAGGCTTGATTCAATCGACGCGCGCCGGACCGGGAAGCCGGACCAGAGGTAGGAAAGATCGTACCGGTTTTCATCGTGTCCGCCCTGGATCTCGTCGGAGAGCAGGATTTTCAAGAGCTCCCATGCAGCAGCCTTGTTCGGAGAGCCTGCCGGAACAGCTGCGCAGATCCCCAGCTCCGCCGTCACGCCGCCGTACTGATTTTTCTGGACGGAGAGGACCGTGCCCACGCTCTTACCATTGAGATAAGACGTCGCAAAACGATAGGAAGCGTAGGATGATATACAGGTGGGATCGAATAAGCACTGTTTTTTGTAGAGCCCTCCACCCTGATAATACATACCGTCATCGATTTCTTCCTTGCTGAGGTCACCCACGTCATACTCCGGGTCGTAGTACAGCTTCACGATGTCCATGCACCGGTGAAACAGTTCCTCGTCGATCGTCACCTTACCCGTGCCATAGTCGATGAAATGGAAGCCGAGGTTCAGATACATGGCGCGGATATAGGCTTTCTCCGGAGGGAAGCCGCCGAGGAGATCGAGGGTCAAATCCCCCTTCGGATGTGCTTCGTGGAACCGAACGGCGGCGTCAAGAAAGCCCTCACAGGAGGACGCTTCATCAGCGGTCATATCCAGCTCTTTCAGAATGCTCCGTGTCGTCATGAGAAGCGGCATTTCGTAGGAAAGAGGCACAACAAATCTTCTTCCGTTCTGGATTCCGCCATCCATCACCGGGCCGATGAAATCGCCGGGATCGAGATCCTCGTCTGCGGCAAAGTAGGGATTGAGATCCTCAAACCGGCCTTCCCGCATGGACTTATAAATATCCATGAAGGTGTTACTTGAGAAGAGCACGAGATCGGGACCGCCGCCCGCGTCGATTTCCTCCCGGGCCGTCGTCTTGTATGTGTCCGCGTCGAGTATTTTGTATGAAACCTCCGTCTCCGGAAACCGCTCTCTGAAAAGCTCTACGGCCGGATCCATCAAGGCTCCGAGCGCCTGGTCGTCGGCATAGACGGTCAGCCGTCCCGTGTCCTCCGGGAAGACGAAATCCGAGTAGTCGGGCTCCGGCAGGGTCTTTGTCCCACGGCATCCCGTAAAGCATCCTGCAAGGGAGACGAGAAGAAGCAGGGCAAGCGCGGCGGAAAAAATGCGTTTTTTCATGTAGTTTCCCTTTCTCTCATTCGCTGGCGTAAAGTTCGAGTGTGTTCAGAAAACTCTTATAGCAGTCATTCCACGGCTTTTCACCATAGATATAGGGAAAGAGCTCATCCGTTATATACCGAAACCAAATGTTCGGAAGCACCCGTGCCCGGTTCGGGGAGGTGCAGAGGTTCATGTAGCTCTCAAAGATCGCCCGATCCTCTTCATCGTCAAGATCATAGCCCCAGTATCCGACGTCGTATTCCACCTGTTTCCGGAGGGAGGCTTCACGCACCGGCAGTCCGCCCCAGAAATAGGGCAGACCGCGGCGGCTCTCATCCCGTCCGGACTGAATGTCATCGGAGAGCAGTATTTTCATAAGTCTCCATGCGTTCAGCTTGTTTTTTGACGCGTTGGGAATTGCCGCCATTTCCGTGATGTTTGCCGTGATGCCGCCATATGGGTCCTTCGGAATAAACGCTGCCGCTTCATCGCCGCTGATTTCCAATGCTTTGCAGACAGTGGCAAAATTTGAATAACCGGTGTCGAAGTCGTTGAAGAGGCATTCCTTCCGGAGCAGACAGCCGTGCGTTATGTAGTCCCCGTATTGTTTGTAGTCGTTCGATCCGTAGTCTCCCACAACGTAGTCCGGATCATAGTAGATCTTCAGAAGATCCATCACCTCGCGGAGCTTTTCCTCGTCGCACGATACCTCCCCGCGCTGATAGTCGATGAAGGCGATCCCCGCATGCCGGATCAGCTGCTGTCGGTTGGTATAGACGGGGTTGGTGTCGCCCGTATCGAGAAAGAGCGTTCCTTCCGGATGAAGGTCCCGATACCTTCTCGCGGCCTCGGCAAGGTTTTCAAAGTCGGACGGATCCTCGACGCCGACCTCATCCAACAAAGCCCGGCTCGTCACAAGAAGCGGCACTTCATAATGAAGGGGAACAATGAACTGCTGACCGCGGAAGAGCATTCCGTCCATCACGCCCGGCACGAAATCCGCCCGGTCGATCTCCGGATCCGCTTCAAAGTATCCGCCGAGATCTTCGAACAGGCCGGTGGATTCGGTCTTGTACACGTCTGGAATGGTTCTGTTTACGAAAAGAATGAGATCCGGCCCTTTTCCTGCGGGGAGCTCTGCGCGGATCCGCTCGTCAAATTCATCCTCTCCGACGGTTTCATAGGTCACATTCACATCCGGATAGAGGCTTTTGAAAATCTCGACTGCGGGGCGCATGACGGCTCCCGTGCTCGATCCGGCGGTGTAAAGAACCAGTTCACCAGTTTCCCCTGGCAGAGAGAAATCGGAATAATCCGGTCTCGGCCACTCCGGATCGATATAGGCGTCGGACAAGTCGTTTCCGTTGGCGGTACCGGTTGTATTCTGACTGCCGTCCGCCGAGGTTTCTTCGCCGCTGCATCCCGCGAGGGTGAAGAACAGCAGTGCGAGAGAAAGAAAAAGAGATAATTTGCATATTCTCATTTAATGAACTCCTTATAGAATTTGTTTCGTCTATATTATTATCCCATTGAAGCATCATTTTTATATTCTTACAAAACAAAATATTATCTTCTATCAATGCAATGAGATGTATAATCAAAACTTATAAAACCATAGCATGCATTATTGCTACCTTTATTAAGCAATATTGACGTTTTTGAATATTGCAAAAAACAATTATTCAGCAATATGTGCTACAGTTATCAAATTCTTTATCCAACCAATTAGAGACACTTTAGAATTGCTATTTTCACATTCCTGCTGTCAACATATCAACTGATAGTAAATCCGATTATCAACCTGATACAAAACAGATCTGCATGTATTGCATGTTGTCATTAATTATCACACTCGCGACAATAATAATCCATACATTTATTATGGTGCGCATTGGCAATCTACACTCTCTACCCAATTCTGAAGTATTATCGTGTCAGAAATATTACTTGAGCCTATCGCAACAGCTATCTAGTTTTCAGCTGTATAACACTTGCACTTGATTTATGTAATCTGGTAATACTCTCATCCGAGAACAACTGCGAATAAGCAATAAAGCCCTATATGACATATTTCCTATAGGGCTTTATCGTTTCGGTCAATATTCAATAGTGTTTGTGTTACGAGTATTGATCTGTGAGCAAAGGTCAGCGTCACCTTGACCATGAGGTGCTACGAATCCATCTTGGGATTTACAAGTACACGAACACGTCGGGTGACAGGCACACAACATCTTTATGCGCACCTTTTTCACAATACCATTTCTGTTTTTCTTGGACAAGATCCCCATATAAACTCCTTTCATTGATACTGTTGTTTCTTCCTCAGCGTACAGTATCGCCGTGCTGATCAGAATCCTGAAATGCAGAAAAGTATGTATTGCGCACTACATTCAAAACTGCATGGAAAAATTATCTGAATCCTGTGTTCAACAGATTTCATTCAATCTATAACTATCGGCATGATACATAAAGAATATCCACTCCATCCAATAACAGTTCAAGACTCTCCTTTTGCAGTTCTACAATCTACCTTTGCACAGATATCTGCATCAATTATACCTTGGTTAGAAACAGTGGCGCCTCATGTTATTCGTCCTTATACATCTTTATGGTGTTCTGGAAGTCTTTCCAGCACCCCTCCCATGATTTTTCCCCACAAATATATGGATTCATAATCAGATTAATATACCGTCTGTAAATCAGCGGCACAATAATTGCTTCAGTCGGTGACTGCACGACCTCAACGAAACGGTCGAACTCTGTCCCCTCCGCTGTCAGACCTTCAACCGCGCTGCTCATTACGGCCTTCGTTGCGGAATTACGCACCGGAAATCCGCTCCAAAGATAGCTGGCACCTGATCGGTTCTTGTCATGTCCGCCTTGAATCTCGTCAGAGAGCAGGATCTTCAAGAGCTTCCAAGCAGAGGCTTTGTTGGCGGCTCCCACCGGAATGGCCAGACATAAGTCAACCTCTGCCGTCACGCCGCCCTGCTGGTTTTTCGGCACGAACAGAACTGGTTCTTCGCCGTCGTTCTCCATGTAGAATCTGCTGGTAACGTAGAATTTATAGTTGCTCCCGCCGAAATCATCGTACGGAAAGCGTCTCATGGAGAGTCCGCCTCCGTCCGTATAATGCGGGATGTCCCACATGCTCATGTCCGTCTCGTCGTAATCCGGATTGTAATACAGCTTCACAAGGTCGATGTATTGACGGAAGCGGGCTTCGTCGACGTCGACTTCATTTGCCTCGTAGTTGATAAGGTCAAATCCAAAGATCCTGTACAATGTGTGAATATCGGAGGAAACCGGATTGACGCTTCCTGTGTCCATGAACAGCGTCGAATCCGGGTATGTTTCCCGGAACCGCTCCGCCCCCTCGCAAAAGCCGTCGATTGTTTCAAGCTCGTCCGCTGTCATGCCGATCTCACCAAGGATCGACTGCGCTGTCATGAGGATCGACATTCTATAGTTCAGCGGCGCGATGTACCTTTTCCCGTTCATAACACCGACATCCATTACCGGTTTTATAAATTCGGAGATCGCAATCTCTTCGTCCGTACCGAAATATGGGTTCAGATCCTCGAAAAGATCGGTCTGCATGGATTTATAGGTATCCGGGAAGGTCATATGCGACATCAGCACAAGATCCGGTCCTTTGCCTGCGGGGATTTCCGTGCGAATCCTGTACTCAAACTCGTCATCGCTGACGATTTGATAGGAGACCTCAATTTCGGGATAAAGCTCCTTGAAAATCTCAACCGCGGGATTCAGAAGAGAACTGTAATAACTCCCGGGAGAGTAGATCGTCAGTTTCCCGGTGTCCTCCGGCATGGTGAACCATGAATAATCCGGTTCGATTTCATCAGGGGGTGTCGAATTCTCAGCCCGGTTATTCGCCGTTTTTTCGCTCTTGCCGCATCCCGCGAGGGTGGAGAGGAGCAGGGCGAGGGTGAGAGCGAGGGAAAGAATCCGGTTTTTCATTTTGTCTCCTTATTCATTCTTGTACCGTTCGAGGGTATTCAGGTATGACTTCCAGCAGTCTTCCCATGACTTTTCCCTGCGGAAATCCTGTATTATATCAGTTAATCAATGAAATCACACCAGAGAATCTATTCATTGGTTCTTGCGATCAACAGGCATATCAATAACTGCTTTTCTGATTAGTGCTATTTGTGGAGCACGTATACTTTTCCCTTAGCCGCTTTCAACCATGAGATTTAGAAAAGCACAAATCAACATCTCTTACACAGAAAAGTGGCCTCTCTGCAAGCACGTACATCCGCGCATTATTAATTATGCAAACGAACCGCTCATTATTTCAGTAAATAATCAATGCGGGATGTAGTCTTGTCTCATAAGTACTCTATCCTGTTTGGATAGTAATAATACCAATAATCAGATCTGTTCATGAGCCCTGAAATATGAGTTTCCAATTATTTCCGCATAAAGAGCGGCACATTTTTCAGCGTCTATTTTGCCATGTCCTGAACCTGAAGGTGATGTGTCCATTGTACAAGGACAATTACACGATTGGTTTACACAAATGCCATTACAACTGCAGGCTAGCTTAAGTTTGACTTTCCGAATAACCTCGTTCTTCTTTTTCTTCATGATTTCTGCCATGATAAACCTCCATAATGAATGTAATATATTCAACAAAAGGCACGCCTTTTGTTGTTCTGTTTTTCATTGCTTCTCAGCACAGTTTCTCCATAATGTCATCAAACAGATTGCCTCTCTCAACTTCCTGCATGCCAAAGACGGGAATTTCAGGAAACACTCTCCGGTATTCTCCAATACCTCGGTCAATAATCTCTTTGTCTTCGACATGCGGTGTTGTCTTTTTGGTATTATCGACGCTCAACTCATCATAAGTGAGATTGGAGATCACGATAGAGATATCCATGTTCCCCGTCAGGCGAAGACGCGCAATTTCCTTCTTGACCGCATCTGTTTCCACCCCACTATTGGAACAGATGATTACATAGTCTGCGGGTGCTGCGTTCAAATAAGCGTGGTAGAGCATTCCAAAATCGTTAGTATTGGCTCTGCTGAGCGGGAACATTCCCCCAGCAACATCGATGAGGAAGCATTCGTATTCTGCCTCGTCCTCGATATCTTTGATATGTTGATTGATGGAATACACAATACTCTGGAATGGCGTTTCAGCCGGGTAGCTGAGATACTCCATCCCAAAAGCCCACCCAAGCGGATTGTAAGTCATACAGTAATTCGATAAACCATGTGCATTAAGCTGTTTACGCAGTTCAAGCTGTACATTGAATTTGCTGCAGTCCTGACCAACGCCAACAATCAAGATAACCGGCGTATTGACATTCCGCATCTTCTCTTCGTGATGTAAGACTCTCCCTTTGTAGCAATCGGTATCCTCAAAGTTTCCGATGTAGACCTGTTTCTCGAAATCTGCATTTCTCAATGGTTTCCTCGGAAACGCAAGGGGATTAATCACATACAGACAGTTCTCTTTCGCATCCTTCCCCTCGAAGATCATCCTCTTCCCTGTCCTAGGATAATAGATCCCTGCAAGATTAGGGTCTACCAGTTCCGGATAGTCCGCACAATCATAGAAGGTCGCAAGAGATGTGAACAGGCTGCCTGTTTCAATGATTGGGGGGACATTCTCATCCTCCTCTTTTTCTTCTTCATCCTTCCGATCAAACAGTTCTTTCAGAAGATCTTCAGGGGAAAGGAACGGACGGGATTCAATGTATAACGCTATCAACCCGGTAAGATATGCGCTTGCTAAGCTGCTTCCTCCCACCAAAGAGGTCATCTCAGCTCCAGCATCTTTATCATAATGGCGTTCAGTAAGCGGTTCAAAGCTGACCTCGAATGTCCGGTGGTCGATGCGTTTAACCTCTTCCTTCTGAAAAGGCTCCTGATCGTCCAGTACCTTTAATGTGTACGGGTCAAAATCAGCGGGAAACACAATGGAAACGCCATGCGCCGCGGATGTGACCACGACGACATTCTGCTCATACGCTTCCCTGCAAGCCGTGAATAGGACATCCGAATAGGAGAGGAATCCGATACTGAGGTTGATCACCCGGCACCCTTCATATACGGCAAATCGAATCGCAGCGGCTATCCCTTCTTCTGTGAAATCTTTTGTCTCATCCTCCACATTGATGGAATACACGGTTGCCTGAGGCGCGACCGTCAGAATCATTTTGCCGCAGGAGGTTCCATGATCGCTGTATATAATAGCGTCAGGACTTTCCTTGATTCTGTCCTCGTTCTTGTCATATGCATAAGTCTGAACATCAACAGACTGCGCACAAACTTCAGCGGATATTCCGGTATCAATCAAAGCAACCTTTACGCCGTGTCCTGTGTAATAGCCGCGCAGCAAATCCACATTCAACATTTTCTTCTGTCTCCTTAATACGAATAGGTGATTTCCTCGATCAGTTTCATCGCCTTTTTGTTGTCTTTGATGTTCTCGATGTAGTACACCATATTTCGAGCCAACCGTTCTTTCAGTTCTGTACAATCTTCATTGATGTTCTTGAAACAACGACCGCATAGCCGCATAGCCCAGCATCCTTTGCACTTCTTGCTTGCGACTGCAACGTAGTCATCATATAGTTTAACAACACGCTCAAAATCGACGCCAGTATCGACATTACCGATACGGAATTCTTCGCTCTCGTCGATTCGCTCACAAGGATAATAATCCCCCTTGGAATTGACATACCAGCGGAGATATACAGGCACGCACGGACCTCCCGGAATAATATTCCCGGTAAGCTCGCCTTTTCCGTTCGCAACGTAGTTCTTGAATGAAGTGATCAAGTCTTCCCGGTACTTCTCCGAGAATTCCTGATCCTTGCTCTCAATAACCTTATCGCGGTAAGCATTGGAGGCATTGCAGACATGCTCTCTGAAGTAGTCTGTTTCCAACATCTCACCAAACTGATAGCGGATCGGGAATTCAGAGAAGAAATCATCTAATGCTTTTACAGGAATGGGCAGGGCTTCAACCGCGTTAATCGAGACCTTATTCTTCACAAATTCAGGACTTTCTGCATACCACTCAGTCAGATTCTTGATCACCCTGTCATACACACCATGATCTTGCTTGTCCACACGGTAACGGTCATTGATTTCACGGGGACCATCGAGGCTGACAACGATACTGAAATCATATTCTTCAAAGAAGCGCCGAATCTCTTCATTCTTCAGGAGAAGTCCGTTAGTCGTGAGTCCATAAGTGATGGGAATACCATTGCTGTGAGCAAGAGAATAGTCCACACATTTACGGATGAAATCGATCTCGATCAGACTCTCGCCACCATAGAAACCAATGTGAACGGTATCCGTGTTGTCGGACAATGCAAGAAGCTGGTCGATGGCTTTTTGAGCCGTCTCAAAGGACATGGAGTGATTGATGTTTTCTTCCTGATTGAACTTACTGTGGTAGACACAATAGGTGCAGTTCATGTTGCACTTATTTGTGATTGAAAGAATCAGAAGTTTTCGATGGCAGTCGACATTCTCTTTAATATCTTTCCCAGACCAGTGATGAGCAATATCAATGTCTCTAGGATCAGATAGCACATTGCGAATTGAGTGATTTCGAACATATTGTTCAAATTCAGTCCGTAGCTCATCATCTAAACTATCAGCGATAAGCATTTGATATATGTTATCTGGTATCGGGGCAATCCTGTTCTCTTTCGCATCGTATAGGCATTTCCCTTTGGCAGTATTTAATGGTATAGCATAATATAGTTTCATGTTGATTCCTTCCGATGGATTATGTTTTTTATTATTCGTCCTTGTACAGTTCCAGTTCGTTCATTAGTTTCTCGAACGCCTGTTCATACGTCGAATTCCCCTTTATATACGGGAGCATATCGTCCCGGACATATCGGTATATCACAGCAGGCACACAGACGGCGTCCGTCACGTTCATCGTGGTCTGCATCATGGCGTCGATGCGTTCATCATTCATATATTCTTCAAAACCCGCGACATAGTATTGGTACAGCTTACGCATGGATTCCAGCCGGACCGGGTTCCCCGTCATGAACAGAATATTCTGATTCGGTTTGGTATCGTCGATTCCGTACTGAATCTCATCGGAAAGCAGGATTTTGAGGAACCG
>Ga0129306_1003133_pt1 | contig 12987 bp, 12 predicted proteins | sample P827metagenome_FD_94438 | JGI IMG/M metagenome (GOLD analysis project Ga0129306, IMG submission 94438) | Capybara group fecal microbial communities from Wisconsin, USA - P827 metagenome | ecosystem: Host-associated > Mammals > Digestive system > Large intestine > Fecal | place: USA: Wisconsin...
AACTGCAATCCCATACAGACGGTATTCCTGCTGATATTGTTCCATGACGGAAGCCAGACTTTCTACCAGCCCATCCACACCTTTTTGGGTAATTACATTGGGAATTTCGTTTTGTTGCAACAGCGCGCCACTTTCTCCGGCCACGCCAAATTTCACGGAGGTACCGCCAATATCAAAACACATGTAACGTTTCATGCTTATCCTCAGTCCATTTTCTTAAAAGCTTCCGTCAGCGGCGGGATCACCTGCTTTTTCCGGCTCAAAACGCCAGGCAGATGGTAGTATCCTGCAGCGTCCCGGTCGCCAAAAGCCAGATCCAGCACACTGTCCCGAGACCCCGCCTCCAGAAGATCCGTAGCTTCGCCCAGCACATCCGTCACCATCAGCAGTGACATATCATAGTTTTCACGTTTTCTGAATTCGTCCAGAGCCTTTTGCAGTTCCGGCAGTTTTTCCATGGCCAGCTGCCGGTCCATAATATTGATCTGGCTCACCGTGACCCGCACATCCCCGAAATCAAATTCCTTGAAGTCGTTGCGGATAATATCTGCCGGGGCCATGGTGTTCAGCACACTCCCTGCCCGCAGCAGCTGCATGGCAAAGTCTTCCGGGTCTTCAATGCCCGCCTGTACTGCCAGCCGTTTGGCCGCAGCCCGGTCTGCCTCCGTCGTAGTAGGGGAACGGAAATACAGCGTATCCGAAACCATAGCGGCAAACAGGATGCCTGCAATACTAGGCGGCATGCCTATGTCATGGTTCCACATCATGTTGGCGATAATCGTGGCCGTAGAGCCCACCGGTTCCTGCCGGATATAAATCGGCGCGCCGGTAGTAAGGCCCCCCAGCCGGTGATGGTCAATGATCTCCAGGATCTGCGTTTCTTCAATGCCTTCCACCGCCTGGCTCCGCTCGTTGTGATCCACCAGGATGACCTGCTGCCGTTCCGGCTCCAGCATCATGCCCCGATCGATGATTCCGATATATTTTCCCTTTCGCAGCACAGGATAGGTTACATATTTTGCCGAAAGGATTTTTTCCTTTACATCCGCCAACAGGTCCGTTTCATTGAAGCATACCACCGGGGACGTCATGATCAGCTTCGCGGGAATGCTCTGGTTGATCAGTCGCGCCGTGCGGTAACTGTCAAAGGGTGTAACGAGAATCACATCATCCTTTGCTTCCGCCAGCCGGATAATTTCCTCCGAAACATCGGTATTCCTGGTCAGCACCAGACAGACGCCGCCGATTCCCAGCAGTTCCTTCTGCACATCTTCCCGGTCCCCCAGGATGATCATATCCCCGGGCGCCACATCCGCCAGAATAGTCGCCGCCTGAGACGCGCCCAACTTGATCTTGCCGGAAAAGGTTTTCCCGATATCCCCGCAAAGCAGCCTGCCTTCCAGCGTGCTGACAATATTGGCATAACTGACGGAACCATCCTCCAGTTCCTTGATGGATTCCTCTTCGTAATAACGTTTGGCCAAATCGCCTACCGTGATGATGCCGGCCACATTTCCCTCTGTGTCCAACACCGGCACGGACTTCAGCCGGGGATTTTCAACAAACAGCTTGCCTGCTTCCCGCAGCGTAGCCTGCATGCCCACCGCCGGCGCCTGCAGAAGCCTGATATCTTCCAGGGAAGGATAGAAATAATTAATCAGACGGGGCGCCGGAATTTTAAAATAATCCAGCACAAACTCCGTTTCCGGATTCAGCTTACCCGCCCGGGCCGGTTCCGCATTCCAGCCCTGCTGCTTTTTCAGATAGGCATAGACAATAGCCGAGCAGACTGAGTCTGTATCCGGATGCTGGTGGCCGATGATAAGAACAGGTTTATCCATAAATGCCTCCCTAACATTGCTAACACTTAATTTAATATATTATTATACCATAAAAAAATGTCTGCACCTTACGATGCAGACATTTCTGTTTATAAAATTGTCGGGTGCAGCCCTCTTTTCACCGGGCATATTTTAACTGTTCGGTTAAATCTCAATATTTACTGTTGTTTTCCTTTGACCTTCTGCCGGACAATTCATGCAGCAATTCTGCCGGGGTAATGCCGTGGTACGCCAGCAGCACCATGCAGTGATACCATAGGTCGCTCATTTCGTAAATTACTTCCTGGCGGCTGTTGTTCTTGGAAGCGATGATAGTCTCCGCCGACTCTTCGCCCACCTTCTTTAAAATCTTGTCCTGCCCTTTCATGAACAGGTACCTGGTATAACTCTTTTCGCCGCCGTGTTCCCGTTTGTACAGGATGACCCGGTACAGTTCGGCCAGCACGCCGTAGATGCTTTCGTTGTCCGGTTCCGGAACAGGCAGATTCCTGCCCTCTCCTTCATTCCACAGGGGATTGAAGAAGCAGGAGCGATGTCCCGTATGACAGGCCGCCCCGGTCTGGTCTACCTTCACCAGCAGCGCATCCCCGTCGCAGTCGTAGGTGATGGATTCCACTTTCTGCATGTGGCCGCTGGTAGCGCCCTTGTTCCACAATTCCTGACGGCTGCGGCTCCAGAACCAGGTATAGCCGGTTTCCACCGTCTTGGCCAGACTCTCGCCGTTCATATAGGCCAGCATCAGCACTTCATCACTGTAAACATCCTGCACGATGGCAGGGATCAATCCCTTGTCATCAAATTTCAGATTGGAAAAATCAATTTTCATTACAGTCTCACCTCTACTCCTTTATCCCGCAGGTACTGTTTCACCTGCCGGATCGTAAACGTTTTGTAATGGAATACGGAAGCCGCCAGCACCGCGTCTGCCTTTCCCAGCGCAAGCACATCATAAAAATGTTCCAGCGTACCGGCGCCGCCGCTGGCAATGACAGGCACGTTCACCGCTTCCGCCACCGCTCTCGTCAGGGGAATATCGTAACCGTTTTTGGTACCGTCCGCATCCATGCTGGTCAGCAGGATTTCACCGGCTCCCAGGGCCACCGCTTTCTTCACCCATTCCAGACAGTCGATCCCCGTAGGCGTTCTGCCGCCGTTCACATAAATTTCCCAGCGGTCCGTGCCGCAGCGTTTCGCGTCGACTGCCAGCACAATGCACTGACTGCCGAACAGTTCCGCGCCCCGGGCGATCAGGTCCGGATTTTTTACCGCGGCCGTGTTCAGCGAAGTTTTATCCGCTCCCGCATTCAGACAGTTGCGGATGTCTTCCACGGTACTGATGCCGCCGCCCACCGTCAGTGGCATAAAGGCCTTGCCCGCTGTCCGGTTGATGACATCCAGCATGGATTTGCGTTTTTCCACGCTGGCGGTAATGTCCAGAAACACCAGTTCATCCGCGCCTTCCCTGTCATAGACGGAAGCCAGCTCCACCGGGTCGCCTGCGTCCCGCAGACCCACAAAATTCGTGCCTTTTACGACCCGCCCTTCTTTTACATCCAGGCAGGGAATGATTCGTTTGGTCAGCATGTTGTTCCCCTTTATTATTATAGCAAACTATGCTTTGCGAAACCATGCATAACGGCACGATTTCGCAGTTATTTCAGAATTAGCAACCCTCTCCGGCTGCTGCTGAACCGTTACGCTTTGCCCTTTGCCAAGGCCAACGCTTCTTTTAAATCCACCTTGCCGGCATACAGCGCTTTTCCGATTATCACACCTTCAATGCCGTCATGCTCGCGGGCCATAACCTTTTTTACATCCTCAATCGAAGCCACTCCGCCGCTGGCAATGACTTTCACGCCGCTGGCTTTGGCCAGTTCCGCCGTAGCTTCCACATTCACACCCTGCAGCTTGCCATCCCGGCTGATATCCGTAAAAATAATATGTTGAATACCGATTTCCGCCATCCGTTTTCCCAGCTCCAGATAATTCATACCGCCGGAAACACCCCAGCCTTCCACGGCCACCTCACCGTTCTTGGCATCAATGCCCGCTACCGCCTGGCCGGGAAAATATTTGCAGACTTCCCGTGTTTCCGCCGGATTACGGGCAGCAAGACTGCCTAAAATGACCCGGGTCACTCCCAGATCCAGCATACGGGATACCGCGTGTAAATCGCGGATTCCTCCGCCCACTTCCACTTTCATGTTACCGGCTTTCGCCAGAATGCGCCGGATCACTTCCAGGTTCCGGCTCTCCCCGGCCAAAGCACCGTCCAAATCTACCACGTGGAGAAACTCCGCCCCCGCGTCCCGGAACTGTTCCGCCACGGCAGCCGGGTCATCCGCATACACCGTTTCCTGTTTAAAATCGCCTTCCACCAGGCGCACTGCTTTTCCATTCCGCAAGTCAATGGCGGGAAAAATAATCATAGTGTCTCTTCTTTCTGATAAATTATAAATTCACAAACCGTTTCAGCATGGCAAGCCCCACTTCACTGGATTTTTCCGGATGAAACTGCACGCCGGAAATATTTCCTCTGCCTACGCTGGCCACAATTTCCGTTCCGTAGTCGCAGACGGAAGTAATCAGCGCCCGGTCTTCCGGCCGGCAGCAATAGCTGTGCACAAAATACACATACTGTCCTTCACTGCCCGCCAGTAACGGGGAAACGGTCTTCAGGTTCAGCTGATTCCAGCCCATGTGGGGAATCTTCAAAGATGTAGGGATCAATACAACCTTGCCAGGAAACACGCCCAGCCCTTTAACGCCCGGAGCTTCTTCGCTTTCTTCAAACAGCACCTGCATACCAAGACAGATGCCCAGAAAAGGTTTGTCAGCAGCAATATATTCTTTGATGACAGGGATTACGCCGGCTTTCTCCAGATTCGCCATACAGTCGCCAAACGCGCCTACACCCGGCAGGATCAGCTTTTCCGCCGCCGCAATGATTTCTCTATCACCGGTAATAACAGGATTACCTCCCACCAGCGCAACTGCCTTGTTGACACTGTGAAGATTTCCCAGGCCATAGTCAACAATTACGACATTTTTATTACTCATTGCCTAAACTCCAAAAAATCACAGCACGCCTTTGCTGCTCATAACGCCCTTCACCCGCGGATCCATAGCTGACGCTTCCGCCACGGCACGGGCAAACGCCTTAAAAATCGCTTCAATGATATGATGCACGTTGCTGCCGTACAGTACGCGGATATGCAGTGTCAGCCCACAGTGCATGGCTATGGCGCGGAAAAATTCTTCTGTCATTTCCGCATCATAATTTCCCAGTTTTATTTTCGGAATATCTGCGCCGAAGACGATAAACGGACGGCCGGAAAAATCCAGGCATGCCTGGGCCAGAGTTTCATCCATGGGGATAAAACAGCTACCGTAGCGGTGGATCCCGGCTTTGTCACCCAGTGCCTCCTGAAGCGCTTCGCCCAGCACAATACCGATATCTTCCACCGTGTGATGGCTGTCCACTTCCAGATCGCCTTTTGCTTTTACAGTCAAATCCATAAAACTGTGTTTGGCCAGCAGGGTCAGCATATGATCCAGAAAACCGATACCCGTTGCAATATCGCATTTCCCTTCGCCATCCAGGTTCAGTTTTACGAAAATCTGCGTCTCCGCCGTTTTTCTTTCTATCTCAGCACGGCGCGCCTTTTTTGTTTCAGTTGATTTGTTCATTTCCCAAACACTCCCTGCAAAGATTCTTGATTTTGTTCATCACGACAGCGTTTTCTTCCGGCAGCCCGATGGTCTGACGTATACAGCCCTGCAAAACCGGGTGCTCCGTGAAATCACGCAAAAGGATTTTTTCCGTCAGCATAGCCTTAAAAATCATTTTACCGGCCTTCGTCGCCGCACTGAAATTACTGTATCCGTATTTTTTTTCGTACGCGTCCGCAAGCATGGCCTGCAGTTTCCCTTCCGGACTGTAGCAGATAAAATTGGTTTCCGTTGGCCAGACTTTCATCCCCAGTTCTTTCAGTTCCGCAATCATAAGCGCCCGCTGGGAACGGATTTCTTCAATCTGCTCACGGAAATCTTCTTTATGACGGTAGCAGACCTCAGCCGCCATCAGGGAATAGGCGTTCACATGATAGGGCAGCAGCGTCTTCCCCAAAATCCGGCTCAGGGAGATGCTGCCTACGGAATACCCCACCCGCATGCCCGCCAGGCTGTAGGCTTTGGAGAAAGTCCGGTAAACGAGGAAATTATTGTACTTGTTTAACAGCGCCAGGGCCGAACCTGCCACCAGTTTCAACTGACTCAGGGGGCGCAGGTCCCGGGGATCCACTCCTTCCCCTCTGGCAAATTCCATATACGCTTCGTCTACGATAACAGGACACTCCACGTTGGCAATGATCTGTTCAATCACTGACAGTGGATTGTAATTTCCCGTCGGATTGTTGGGATTGTTGAGAATCAGCAGATTAGGCCGGTTCTCTTTACAGAAATCAATGACCGCTTCCGCATCCAGAAAACCTTCCACGTTCAGAGGATAACGCAATACTTCGCTGTCCGACATCTGGGCGTAAACGCCGTACATGGAAAAAGACGGATAAGGTACCGCAATCTTCTTCCCTGCACCGCCAAAAGCATAGCAGGCCATCTGCAACAGTTCGCTGGAACCGTTGCCGACGCGAACTTTGTCAATATCAACGCCCAGTGTTTCCGCAATCAGGCTGCACAGGGTCTCGCATTTTATAGGCGGATACCGGTTGAACAAAAAACTTTTCGTCCTTTCTTCAATCTCCCCCTGTATGGAAGCCGGAACCGGATAATTCGACTCGTTGGCGTTTACGATTATTTTTGCTTCTATCGTTTCTACTTCATATTCCTCCAGCCCGGCCAGGCTGGAACGAACCGCAATCTCAGGCACGTTGTTCACCCCTTATGTAACTATAAATAAAATTGGCAGGCAAGCCGCGTTTCTTCACAGATAATCAATTATTTACCTTTCCTGACGTTTCCGGATCGCATTGGCATGAGCCCGCAGGCCTTCTGCTTCCGCCATGGCGATAATATCGTCCGCGGCTTCCAGCAATGCCTTGTTGGTATAAGCAATGATGCTGGTTTTTTTCATAAAGGTTTCCACGTTCAGCACGCTGTAGAATTTGGCCGTACCGCCGGTAGGCAATACATGGTTGGGCCCGGCGAAATAGTCGCCCAGAGGCTCGGGAGAATCCGTACCCAAAAACATCGCGCCGCAGTTGTGCAGCAGGGGCATCAGCTGGAAAGGCGCTTTTGTCATAACTTCCAGATGCTCCGGCGCGCTGAGGTTGGCCATAGCCACCACGGTCTCCATGTTATTCGCCAGAATAATCTTGCCCATGGTCCTGAGGGATGCCGCCGCAATTTCTTCCCGGGGCAGCTCTTTCAGCTGCACTTCCACTTCCGCCGCCACCGCTTTGGCGATACGCTCGCTGTCTGTAATCAAAATCGCGCTGGCCAGCGGATCGTGCTCTGCCTGGCTTAACAGGTCAGCCGCCAGATAGACCGGGTTGGCAGAATCATCCGCCACAATCAAAATCTCGCTGGGTCCGGCCAGCATATCAATATCCACATGCCCATATACCGCTTTCTTTGCCAGCGTCACAAAAATATTACCGGGGCCGGTAATCTTGTTCACCTTCGGAACCGTTGCCGTACCAAAAGCCAGCGCAGCAATGGCCTGGGCGCCACCCATTTTATAAATTTCGGTAATCCCGATTTTTTCTGCCGTTACCAGCACATAAGGATTCAGTTTTCCGTCCTTACCGGGAGGCGCCGCCATCACAATACGAGGCACACCGGCTACTTTTGCCGGAACAGCGTTCATGATTACGCTGGAAGGATAAGCCGCCGTACCGCCGGGCACATAGATACCCACGCTGTCCAGGGGCGTGATCTTCTGTCCGAGAATGCTGCCGTGGGCCCGGTTGGTGATCCAGGATTTTGGCATCTGCTCCTCATGGAATTTTTTTACGTTCATGATTGCCCGGGTAAGGGAATCAACGACCTTTGGGTCAACCAATGTGCGGGCTTCGTCAAATTCACGCTCCGTTACCCGCAGGGTTTCGGCAGTCAGACCGGCCCGGTCAATCGTGTTGGTGAAATACAATAGCGCTTCGTCACCGACTCTGCGCACGTAGTCCACAATGCGGTCTACGATCTGTGCAGCCGTCAGGTGTTCGCCCCACATCTGATCGCAGGCCGCCTGTACGCCCGGTGAAAGCTCCGTTTCGTCAAAGGCTTTCTTTTTCAGAAGCGCAGCAATTTCCTCAGCATTCATTTTTCTTGCGTCAATTATATTCATTTTGCTTTCTTGTCTCCTTTTTCCGCTGCCAGTACGGCACGTAAATCCACGACCAGTTTATGCAGCCGTTCAAATTTCAGTTTGAAGCTGACCGGATTGGCAATCAGCCGTGCGGTGGAAGTAAAGATGCTGTCCACTTCCATCAGCTTGTTTTCTTTGATAGTAGTCCCTGTCTCTACAATATCCACGATCAGCTCCGACAACCCAATCAGCGGGCCCAGTTCGATGGAGCCGTTCAGTTTAACTATTTCCATCTGGATGCCCAGCTTATCAAAATATTCCCGGGCACAGCGGGGATATTTTGTTGCCACGCGCAAATGCGCGTAATCTTTTAATTCCGGCCGCTTCTTCGCTTCCGGCACCGCCATCATCAGACGGCATTTTCCAAAGCCCAGATCCAGCAGTTCGTACACGTCCTTCTGCTCTTCCAGCAGAACGTCCTTGCCAATAATGCCGATGTCCGCAGCGCCATACTCCACATAGGTCGGAAGATCCACCGTTTTGGTGATGATAAAACGCACCTTCGTTTCCTCATTCGCGATCACAAGCTTGCGGGAATTTTCCGAAACGCCTTCCGCGCTGTACCCTACTTTGGCCAACAGGTCCAGACTTCGTTTGAACAGTTTGCCCTTTGGCAGCGCTATGGTAATATATTCTTCCATGGTTTATTCTCCATTCCGGTCCTGTTTCGCCGTACTTCATGTAACAGAAAACACAACGATAATATTATCCGATGTATTTCCATGTACTGTAATGATTTTCCTGTACGGCCTGCTGCATTTCCGTTTCCGTCATAGCACGGTCAGCCAGCTTCACCCGTTTGCCTTCTTTACGGAGGGCACAGGCTGCACGGATACCTTCTGCGGTTTTTCCGCCCCCATAGGCAACAAACACGGTTTCCGGCCGTTCCGCAAACTGTTTCCCCTGCCGTTCCAACGTCAGGGCTATACGGTCAATGCCCAGGGCAAAACCAGTTGCGGGGCAGGGTTTCCCGAATCGCTGCATCATGTTGTCATAACGCCCGCCACCGATCAGGGAATATCCCATTCCGGCAGCATACCCCTCAAACAGCATACCTGTGTAGTAATCCAAGCTGCGGGTCAGGCCCAAGTCAAAACTCAGATACCGTTCCACGCCATAGGCTTTGGCCAGTTCATAGATTTCCCGCAGGTTCTCCAGCGCATTCCAGCAACGCCGGCTCAACACCCGCTTCTGCATATCTTCCAGCAACGCAATACCGCCATGCAGGAACAGCAATTCTTTAAAAATATGAGCCAACTGTTCCGGAATTTTACCTGCTTCCACGACATTTTCCAGTCCGGCCGCGTTGCGTCTGATCAGGCAATGTTTGATATCCTTTGCCTGTTCTTCCGTCAGCGTTGCCGCTTCAATCAACCCGTTGATAAACTCCATATGACCCAAGGTGATATTAAAATCTTTCAGGCCCGCTTCCATCAGGGTTGACACGGCCAGCGCAATAACTTCCGCATCGGCAGCCGCCCCGGCGGCCCCCATCATTTCGATACCGCACTGGGTAAATTCACACTGCCGGCCGGCCTGGGCCTCTTCGTAACGGAATAACTGTGCCCGGTACGATAACCGTTTCACGCTATCATCTTTGCGCATCCGCGTGGCCACCATGCGGGCAATCGGTGTCGTCATATCCGTGCGGAGCATTAAAATGTTATCCTTGCGGTCGAAAAACTTAAAAGCGCCAGCCACGGACTGACCGGTAACAGAAAATGTGTCCATATACTCAAAGGTCGGCGTCGCTACCTCGTCATAGCCCCAAAGAGCAAACAGGCTGCATATCTTATCTTCCATCTGCCGGCGCGCAGCAGCCTCTCCCGGAAGCACGTCCCTTGTTCCATAGGGAACCTGCAATATTGCATCAGCCATTTTCCCGTACCGCTTTCTTTCTTTCGGCCCGTTCTTTTTCAAATTTGGCTTTACGTATCACTCTGGGAGACCGGGTCTCATGATGCTTTTTCTTCAAATTTGCCAATGCTGTTTCATAGCCGTCCTTACCATACACAAGGCAACGTTTCACCCGGGAAATTGTCGCTGTGCTGGCTCCCGTACGCTCCACGATATCCTCATATTTAACACCTTCATCCAAAAGCCTTGCTACTTCAAACCGCTGGGCCAGTGCCTTGAACTCGCTGATCGTACAGGCATCTTCCAGAAAATTGGCAATCTGTTTCTCATTCTTCAGGGAAGCGATCGCTTCACACAGTTGTTCAGTCAGATGATTCTCAATTTTCTCAGCCATAATTAAAATCCTCCTTGCACGCAGAACCTTTTCTTTCAATTTCTTTTACAGTTCCTGCTTTCACATTATTCTCTTGTTTTATCTTTCTCATAGAACCGACTTTCCTCATTTGATAAAAATCATAAACAAAATTCGTTATTTATCAATTTACTACTTTATTGCGTGAAAGTCAATATCCACTTGCTGTTTTTACGAAAATTAAGAGATAATCCGTATTTTACGTAATATCTATTCCGGTAAACCTTGATCATTTCAACAAAATCACCATTAAAAACTATTATGAAACTAATATCCGGCGTCCGTCTTAATCAGGCGCCGGATATGGAATTTCGCGTGGATACACAGATATGTAACTAACACGGATATGCAATTATATTTACGACAGCTTGTTCTTGTTCAGCTTGCGGCTCAGCGCGTTTCCAACAGTCTGCACACCCTGTACCATAACAATCAGGACAATGACCGTAGCAATCATCACATCCATCTGGAAGCGCTGGTAACCGTAACGGATCGCCAAGTCACCCAGTCCGCCACCGCCTAAAGCACCTGCCATTGCAGAAGCGCCTATTAACGCAATCAACGCCAGGGTAATTCCCAACACAATGGAATGCAATGACTCAGGAAGCATCACCTTGGAAATAATCTGCAAAGGGCTCGCACCCATGGACTGGGCTGCTTCAATTACTCCCCTGTCCACCTCCAGCAGGGAAGATTCAATGACGCGGGCAATAAAGGGCGCCGCCGTAATAGTCAGCGGCACAATGGCTGCTGTTGTGCCAATGGAAGAACCCACGATCATGCGGGTAAAAGGAATAATAGCGACCATTAAAATAATAAACGGTGTAGACCTGGTCGCATTCACGATAGCGCCCAGCACATTGTGCACCACAGAATTCGGCATGATGTGGTCTTTGCGGGTCACCGTCAGAATCACGCCGAGAGGCAGACCGATGAGCGTTGCCAGCACGATGGCGATCAGCACCATATAACAGGTTTCCCCCAGCGATTTCAAAAGCAAATCTATCATATTAGCCGACATAGCCGATCACCTCCACTTTTACTCCAGCATCTTTAGCATACTGAACGGAGTCTGCGATACCTTTTTCATCACCCATGATTTCTACCAGCAGCGTTCCGTAAGGAGTATCCTTCAGGTAATCCACTTTGCCGGAAATGATATTGACATCCACTCCGAATTTTTTGATCAGGGCAGAAACCAGCGGCTGATCTGCGCCGGTCTTCTTTTCGGTTTCATCCCCGCCTGCGCCGCTGTCCAGAAACGTCAGGTTAACCAACAGCCTTGCGCCCGGAAAATACTTCTGTTTCATAGACTGCGTGTCAATAATCGGAGGAATTTTAATATCGTTGACAGTCTTGACAAATTCCTGCGTCGTTTCCATCTGCGGCTCCGTAAACACCTTATACATGGTGCCTTCCTCAATGATGATGCCGTTTTCAATAACTGCCACACGGTCACAGATTTCTTTCACCACTTCCATCTGGTGGGTAATCATGACGATGGTAAGATTCAGCCGTTTGTTGATATCCCGCAACAACTGTAAAATGGATTTTGTGGTCTGGGGGTCCAGTGCGGAAGTCGCTTCGTCTGACAACAGCACTTTCGGATTAGAGGCCAGCGCACGGGCAATGCCGACCCGTTGCTTCTGACCGCCGGAAAGCTGGCTGGGATAATAATCCGCCCGGTCTCTCAGCTGTACCAGGTCCAGCAGTTCTCCTACCCGTTCCGCAATTTTTTCCTTAGGCAGGCCCTGGATCTCCAGCGGAAACGCGATATTATCAAATACGGTACGGGAAGCCAGCAAGTTAAAATGCTGGAAGATCATACCGATATTCTGCCGGGCTTTCCTGAGCTGGGCCTCGTTCATGGCAGTAAGTTCCTGCCCGTCCACAAAGACCTGTCCCCCCGTAGGCACTTCTAGCATATTGATACACCGGATCAGCGTGGATTTCCCGGCGCCGGATAAACCGATAATGCCAAAAATTTCTCCCTCTTTTACCTCAATATTCGTTTTCTTCAGGGCCGCAATGTCTCCGGCTTTGCTGAAATACGTTTTCTCTACGTTTACTAGCTTTATCATGCGTGTTTCCTTCTCTCTTCGCACCATTTACAATAAAATGCTTTTGCATAGTTTATCATGCTGAAATATTTATCGTTTCAACATTCTGGTGCGTCTTTACCGAATAATTCATTTATATTTATAGTAATCTTTATTATTATAACGATTTTTGCGTAAAAATGCAAAACGAAATCGGCTTTCTTTACGAAAATTTTATTTAATTATCACTTTTTATTTTTCATTTTTAATTATTTGGCTTTTAATGTAAGAAATAATAAGGTATAATTAATTGGTACATAAAAAACACAATACAACAGGTTGTACTATAATATTAAGAGGGGTCATTATCAGAGGAGGATTTTAGCATGCTGAAACTGGTTACCAAACGTTGTAAAGGCTGCGGCATCTGCGTAAACTTCTGTCCCAAAAAGGTATTGGAAGTTACGGAAGTAGGCAAGTGCGCCATTATTAAAGACAAAGAAAAAGACTGTA
>Ga0129306_1003134_pt1 | contig 12986 bp, 13 predicted proteins | sample P827metagenome_FD_94438 | JGI IMG/M metagenome (GOLD analysis project Ga0129306, IMG submission 94438) | Capybara group fecal microbial communities from Wisconsin, USA - P827 metagenome | ecosystem: Host-associated > Mammals > Digestive system > Large intestine > Fecal | place: USA: Wisconsin...
AGGGTGAAAAGCAACACAAATAAAAGAAAAAGATGAAAAGTGTTGCCAACTGGATTGAATTAAGGCGGTTTGAAGGGTGAAAAGCAACACAAATAAAAGAAAAAGATGAAAAGTGTTGCCAACAGGGATGGATTAAGGCGGTTTGAAGAGTGAAAAGCAACACAAATAAAAGAAAAAGATGAAAAGTGTTGCCAACTGGATTGAATTAAGGCGGTTTGAAGGGTGAAAAGCAACACATAAAAAAGCAACACACAAAAAAGCAACACAAAAGAATAAAAGGAGAATAAGAAAATGGGAGCAGTAATTGAAGTTAAGGATTTATGCAAAACATATGTAACAGATAAAAGACAGAACAACGTACTTAAGAATGTAAACTTTACAGTAGAGGAGGGCGAGATGGTTGCTATCATGGGACCATCCGCATCAGGAAAGTCAACACTTCTCTACAGTGTATCTGGCATGGACAACGCAACAAGTGGTACAGTTCTTTTTAAAGGAAAGGATATCACTAAGCTTAAGAAGAATGAGTTATCGGATGTAAGACTTGATGAGATGGGATTTATCTTCCAGCAGATGTTCATGATGAAGAACCTGACTATCTTAGATAACATCCTTCTTCCTGGACTTCAGAGTAAGAAGCTTAAGAGATCTCGTAAGGAGGTAACACAGTTCGGTGAGGATCTTATGAGAAAGCTGGGAATCATTGAAGCGGCAGACAATGATATCAATGAGGTATCTGGTGGACAGCTTCAGCGTGCCTGCATCTGCAGAAGTCTTATCAATAAGCCGAGCGTGGTTTTTGCAGACGAGCCAACAGGAGCTCTTAACCGAGCAAACTCTAACGAGGTTATGGATGAGCTTACAAAGATCAACAAAGAAGGAACAACTATCATGATGGTAACTCATGACTCAAAGGTTGCAGCAAGATGTTCAAGAGTTCTCTACATTGTAGATGGTAACATTAAGGGTGAGTACTATAATGATCCTTCAAAGAATGATAAGGATAGAGAAAGAGCTCTGAATAACTGGCTTATGGATCTCGGATGGTAGAATAATCCAATTACAAACTGGTTTACATAAAATGTGGCAAGCTGCACAAAGTTGTTTGCCACATTTTTTTGTTATTTTAAAGATAACTGTGGTAAAATAGAAAAGCATTTATCATGACCAGGAGTCATGAATGGTTAAAAAAATAAAAGGGAGGATTTCAAAATGAGCGGAATAGAAAAAGTAGCAGAGTTTTTAAATAGTGCAGGTACATATTACCTTGCAACAGTTGATGGTGATCAGGCGAGAGTAAGACCTTTCGGAACAGCACATATATTTGAAGGTAAGCTTTATATGCAGACTGGTAAGGTTAAGAACGTGTCAAAGCAGCTCCATGCAAATCCTAAGGCTGAGGCTTGTGTATTCAAGGATGGCGTATGGCTTCGTATCACAGGTGAGCTTATAGCTGATGACAGACGTGAGGCACTTACATCTATGCTGGATGCATATCCACAGCTTAGAAATATGTATTCAGAGGATGATGGAAATACAGAGGTATTCTACTTCCAGAATGCAACAGCTGTATTCAGTTCTTTTACAGCTGCGCCTGAAACGATTACATTTTAATGTGAAAAAAATCTATGAGGTAGATAATGATAGAGGTAAACAAAAAGGAAGTTGAGAGATATCTTGGTTACCACGGTGTTAAAGAAATTGATGAAAGTACCAGCAAACTGATCGATGAATGTATCGAAGAGATGCAGGCTCAGGTGAGTCCTAAGTACACATATAAGACTTTCCCACTTGAGTGGAAGTTCAGTTTTAAGCTGGTTCCAAATGAGGATGGCACAGGTAACAAGAAGGAAAAAAATGTTACTTGTGAGTTTTCGGGTATCAAGGTGGATTCAGGTAATCTGCTGAAGAATCTTGATGGATGTGCTGAGATAGTAATGTTGGCTATAACTCTTGGACCTGCACCGGATATGCTGGTAAGAAAGGCTGAAGTTCGCGATATGATGAAGGCATATACCTATCAGGCGGTAGGTGCGGCTATGGCTGAGGCTTGGTGCGATGAGATAAATATCAAAATCGTTGAAGAGGCTAAGGCCAGAGGTCTTCATGCAAGACCAAGATTTTCTCCTGGATATGGGGATTTTCCTCTTGAGGTGCAGAAGGACTTCGAGAGAATACTTGAGATGCCTAAGACTATTGGAGTTACACTTTCGGACAGTTTACTGATGTCACCAACTAAGTCCATTACAGCTGTAATCGGACTTTCAGAAATAGATACAGATTGTGAGAGAAGCGGTTGCGAGCAGTGTAGTATGGCTGGCAAATGTGCTTACTCTCGTTAATAAAGGAAGAACATGAAAAAAGATTTACGAGAAAGATTAGGTAAGGAATGGCTGTTCTGCGATGGTGGAACAGGTACATTTCTGCAGGAACGAGGACTTCAGGGCGGAGAGCTTCCGGAAACATGGAATGTGGATCATCCTGATATCATTCAGGAATTATATGAAAGCTATCTAAAGGCTGGTTCGGATATTTTTAATACGAATACATTTGGCCTTAACAGTTTCAAGTTCCCAGGACGTGTTGATGAGCTGATGACTGCTGCTGTTGAAATAGCAAAGAAGGCTCGAATTAATACAGGCAGAGATGATGCATATATTGCTATCGATGTGGGTCCTACAGGAAAACTACTGGAGCCAATGGGTGACCTTAGCTTTGATAAGGCGGTTGAGGTTTTCGGCGAGGTTATGGCTGCTGGTGAGAAGGCCGGTGGTGACCTTATTCTGATCGAGACTATGAGTGACAGCTATGAGGCAAAGGCTGCAGTTCTTGCTGCTAAAGAGCGTACATCCCTTCCTGTTATTGTTACTACCGTTTATGATCAGAAGGGAAAGATGCTGACGGGAGGAAATGTGGATTCCACCGTTGCTATGCTGGAAGGACTGGGAGTAGATGCTCTTGGACTTAACTGTAGTTTAGGACCAGACCTTATGATCCCTATGGTTGAACGTATGGTAGAGGTCGCTTCAGTTCCTATAGTTGTAAATCCTAATGCAGGTCTTCCAAGAACTGAGGGAGGCAAGACTGTCTTTGATGTTGGACCAGAAGAATTCTCAGATATCATGAGCAAGATTGCTGATATGGGAGTTCAGGTTCTTGGTGGATGCTGTGGTACAACTCCTGAGCATATACGTCTCACTAAGGAAAAGGTAAAGCCTAAGCCATTTAAGGAAAACACTCCTAAGGATTTTACGGTTGTGACGTCATTTTGCCAGGCAGTTATCTGCGATAAGAAGCCTATAATCATTGGTGAAAGAATCAACCCAACTGGAAAGAAGAGATTCCAGCAGGCTCTTCGTGATAATGATATAGATTATATCCTTTCTCAGGGACTTGAGCAGGAGGATGGCGGCGCAGATATTCTGGATGTTAACGTTGGTCTTCCTGAGATAGATGAACCAAAGATGATGCGTGAGGTGGTTACAAAGCTTCAGGGTGTTACTGGACTTCCACTTCAGCTGGATACAACAGATGCAGAGGCTCTTGAACAGGGTCTTAGATATTATAATGGTAAAGCGATGATCAACTCTGTCAATGGTAAAAGAGAGGTCATCGAAATGGTTATGCCACTGGTCAAGAAGTACGGTGGTGTTCTGGTAGGTCTTGCTCTTGATGAGGGCGGAATACCTGAAACGGCTGAAGGCCGAATCGCAGTTGCGGAGAAGATATATAAGGCGGCTGATGAGTACGGAATTCCTAGAAAGGATATTGTAATTGACTGTCTTTGTATGACTATCTCATCTGATTCATCTTCGGCGGTTACAACCCTTGAAACCCTGAGAAGAATTCGTGATGATTATCATGGCCATACAATCCTTGGAGTTTCAAATATTTCATTTGGTCTTCCACAGAGACAGGTTATCAATTCCTATTTCCTGACACTTGCTATGCAGATGGGACTTAGCTTTGCTATCATGAATCCTAATAATCAGCAGATGATGGTGGCATATAGATCCTTCCTTGCTCTGTCAGACCTGGATCCTCAGTGCATGGGCTTCATTAATGCGTATGCAAATGCAAGCCTTGCTACAGTTTCAACAGGAGGACAGGCGGGAGCGGCTCCTGGAACTGGCGCTTCGGGTCAGGCTGCAGGAGAATCTAAAGGTTCTTCACTGGGAAATGCTATCGAACGTGGTATGGTCGGTGTGGCAGAAACTGCCATGAAGGAGGCCATGAAAACCCAGGATCCACTGGATATTATCAATGCCGAACTGATACCAGCGCTGGATAAGGTTGGAAAAGGATTTGAGAAGGGAACAGTATTCCTTCCACAGCTGCTTCAGAGTGCTGATGCGGCAAAGGCTGCATTTGAAATCGTTAAAGCTTCTATGGCTGGAAAGCCAAGAGAATTAAAAGGAAAGATTATCATCGCTACAGTAAAGGGTGATATTCACGATATTGGAAAGAATATCGTGAAGGTTATGCTTGAAAACTATGGCTATGATGTTATAGATCTTGGTAAGGACGTACCACCAGAAGTTATTGTTGATAGGGCGGTTGAAGATGATGTTAAGCTGATAGGTCTCAGCGCACTTATGACGACAACTGTTGTCAGCATGGAGGATACTATAAAGCTGCTTCGTGAGAGAAAACCAGAAACCAAGGTTGTAGTTGGTGGAGCGGTTATGACTCAGGAATATGCAGATGCTATAGGCGCAGATTGCTATGCTAAGGATGCTATGGCAACAGTACGTTACGCAGATGAAGTATTTTCAAATTAGTATTGACACTTCTTGCTGTCTAGTGATAGTATCCTATATTGTAAACCGTTGATGGGGAGTAAGTAGGTAAAACCTCCTTATATACAGAGAATTGCCGGTGGTGAGATGGCAGTAATAAGCGTTTTATTGAATGGACCTCAGAGGGCGACCTGAAATGCATTCAGCAGAGTATGGAAGACGGAGCATGAATCTTCGTTAACAAAGTCGGCATATGAAAGTATGTTTTGAGAGGATGCATATTGCATCAAGCCGGGTGGCACCGCAGGTAAGAATTTTAACCTGTCCCAGCAGTGACTAAGAAACTGTGGGACAGGTTTTATTATGTTCCAAATATAAAAACATTTTAGGAGGTTATAAAGATGTCAGACGAAAAGAAAATTCCGTACAAGATTTATCTCGAAGAAAATGAGATGCCTACAGCTTGGTATAATCTAAGAGCAGATATGAAGAATAAGCCAGCACCACTGCTTAATCCTGGTACTGGTAAGCCACTTACAGCAGAGGAGCTTTCTCCTATATTCTGTGAGGAGTTAGTTGCTCAGGAACTTGATGATACAACACCTTATATCGAAATTCCTTCAGAGATCAGAGATTTCTATAAGATGTTCAGACCATCACCACTTGTAAGAGCATACTGTCTTGAGAAGAAGCTTGGCACACCAGCTAAGATCTACTATAAGTTTGAGGGTAACAACACAAGTGGTAGCCACAAGCTTAACTCAGCTATCGCTCAGGCATACTATGCTAAGAAGCAGGGCCTTAAGGGTGTAACTACTGAGACTGGTGCAGGTCAGTGGGGTACAGCTCTTTCTATGGCATGTGCATATTTTGATCTTGATTGTAAGGTATATATGGTTAAGGTATCTTACGAGCAGAAGCCTTTCAGAAGAGAAGTAATGAGAACTTATGGCGCTTCTGTAACACCATCTCCTTCAGAGACAACAGAAGTTGGTAAGAAGATTCTTGCTGAGCATCCTGGAACAACAGGTTCACTTGGATGTGCAATCTCAGAAGCTGTTGAGGTTGCTACAAAGAACGAAGGATATAGATATGTACTTGGTAGTGTACTTAATCAGGTACTTCTTCATCAGTCGGTTATCGGTCTTGAGACAAAGGCTGCACTTGATAAATATGGTATTAAGCCAGACATCATTATTGGATGTGCTGGTGGTGGTTCAAACCTTGGTGGACTTATTGCTCCATTTATGGGTGAGAAGCTTCGTGGAGAGGCTGATTACAGAATTATCGCTGTTGAGCCTGCATCATGTCCAAGCTTCACAAGAGGAACATATGCTTATGACTTCTGTGATACTGGTATGATCTGCCCACTTGCTAAGATGTATACACTTGGAAGCAGCTTTATTCCATCAGCAAACCATGCTGGAGGACTTAGATTCCACGGAATGAGTTCAACACTTTCACAGCTTTATCATGATGGATATATGGAAGCTAGAAGCGTAGAGCAGACATCAGTCTTTGAAGCTGCTGAGCAGTTCGCTAGAGTTGAAGGAATCCTTCCAGCTCCAGAGAGTTCACACGCTATCAGAGCTGCTATTGATGAGGCTCTTAAGTGCAAGGAGACTGGCGAGGAGAAGACAATCGTCTTTGGTCTTACAGGTACAGGTTATTTCGATATGGTTGCTTATGAGAAGTTCAACAATGGCGAGATGTCAGACTACATCCCTTCAGATGAGGAGATTGCAGCATCTATCGCTAAGCTTCCACATGTAGAGTAATTTGTCAAAATGTAAATTGACACCACATACTTTGAAAAGGTAAAATGATAACATCAACATTAAGGGAGGTTATTATTTATGGATAAGTATGTTTGCCCATGTGGCTATGTTTATGATCCTGAGGTAGGTGATCCAGACAGTGGTATCGCTCCTGGAACAGCATTTGAGGATATCCCAGATGATTGGGTATGCCCAATATGTGGCCTCAGCAAAGACATGTTTGAGAAAATGTAAAAATTCTTGAAGATTAAGGAAGAGTACTGCGCATAGCAGTACTCTTTTTTTGTTTGAAATATATGGGATAAAGATATAAAATATATTTATATTGGGGTGGTTTAATCTAATTGGGGGTGCTATATTGGATTATAATACTGTTGTTAATACTTTGAATAAGATAGGCAGTGTGTTATCTGTTGAAATAAAGCCGGATGGAACTTGTGGTGAAATCTGTGTAGAAGCAGCAAATGATACATACCTTCAGTCAGTGAATGTGGCTAGAGAGGACTTCGTTCCTGGAAAGCCATACTATAATTATGTCCCTCCTACACGTAATTATGAGGCTATGTGCTTTAGATGCGTTAATGAGAATCGAATGATTCATTCGTATATTAACGTTGCTATATATAATGCGTGGATGGAGGTATATCTGCTGCCTCTCAAATCTGCGGAGGATGGTAAGGGGTATCTTCTTTTCTCCTATGATATGACTCCAAAAGTAGATGCAGAGAAAATGTCGGATCTGTCTCCAGATCTTGCTATGGAAGTTATTCAGACTGCTGTAAAGCTTAGAGAAACTGATGATTTTCAGGCTGCAATGGATTCTATCATTGATGATATCAGAGTTAACTGTGAAGCTAACAGATGCTGTATCTTATTAACTGATTTTGATAATGAGTCATGTTCGGTACTTTGTGAAAGTGTAACTGAAGCTGAGGCTCATATCAAAAATGTGTCTGCTTATGTGGAGGAGGGATTCTTCCATATAGTGAAGACATGGGATGATCTGATAGCTGGAAGCAACTGCTATATTATTCATGATGCAGAGGAACTTGAACTTCTGAAAGAAAAGAGTGAAATCTGGTATGAGTCGTTAAAGGACGCAGGAGTTTTCAGTCTTGTTATCTATCCTTTAAAGGCAAATGGAGAAACTATCGGATATATCTGGGCAACCAACTTTAATAGTGAGAATACACTTAACATCAAAGCAATTCTGGAAGTTACGGCATTTATCCTTGCTTCTGAGATATCAAATCATCAGCTCTTTGAGAAGACTAAGGTGCTCAGTGCTACAGATCTTCTTACTGGACTATATAATCGTAATGCCATGAATAACCGTATAACCAATATCGTATCTGGTAAAGAGGATGTTGGCGACGATTACGGAGTTGTATTTGCAGATCTAAATGGACTTAAAGAGGTTAATGATAGACAGGGACATGTTGCAGGTGATAATCTACTTAAGGCTGCAGCAGCTTTGATCAGAGACGTTTATGTTGATAGTGATATATTCAGAGTTGGTGGTGATGAATTCTTAGTTCTGGTAACAAAACATACTGAGAATGAGTTTAATGCGTTTGTTGATAAACTAAAAGCTAAATGTGAAAACTCTGATATAGTTAAGCTGGCAGTGGGAACCTGTTTTGGAGATAAAACTCTTGATATCAGAACTGCCATGCATCTTGCGGATGAAAGAATGTATGCCGATAAGGAAGAGTATTACAGGGAGCATCCTGAACTAAAATATCGAGGAAAACAGGAATAGTTTATACCCACAAAAAAGTGGGTAATTGTCATCTTCTGTGTTATGGATTAGTCTTTATGCAGGAGGTGAACAAAATGAAAAAAGAAGCTTTATTACTTATTGATATTCAGAATATATATTTTACACCAGGGCCGCTGTTGCTGCATAAACCGAAGTGTGCAGCAAAAAAGGCGGCTCTTCTGTTGGAAAAATTCAGAAGTGAAGGGAAAACAGTCATTCACGTGCGTCATAACTTTAAAGCACTATCAGGTATTCACAGTCTTGTGAAGCCGCTTGAAGATGAGAAGATAGTGAATAAAGAGTATCCTAATTCTTTCCTTGAAACTGATCTGCAGGAATATCTGGAGAGTGAAGGGATTGAAAGCCTGGTTGTTGCTGGCATGATGTCTCACATGTGTGTTGATACAACGGTGAGAGCGTGTCAAGACTATGGATACGAAGTGACATTGATTGACGACGCATGTACGACCATGAGTTTAAAGCATGATGGCAAAAAGATTGATGCAGAAACGGTACATGCAGTATTTATGGCATCCCTGGCTGATGGATTTGCTAGTGTTATAAAGTCGGAGAACTATCTATGAAAATAAGGGATGATTATACCTGCCCTTTGGAAATTGTGCATGACATAATCAAAGGCAAATGGAAAACCATAATTCTATATCAGATGAAGGACGGGCCAAAGGGTCTTGCTGAGCTGGAAAGAGAGATTGAAGGCATCAATCAGAAGATGCTGCTTGAACAGCTTCGTGAGCTGATATCATTTGGCCTTGTAGAAAAGAAGTCTTTCCAAGGTTATCCGCTGAGGGTAGAGTATAGCATCACAGAAAGAAGAGGACGCAAGATGATAGAAGCGATCAACATCATGCAGATGGTTGGTGTTGATTATATGCTGGAAAATGGAATGACGGATGCACTTATAGAAAAAGAGGTTTTGTCGGCCGAAGAAGTAGAGCGACTTATGAATGAAAGGTAGAGATGTCTGAACTAGATAATAAAAAAAGAAGTAAAAGAAAGATAGAAATCCCTTGGTTTTTTGTTATAGTAATGCTTTTCTTCGGCGCAATAGGTTTAGTAGCATGTCTTCTCGTAAATAAAACTGTAAGGCATTGTACAAATGAAGTCACAGGATTTGTAGAGAGTGAAGGTCATGGCGGAAATGGTGATCTGAATCTAACTGTAGAAGGTAAATATGTTAAAGTCGGTACACATGGGCAACACTGGATAGCTATTTATGTAAATACTGATGACAAATTCCAAATGAATACCGTTTATGCTGATAAAAGCTATGGAAATGTGGGCGACAAGTTTACGATTTATTATAACCCTGAAGATCCTGATGAATACTATATAGGTGATTATAGGTATCTGAATGGATATGGAGTTGCACTGGTAACACTTGTAATAAGTGGAATTAATCTGGTGCTCACAGTAATTTTTACATTTTTCTTCAATAAAGAATTGACTGAGGAAGAGAAAGAAATTAAACGTGAGGAAAAAAAGAAAAAGGCAGCTGAACGTAAAAACTACACCAATTCTCATATTCGAAAAAAGATTCAAGACTTTGTCGTTGAAGTAAAAGGTGGAATTATAACACTGATAATTGGAGGTGTGCTCCTCGCATCCAGCTTTGTCGTGACATATTTAGATATAAATAAGGATCGGTCGATTCCATTTAATAATTATTCTGATAAATTTGATGGCAAGATTTATAGTGCTGAGACGGAAAAGCCTATAGAGATTAGTGCACTTGCAGACTATGGTGTGTATTATGATCTAAAGGTTGGGAATGATCATATACTGGCAGTACATCTAAATAGACATACGATAAATGGAATAGATGGTTCCATAAAGATTCGAGGAAAACTCTGCAGAGTCAGTGTGCGCGATGAAAAGAAACGAGAGATCATCAAGACATACTATAAAGACTTAGGATACCTCGATACTCTTAAAGATGAAGAGTTTGCGTACTACTGTCTGGATTGTTCCAAGATAAGTTTGTGGGAAGAACTGAAGCATCATCATATGATTGGATTTGCGTTCGGACTTGTGATCATTATAGCGGGACTAATGTTTTCTAGTGCGCTATATCGTTGAAAATTCATAGCATAATTAGAACCTGCTGAGAAATCGGCAGGTTTTTTAATCTTGACAGTGATAAGATTGAATGCTACTATCTAAGCGGTGATAAGATTGTTTGCGTCGGTATGATAAAAGCTTTTAGGAGGTTATGCTATGGGTGAAAAACCTTACCATCATGGAAATCTGAAAAATGAACTTATTGAACAGGGAATAAAGTATATCAGTCTGAATGGGATAGAAAATCTGTCTATGAGGAAATTGGCTACTGTCTGTGGTGTCAGCAGTGCAGCGCCCTATGCACATTTTAAGAATAAAGGGGATTTTTTGATTCAGGCAAGGGCTTATGTTGAAGATATATTCTCTGATGTGCTTCAGAAAAGTATTGATAACTGCAAGAATCCTGAGAAACGTCTTTTGGAACTGGGGAAATGTTATGTGATGTTTTTCGTAGAGAATCCACATTATCATCAATTTATGTTTTCAGATGAAGGGATTATTGTGGAAGAGTATCGCCCTTATCAGATATTTTCAGGAGCTGTAAAGGAAACTCTTGGTGCTTTTGGAATCAAAGGTAAAGAGGTATTCTACAAGACGATTCTGTTATGGGCGACAGTTCAGGGGCTTACTGATATATGTGCTGTGTGTGAGATGTTTGAAGAGGAAAAACTGGAAAAAGAAGTTGAGAAGGTTCTAGATATGCTCAGCCTCTAAAGAAACTGGTTGTTTTCGGGTTTAGGAGGAATCCCCAATATGATAGGAATATATTTAAGTGGAACTGGAAATACAAAACACTGTGTGGAAAAGCTGCTTTCGATAATAGAACCGGGGGCAGAGGCATTTCCCTTAGAATCGGAAATATCTATAGATAAGATAAAAGAAAGTGATTCGATTATACTAGGATATCCAACACAGTTTTCGAATATCCCTTATATGGTCAGGGACTACATAAATAAGAACTCCTCGATTTGGAGTGGAAAGAAGATATTCTGCGTTTCGACTATGGCTCTATTTTCAGGCGATGGAGCGGGTTGTGCGGCGAGACTGCTTAAGAAATATAATGCTGAGATAATCGGCGGGCTTCATCTTCTTATGCCTGACTCCATTGGTGATGTCAAGTTACTGAAAAAGCCTGTTGATAAGAATCATCAGACCATCGTAAAAACTGATGAGAAGATTGAACGAGTTGGAAAGAAGATAAGAGAAGAAGGAATTTACCCAAAGGAAGGATTATCTTTCCCTTATCATATGGCTGGTCTGTTTGGACAGAGACTGTGGTTTTATAACAAGACTACGGGTTATACAGATAAGGTGAAAGTTAGTGATAGTTGTGTCGGATGTGGACTTTGTTCTAAGCTTTGTCCTATGAATAATTTAGAAATAAAGGATGGGAAGGCGGTTGCTGGTCCTAACTGCACAATGTGTTATCGCTGCATAGATAATTGCCCGAAGCAGGCAATCACACTACTTGGAAAAAAAGTCCACGAACAGTGCAAATATGAAAAATATTGCTGAATAAATAGAGAACTATTAATAAGTGAAGAATTAAGAATAAATAGGGGACTATTAATAAGTAAAGAATTAAGAATAAATAGAGAACTATTAATAAGTAAAGAATTAAGAATAAATAGAGAGCTATTAATTAAGTAAAGAATTAGAAATAAGTATAGTGTTATGAGGATAATAATTATAAGACACGGAAAAGTGATATATAATTGGAATAAGTGGTATACATCAGAAGAGTATGATCAGGCCTGCAAAGAATATGACGAGGCACCGATAGTAGCAGAACGATACAAAGTTCCTGATATAGAATATCAAAACGTTATAATAAGTGGACTTTCAAGAACTCGCAAAACGGCAGAGAATCTGCATGTTAATGGGGAAGTGAAAAAGACAGATCTTATAAATGAAGTCCCACTAAGATCAAGCGTTGATACAAAATTTAAACTTCCTCTATGGTACTGGAACATTTCTGGAAGACTGCAGTGGTTTTTTAATAGTCCAAGGCAGGAGGAGAGTCGCATAGAAACAAGAAAAAGAGCAAGGCGATTTGCTAAGCTTCTTATTAAAGAAAATAAAGACTGCCTGGTGGTCACGCATGGCTTCTATATGCATACATTGGTTAGTGAAATGAAAAAGCTGGGGTTCATAATAGGCAAGACTCATTCAAGCTATAAGAATGGTGAATATGTAGTGGCAGAAAAATAAAGTTGGCATATGAAAATAGTAAGGGGTTGCAACAAAAGAAGCTGCGACAACACAAATGAAGCAAATTACCGAAAATTGTTGCCGTAGGCGCTGAAATCAGGTGAAAAAAAGAAGCTGCAGCAACAAAATTGGAGTAAAATGCCGAAAAATGTTGCTGGAGTGACTGGGATCAGGGGAAAAATGGAAGCTGCAGCAACACAAATGAGGAGAAACACAGAAAAATGTTGCTGAAGGGGCTGAAATCAAAGAGAAAAAGGAAGTTTTAAGTCATTGATTGAAAAGCAACCATAATTATGATAACATTGATGAGCTGGTGCAGTTAAAAACACTGTGTCAGCTCATAGTTTTAAATAAACCGCTTGAAAAGGCGTATAGACAGATAAAGGAGATATGAGAAAAATATGAAACTCGGTATAG
>Ga0129306_1003136_pt1 | contig 12982 bp, 7 predicted proteins | sample P827metagenome_FD_94438 | JGI IMG/M metagenome (GOLD analysis project Ga0129306, IMG submission 94438) | Capybara group fecal microbial communities from Wisconsin, USA - P827 metagenome | ecosystem: Host-associated > Mammals > Digestive system > Large intestine > Fecal | place: USA: Wisconsin...
ATACTTGCATCCGGTTTATATCTTTTTATAGCAAGTGCATGGCAAAGTTCGTGTATTATACAGGCCCTGCCAAGCGCTATGTAAATTGCCATAAATAAGAATAACAGCGTTATTCGAAAAGCCATTAGTCAGCCTCTTCAGGGCTAAACAGATCAGATAGGGCATTCCAAATGAACCCACCGTCTTCCTTAGCGCCCTTTGCGATAAGAGCCTTGCAGCCTGATACTATGTCATCAGGAAGCTCAGATATGGCTCTGCCAGATGCCGCGATACTGTCAATTTCATTACCGCCATAAGAAATAGCGATGGTGTTAGCGTCTTCAAAACCGCCCTTAGAAAGCACGACCATAAGGCTGTTAATCTTATCGTAATGTTTTCCAAGCACTGAGAAACTGGCTTTTGCAGGAATAGTAAAGTCTGCAACAAAACATGATTCCATAACAGGCTTATCTTCATCATCCTTGTAAGCATACGGGGCATGAGCAAATGCTGCCTCTTCGCTTAACGTAAGCATAGATACAAGAGCACTGGGGCTGTCAGAGCAAACTATTTTGCTGTTCATAAGCGTTATACCTCCCTATAAAATTATAAAATTAATACGTAACGCGATAATAAGAATATACTATGAAAAGAGTAAAAAGTCAATAATATCATATAAGATGGGTATAAAAAACCAATAATGATATAAAATACATATTAAAATAGTGTTTGACAATGGCATAATCAGGAATCATAATTGGTTATAGCAAAAAGGCCTAATTATATGTAATCAGGGAGGATAAAGTAATATGGATAACGCTAAAAAACTATTAACAGTAAAAAGGATCCTGAAGATGCTATCAGTAATGTGCCTCATATTTGTGTTTTGCCCCTCGTTTATGGTCTCATGCTCAGAAAAAACTATAGACGTAAGTGTAATGACTGCTGTAAAAGGTGTGTCGCTTTATGGAGAAAAAGTGGTTAAGCCACATCCTATAATGCTCATATGCGTAGTGATTCCCGTAATTTCTTTGTTTTTTCTATTTATGAGAAAGTTTGCTGATAAGAAGACAGCACTTATAATAGCTGCAAGCGGAGCCGTAAATCTTATTGTGTGGGCTATCTTTCACTCAGCCGCTAAGAAGGCCGCGGAGGAAAATTATTGCGACTTTAAAACTACAGGCTGGTATATTATCAATACCATATCATTACTCTTAATCGTACTACTATCTTGGTTAGTGGTTATCGGAAAGTTAAAAATGGATAGTGATTTGATGTCCGTCTTTTCGTCAGTAGATAAAAGTGCAGCAGATTCGATAGTATCTCATCGAGGGGAAATACCCGACTCAGGAATAATAGAGGGCAAAAAGATAGTCGGATACTGCACAAATTGTGGAAAAGCAATTAGAGAAGGTAGTAAATTCTGTTCTTTATGTGGTACGCCGGTATCATCTGACGAGAAAGAGGTGCATGATAATGTTTTGTAAAAAATGCGGAGCTAAATTAGAAGATGACGCAAAGTTTTGTGAAATTTGTGGCGCAGAAGTAGATGTTGACGAAGTAAGAGACGAAAGTACAGAGGAAACAAAACCTGAAAAACATCCAAAGAAAAAGAAACATCTTTTGGCAAAGATTATAGGAGGGTTAGCTGGTTTATGTGTTTTATTTTTAGCCTTTTCATATTTTTTTCATATAGGAATATGGATTCCCATAAATGATGAAAACAGGCCAGAAACAATAATAGATCCATTAATAAAATCAGGTTACATATATGAACTTGAAGAAAGCCACGTAAAACATGACGAAAAAACAGGCATTAACTATGTGGACAACATTTTAATAGTTTATTTTGAGGATGATGCAACCGAAGAAGAAATAGCAGATGTTGTTGATATGTTACAGGGAGAAGTAGTTGGACTTATGCCAGTTTCAGGCGAATATCAAATACAAATACCAAGAAAGACTTACTCAGAAATTGATCAATTATGTGAGGAATTAGGAAAGTTAGACTGCGTTGATATTGTATTTATGGATACAGTACATAAGTGGTCAGAGGATGTAGTACCAGATGACCCGTGGTGGAAAGGTTTTTTATTTGGAGATAAATGGTCGGAAAATAACCCTGAAGGTTCTAACTGGTGGGCGGAGGCGATAAGCGCTCCGTCCGCCTGGGAATATAATGATCTATTAGAGCATATCAATATTGGTATTATAGACAGCGGGTTTGACATAAATCACAATGATCTTGTTATAACAAAAACCACAGAAAATAATACTATAGAGGAACATGGAACTCATGTGGCGGGAATTATAGGTGCGACTCCGAACAATAAACGTGGTATCACAGGACTTGTTTGGGATTCGTCTTTGTATACGTGGGATTGGAAGTTAACTAAAGAGCAGGAGAAAGAAGAAAAGTATAAAGATTGGGAGCCGGAATCAAAAATATTGGCGGGAGTTGAGGACTTAATAGTATCGGACGGAGTAAAAGTAATTAATTTATCAGCAGGAATAACCGATTCTTTGAAAGGACTCGAATGGGATCAAGAAGAGATTGATAAGCAAGGATCGCAAGCATCGAAAAAGCTATGTGAACTTCTTGAAATGGGACATGATTTTGTAGTGGTTCAGAGTTCTGGGAACGGAAACGCAAATAGTGTAGCCGTTGATGCTATAAATAATGGACTATTTTGTTCTATTACAAAAGAAAACTGCACTACGTCAGAAAATGTAACAGCTTCTGATATAATGGATAGAGTTATTATCGTTGGGGCGGCTAAAAACGAAAGAAACAATAAATATATCCAAGCGTTGTTTTCAAATGGAGGAAATAAAGTCGATATCTGTGCTCCGGGTGTTGATGTATACTCCACCGTTCCGGGAGGGTACATGAATAAGCCTGGAACTTCAATGGCGGCACCGATAGTAACAGGTGTAGCGTCAATGGTGTGGGCGGCTGACCCACTTCTCACAGGGCCCGAAGTAAAAAGAATTGTTTGCAATAATACCAAATATATCGTAGAGGATAACACTTCAAAAGAGCATCCGTTAGTTGATACATATAATATGGTTAATGCAGAGCTGGCAGTTAAAGCTGCTTTAAACAATAAACTTGAAAGGGAGGGAAATACCCAAAGTCTGGGAGACAATCCGATTGCTGATGCTCTTAAAGCATCGTCTAAACCATTAACTTTCTCCGGGGTGGTCTTGAAGCCGGAAGATATTGTGATAAAATTATATTCTAAACTTAAAGAAGGAGACTACGAAGCAGCGGCAAGATGCCTTGATCCGAAAACAGAAAAAGAAATCAATTTCGTTGGTAAGCTAGCTTCAAATGTTGTTGAATTTTTCTCGGGAGAATATATAAGTTGGGGTAATCTGCTTTTAGAGACGGCAGGAGCAACTGATGTAGAGCTGATAAAATGTACAGCGGTGAATTATGAATATCAGGATTTTGTTGAGTTTCTGTCACCCATCTGGGATCAGTTTCCGGGGATAAGACAACTAATTTGCTCAGATGCAGATGTTTATGTAGAATATAGATATAGATATGATGGTGAAACATATATTTTAACAGATACTTGTCATGTTCACCGATACGGAGGTGCCGGATGGCGTATAGACCCATAATAATCAGGAGGAAATGAATATGTATTGTACAAAATGTGGAACACAAAATGATGAAGGAGCAAAATTTTGCACTAAGTGCGGAGAACCATTAGAGATCGAAGAGACTAAAGAAAAGGGAGATGTCAAAAAAATCCCTGTGAAGTATTTGCCTATAGGATGCGCGGCTATTTTGATAGCAGTAGTAGCAATCTTTATTGGAGCAAATGCAAAGAAAACCATCAACTTAAACGAGTTTATGACAATAGAGGCGGAAGGCTATGATGGGTATGGCACGGCAAATGCTAAGGTTGACTGGGATGCCATAGAAGCTAAGTATGGCTCAAAGATATCTTTTACAAGCGAGGCAAAAAAAGAGTATGGCAACATTCTTAGCTTCACAACACCTGTTGAGATTATAAGTGATTTTACTGAGGTCAACCTTAAGAAAAGCACAGATCTTTCAAACGGGGAAACTATTGAGTATGTATGGAATGTTACAGACGAGCTCACTAAGTACGTTAAGTGTAAAATAAAGTGTGACAATGGTACATATAAGGTTTCAGGGCTTACTGATGTCGGAACTTTTGACGCTTTTTCAGATGTTGAGGTCGAATTTTCTGGCGTTTCCAGAAATGGAACAGTTAAATATTGGTATAATGGGAACGAATTAAATCAATACGACTTTAAATGTAGTAAGACTGAGAATCTTAAAAATGGTGATGAAATTGAAATAAGTTTGTCTGATACCAATATGGAAAAATACGCTAAAAAACTGGGTAAAGTTCCAGAGACAATCTCAAAAACATATACCGTTTCAGGGCTAAAAGAATATGCGGTATCTTTTAGTGAACTTCCAACGGATTTTGTAAGTACCCTTAAAAGCGAGTCGGAAGATTCAATTTATGCGTATGTTGCAAATTCTTACAAAAAAGGTTCAGAACTCAGTAACTTACAATATGCAGGATACGTGTTTAGAGCCTTTAAAACCACGGAAGGCCACTATGTGCGAAATTATAATACCATATATATGATCTATAGGGGCGATGTAACACATTCGGAGAAAGCATTTAAGGATGCAAAAGTGTATTTCCCCGTTAAGTTCGATGATTTATTCATAGAAAACGGATCCGCTACATTTGATGAAAACGAAGAAATAGTAGGAAATTCTGATCTTGATGGCGGCTGGTACAGCACAAGAGGATACATTAACCCATACGAATGTTATGATGACTTTGTGAATGTTGATGACAAAGAAGATTTTTATATCGAGGCAGGGGATGGCTTTGACCAGTTTTCCAAAAGAGCTGCAATCGAGACATTAGATGACATTACAGAAGAGTATAGAAACGTTGCCAAATCGAAGACAGAAGAAATCATAAAAGATTACTACAACGAGGATACGAATATAGAGAATTTAACCTATGTGGGCGAATACTTACTGACTTCAAAGGATAAAGATTCTCAGAACAATAAGTATGTTGTTGTGTATTCTGCAAATGTTTCAATGCCGGATAAAAACATCGAGTCTACCTTTGTTTATTTCCCAGTAGAATATGACAATCTTGTAAAGCTCCCTGATGGCGAGTTCTTCGTCACAAAGACCTTCGGTATAGTGGGCGGGTTCAGATTCCCTGACAGCTGGCAGTCAAGCGCCGGATTTTTAGATAAAGACGAGATGTATAATGAGATTATCACAGGAAATAGAGATAAGTATAACTACTATGTATCTAAAGAACTGGATGATAAATAACATTGCTTGGCACTGCATGCGACTTTAGTCCGTGTGTGGTGCCAGGTATTAGAATAACAATAAAAACGATAATGTAAAATAATACAGTTGACAATAAGACATATCAGAGGTATAATTACGATATAAATTGTATTGCTAACATTATTGAATTTAAGGAGATGGTTATTGTGAAAAAATCATTTGTAATTTCGACTTGTATAGTTATAGCCATTATTGTTTTATCCGCAATAATGACTAACGAAAAAATCTTCTGCACCACGGAAGGTGAAGCTGAAAATTATTCATACAGATATTGTGTGGACTACCTTTACGAAGCGACATATACTGATGAAGAGAGTTTGTTTGATGAATTTAAAGAAGAGTATCTAGAGTTTAAGTACACGGGAGCTATGAAAGAGTATGAATCGTGGAAACAGTATGTTTTTGCTGTTATGCTGGAGCATGGATATTTTACTGATAAAATAGCTGAAGTGGAAAAACTCGGATATTGGGAAGAAAATTATACGCCACCTTTCCACGAAGCAGGTGAAACAGCTTTTGTTTCATTAGTTGACGACAGTGGAAATGAAATTATTTGGAATTTAAATATGGAAAATGTACGACACTATTTTTCTACCGCGTATAATGGCATAATAACAACTGGATATAAGCCATCCACATGTAAAATTAGCTCAAAAAAGATAAAACTTAAAGAATATGGCCCTGATCCGGTTATTCAGCAGATAATGTATGCTGATCTTTTGGAAACTCTCGAAACGGGTTTTGGAGAATTTGTTGGATACGAAACTCTTACTATTGATAAAACTAATAGTGTTTGGCCGAATGCAAATGAACGTGCAAATGATATTGCAATAGTTCATAATAGCGAAACCATTACAACTGATGTTGAGGATTACTATGCTAAAGGTGGTTACGTTGGCTACGTTAAAAGACAAGAGACTGACAACACCAGAAAAGATAGTGGCGGTGATAATAAAAAATCCGACAAAAAGGAAAATGATAAAAAGGATTCTGGCAAAAGCGGTAGTACTGGAGAAACAAAGACAGAAAACCCTCCTACACAGCATATTCATGATTATGAACAAATAATTGACCCTGCAACATGTGACCATGAAGGACTTATTACCTACAAGTGCGAATGCGGAGATACGTACACCGAGGTTATACCAAAGTTGGAACATGATTGGGTTGAAGAACGAGTAGATTCCACTTGTAAAGAACCAGGATATGTAAAGCGTGTTTGTGGCAACTGTGGACTAGAAGAAATAGAAGAGCTACCACTTGCCGATCATGGCTGGGAGATTCTTGAACAGAAAGATTCAACTTGCGCAGAAGAAGGATATAACAAATACATTTGTAAAGTGTGTGGGGAAGAAGACATTACTGTTATTCCTGTGAAAGAACATTCATGGGAGAAGACCGGTGCAAAAGATCCAACTTGTACTGAAGAAGGATATATCGAGTATACCTGCAGCGTGTGCGGTGAAAAAAAGCAGGAAACCATTGCACCTGAAGGGCATGAACCATATGTTGAAACCAAAGATGGAAAGGTTTTAACTATCTGTAGTAAATGCGGAGAGGTTCTCAGTGAGAAAGAGGTTGAAAAAACCGCAAGTTCGAAAAGCATTATTATAGTGCTGATTGCTATAGCAAGTATATCGGGTGGCGGAATAGCAATGTATATGATAAAAAAAAGAAAGTAAAGTACGTATTAAGTTAAGTAGACATGCCATGTCAGATTAAAGGGCATGTCTACTTAACGGCCATAAAACAATATTGATAAACAATACAGTACAACACAAGAAAGGATTCCTTTTATAATGAGGAAAAAAGATATAGTAAAAAAAACGGTGGCAATTATAACACTGTTTCTCCCGCTGGTTGTTGTTTCAACAGTATTAGCGAGTGTAAATAAAGGGGTTACATATAAAGGGGATACTCGTAAGGTTTGGCACTATGTAACATGGGAAATCGAAATAAGTCGCCTAAATCAAGATGTGGTCAATGAGAAGAGCATGAAGGACTCTGAACAAATCCCCAACAAGCTATTGCCTTCAGCTTATTATGTTACTGATAAAGGAGAAAGAGAAACAATTTTACTTAAATCTGACCTTTATCTGGATTCAGCCGATGTACTCGTTTTTACTTATGATACTGTCACAAATGAAGTGATTGGTGAAGGAACAGATTACTCTGAAAACACTTTATTTACAAAAAAACAAGGTGGAAAGAATAAATACTTTGATGAAAAGTACAAAGAACATAAAGCATGGGAAAATTTAGAAACAGCCCCAAAAGGGCAGAGCCATATCTATATTGACAAGTATGGTAATTTGATATGCGTAGCAAACTATAAGCGAGCTGGGTACACAAATAACCTCATGTGTTACACAGTATTTCCTTTTGAATCAACAATTAAAGAAAAATTATTAACTTCACAAAGAATTGATAAAATAAATAGTAGTAGGCATACTAAATGGGCATCAGAGTGGGAAAGCGCCATTGCCAATAATGAAATATACTATGTTGGTTACGATGTGGTAAACTCCTATTCCAACGGAACAAAATATGCTGGTGTTGTCGATAACTGGACTTTAAATAAGTCAAAATTCATCACCTATCAGGGAGTAGACCAATATGATGAAATAGCTAATGACAGAACCGGTGAGATTTTTTGGTACGGCAGCCACAATCTTAGCTCCGCACAGCGGATAAGTTTTAGCTCTACTGCGGTTACAGATATGAACTCCTCATATGGTCTTGCCGCCAAGTTTTCCGGCAGTATGGAAGCAACCATCATATATTATGATGTTGATACCGGAGAAACAATCGCTATTGATGACCAATTACCAGAAGAAAATGAGAAGACAAAAAAGAGCTTTACCTTTGATCATAACGCGAACACATATGAGACTAAAGGAAATGTTTCTAAAGCGGTTTATTCAATCGTAAAGAAAGAAAATGGTAAGTGGGATGCTTCGGCATTTACTACTATAGATGAAGAATATAAAAATACAAAATACCAGGATGCGGCTTCAAATGATGACTACATACCGATTAATATAAAAGAAACTGATAACGGAGACGGAACTGTAAATATAAAGTGTGGTCTTAATGACGGCAGCATACTTAAGAGCAGATCAGTTATCTACGTCCCGTGTAAAAAAGATGATACTAAGATGGGCGTAGTAAAGTTCCTAATTAAAAAAGAATCATCTACGCCTTTATATTCGGTAGGTACGTTAAACAAACTTGACGGAACAACAGGTACTATAGTCACAAATACAGGTACTATGTACTATGAGTATTATGAGGTTCTTGACGACGTTGCATACGGTGAATTTGATGCCGAGTCAAAATCTTTAAAATACACCATTGAGAGTAAAGACGGAGTCGGACGGATAAAAGTAGAAGGCTCCGATGGTGTTACGAGATATTACAAACCGGCAGTAAAAAAAGATGGCGGAATAGAGTTTTACGGAATTACGACTAACGCTGAATCGGCTCCGTGGCTACTTAAGTATACTCCAAATATGAGCCATGCAAGCCCGTGGACATATAGGCCGATGTATACTTATCAGGATAATCTTAATCTTGAAATAAAGGATACATTAAACCACGCAGATGCAGTTGAGTGGTATGAGCCTGGCGCAACCAACTGTTATCCGACAAGTTACGAAGGATACGGGACAACAGCTGAAGCAGTTGCAAAAATGTTCTATGTAGGCGAACCAAGAGGATACTCTTACTCTGAGCCTTCAAAAGAGGTAACTATTTCGAATCAGTACGATCCTAAAAATAGCGACGAGCTCTCTATGTATACAATTATGTATATAGTGGTAGAGCCGGAAAGCGGCGGAGATCCTGAAGCTGTTATTCAGTACGTGGATCAAAAGTCGGGTAAGACTGTAAGGACAGAAGAGATAGATAAGAGTAATATCACTCCTGCAAATACAATTACGCCTGAGAAGGTAAAAGATAAGATAGAGGCCACTTTTAAGATTGGAAGTACTGATTATACAGTAGTAAAAGAAAGCAGTAAGTACAAAGCCGAGGCTTTTACGAACGTAAACGTTGATGCATTGTATACTTCATATGAAAAGAGAAACGACGTAGGAAGTCTTACGGCAAATATTACGTGGAGCGGAACGAATTTTACGGTAAAACGAAGCGGAAATCTTAAAAAATATACTGTAATATACGTTCTTTGTAATTCATCAGCACCAGCGTCAGATCACGTAACTATCATAAAGAACCCCGGCGGTACTAACGTATCTCTTGACGAGAGCGGAAGTGATTATGCAGCTCCTGATATCAGGGCTTATAATACCACGAATCAGTTTGATCTTGGAACTGCGATACCGACAACGGATTCATTTACTGTAGGTATAGACTGTGATACCTGGTATGGTGAAGTTGAAGCTAGTAGCCATGAATATACAAAGAAGATAAATGTAACTATATCAGTTAACGGCACATATCACTGGACTACGTCTTACTGGGTATCAACAGAAAAAGGTGGTTACTCAGTAACGGAACACCACTATAAACCGGTAACGAGATCCTATACCTATACATGGGATTATGGCGGAGCTACAACGTACTGGGCGGTTGATAAGGTAAACCTCTTTGAGCTTGATAACAGTACAGTTGAAAATGGCTGCTACGACGGAACAAAGGGCTTTGCAAATAACATAACAATTCCTTATAGGCTTGTTACTAATCCGTGGACTGGAAATGGTATCAGTCAGTATGATTATAGGGTTACAGGAACAAGTTTCCTTAGCAGTATTCCAAGATACGTTGCTCTTTGTCATGTAGAGATTCCGCATGTCGAGACATCACTTTATGGCGGCGTAGGTGTTTACGATAGCTACGGTGCTCTTTACTCAGCTATGGAGTATGAAGCTAAGAAGCAGTTTAATAGAGAAACTAAGGGAAAATATCTTGTGCCGCATAGCGATACACTTGAACTTAACGGAAAGACCTATATCAATGAGAAAAACGGACTTCTTGTAAGCATAGACTCAAATAAGCAGCATCTTATTGGTAAAGAGTCAAATGATAAGTTTAAAGATGATACTACAACAACCATACCAAAAGAGACCCCAAACGGTCTTTACTCAACAGTGCTTACTTCAAATTATCACAGAATCTTAAAGACGCTCGGTAACGCAGCTGCCAATAAGAAGAAATTTGTGATAAACGACAGAGGAGAAGACGAACTTGACGAGACCGGAGACGAAACAAAAAATGCTATAAAGACAGGATACACACAAAACGAGCCGGTAGCGGTTCATTCGCCTGTAATAAGTCCGTTCCACATAACAGACGGAGAGGATAAAACTCAGAGCGCAAGAGTAAATCCGTCACTTACGCAGCTTATCCCTGATAACTGGTATCATGTACAATTTGACTTTGATAACCTCTTTGAAAGGTATGAGGGGTACGTTAAGGGCTACAGTTTGCCAGCAGGATTTACCAAATACGTAGATGAAAAGGAAGTACGGTTCCCATTCCCTGTGAAGATGGGTGATACCTATTACCCGCTTATGTACGAGGGTTATACTGACTGGATAAGCCTCGGAGCTGACTGCGTAGAGTTTGACTTTTATCTTCCAACATGGGCTAAGACGGGTATTTATGACTCTTCATACTCGTTGTACGGAAACAGAAGCGATGTAACTCAAAAGTCCATTCAGACAAGAGTTTGGGCTAACAACAGCTCGGATGTACGGAACGCTGTTGGTTACGAGTACAACATGGATCGTTCACTGTACGTAGCAGATTATGACTATCCTGTTCAGATCTCGCTCATTGCATATGACTTTAAGGTTCTTGCAGTAAGCGACGAGATCAGCTTTGGGGATGACGGAAACAACAATGACTATCACAATCTTGTAAAGACAGGCGCTGAGCGAAGAGTCGGAGTTAATAACAGACTTGGCACAAATGCGGTAAGATACACTTACGGCGAAGATGTTACTACCTTATGGAATACCCAGTACACGTTGCCATTTGCTCTTACTAAGAGTGAGTATCCGCTTATGGGCGAGCTTCATGCCGGAGACTTCTTTAGCTACAGCTTAAAGACCATATCAGGTGGCATTGACAGAGAGAATGATTATATTGAGATCATTCCTACCTATAGATATGTGTCAACCGATGGTAAAGTAACGGAAGCAGACGACCTTGCTTTCTACTTTAACTTTGCAGGAGATCAGTTTATACCGTATGGCGGTAGCCGAGATGTAAACAGCGAAAAGCAGACAAGTTATCTTGGAAGTGTGTGGTACAAGTTTGCAACGTGTATAGATCCGTATAACACCCTCTGCTCATTTACTAATCACTCAGGCCTTTACTGCGGAAGATACATTAATGGCTTTGACCTTACTTCAAGGCTCACGGGAAAGAGCATAAGTGATGTAGCATATACTAAGGTTCAGCTTGGTAACGTAAGCCACATAACACTTACAAGTGACATGATGCTCTATAGCGGTGACGAGAAAGAGCTTGAAGTAAATATGACGACTAATGCCGAGAACGTAAGCAGATACAACGGACGTTACAACAGCCTTGGAACACTTGCAGGAAACAGTAAGACCTACTTTGATGAATCCATGCAGGAGTGGTACGGAACATATTATATTCCAAACCGTATATTTGTAGCTCCAAGGCATAAAGAGGATGGTAGTACATTCAGCCTTTATACCGAAAACGGAATTAACGGATGGTTCTCAGAGCATGGCGAGGGTAATGCATATATTACTGAGGAAGATATAAAAAACATCTTCATGCAGGATGGCTACCTCGTATTAAACTTTAAGTTTAATATCTACCGTGACGGCGAGCTTGATGCTACATATTATGCAAATGATCTTGATATGTGGCAGAGAGAGAACGGTGGTAACGGATTTGTATATGCTTATGATGGAAGTTATGCAGTTGATGACACAACTGGCAGCTTAAAGCCAACCGGAACGCCAGCAAAGATTAAACTTCGTAGCGGTGATATTGCTATCATCAACGTTAGAGATGCCATTAAGAACAACCAGGCACACGGAAAGACTCCGGGCCTGTTATGGCTTGATTAAAAATGTTAATCCCTGCCTCATTGATTTGAGGCAGGGAAGAAATGAGGAGATAGGAAAGGGAAAAGTATGACTATAAAATATAGTAATAAAGTAAAAGACGATTTAAAAGATATCCTTGATACAAAATACAATAATATAGAAGTAACAGAGGATGACCTTGATAACATGGTAGAGGCCTTCTTTAACTCTGAACCGGGCATTTCTTACCACGACGCTTTGATCTTTGCAATTAAGTCTGTAGTAAACGTCGAGGCATAAACATGAGCAGACGGTACAGACGGAGAAAGCATAAGAAGGCAAGGATAGACGACCTGATATTTGTCTTTGCATTAATAGCGGCCTGCCTTGTGTTTAATAGAATCCAAAATCATATAGGTAAAAAGGCACATCTCCCTGTGATAACATTCCCATCTGAGCTTTGGTTATATGTGGTCATGGCAACAGGAGGAGTCTTAGCCGTTTATTTTCTCGGCAAATTTATTATAGGAAGAAACTGGCTAAAAAAAGATTTTTCTGTAGTAAGCCAGATGGACGGTCATACCTTTGAAAA
>Ga0129306_1003137_pt1 | contig 12976 bp, 9 predicted proteins | sample P827metagenome_FD_94438 | JGI IMG/M metagenome (GOLD analysis project Ga0129306, IMG submission 94438) | Capybara group fecal microbial communities from Wisconsin, USA - P827 metagenome | ecosystem: Host-associated > Mammals > Digestive system > Large intestine > Fecal | place: USA: Wisconsin...
ATATCATCTACAATTGCGGTATATTTGTGGACATTCATCTCGAAGTTTGTAATCGATGCGATTACAAGAAAAGACGATGTTATGAAGCTTGTGGGGGTAATGGCGATTCTTCTGGTGATTCAGCTTATCACCACCATTACGCAAAGCTGCACGAAATGGACGAACTGGTACAGATATGTAAACGGTCGATTTGCGGAGATTATCAAGAAGAACTACAAGTTCATGACGCAGCGCTATCAGAACCTTGAGGACAAGGATATTCTTGACTGTTACCAGAAGGCCAGTACGGCTACCGGCGGTAACGGCAACGGTGTCGAAGGCCTCATGCACAACATGGAGGAATTCATTCTTGATATTGCGGTGGTAACCGTGGGCATTATCATCATGGGTACCTTAAGCTTTCCTGTGGCATTGGGAATGATTGCGCTTGCCTTTATCAATTTCTTTATCAAGAATCATACCAACAAATACACTAAGGCCAATATCTGGGATCCGCTTGCCACCTGGTGGCGCAAAGACAATTACATGAACTATACCTTCACTGACTTTGCGGCTGCCAAGGACATAAGAATGTACGGCCTTAAGAAGTACCTTATCGGTAAGTACAGAGAACTGGGCAAAGAACGTATCGAAGCCCAGAGACGCAACGAACTCATCTGGTGGGTATGCGGTCTTATCGGTAATATTTTATGGCTTGTAGCCGAGAGCGGCCTCTATGCATGGCTGATTTACTCGGTCATCACAAAAGGACTTACAGTCGGCAATTTCACGTTGTATTTGGGCTCGGCGGCTTCTTTCTTTAACTACATTCTGACGCTTCTTGACAGTGTTAACCAGATTCTTCAAAACAGCAGACAGGTGGACGATTTCAGAAGCTTTATGGACATTGACAAAGAATTGGAAGAGACGTACAAACCGCTTCCTGATTTGGATAAGTTCGAGTTCAGATTCGGGAACGTGTCATTTAAGTATCCGGGTGCGGAAAAGTTCGCCCTTAAGAACTTAAATATTACGGTTAAATCAGGTAAGAAGCTTGCGGTTGTGGGCCTTAACGGTGCCGGCAAGACTACGTTTATTAAGCTGTTATTAAGACTTTATGAGCCTACAGAGGGACACATTTATCTTAACGATGTGGATATTGCCACCTATGACAGAGATGAGTATTACAAGCTCTTTTCGCCTGTGTTCCAGGAAGTCATTCTTTTTGCATATCCGCTGTATCTTAACGTGTCCATGAACACAGTAGCCGAAACGGACAAAGAACGCGCGATTAAGTGCCTGGAGCAGGCCGGCATGAAGGAGAAGGTTGCGGAGCTTAAAAAGGGTGTTGATACCGAGGTCCTTAAGGTCGTGGAAGACGACGGTGTGGACTTCTCGGGTGGTGAAAAACAGAAGATTGCGCTTGCCCGTGCTTTATACAAGGATGCTCCGGTTATCGTACTCGATGAGCCTACGGCGGCACTTGATGCGCTTGCAGAGGCTAAGCTTTATCAGGACTTTGACAAGATGGTGAAAGGCAAGACCGCGATTTACATCAGCCATAGACTCAGTTCCACGCAGTTCTGCGACGATGTGGCTATGTTTAAGGATGCGGAGCTTGTGGAGTACGGTACGCATGAGAGCCTTCTTAAGGCAGGCGGCCCTTACAGCGAGATGTTTAATGTGCAGGCTCAGTACTATCTTGAAGACGAAAACGGTAACGAAGAACTTAGCGCAGGTTAAATTGGGGTGATTATATGAGTAATTTGACAGAATACAGAGAAGACAAGAAAAAGCCGGGTCTTATATTTGTGACCCGCAAGGTTCTTAAATACATATTTTCGGTGGCATGGAAGACCAAGAAGAGCGTTTTCTTTATGGCGTTCCTTAGGTTTATAGGACAGGCGCTTTCTGAGCTTAAGGTCCTGCTTTTGCCCAAACTTTTGATTGATGAAATTATGGCGATTAAGGACGGGGCGCCGCTTGATACACATATTAAGACAATCGTGATTTATGTGGCACTTACGGTGTCGGCAGAGTTTCTTTCGCGACTCTTCCAGAATATTGCCAATTCTTCGATCAACTATATGTCTACGATTTTCGAAAGAACGCTTAACGAGAAGATGTGCGAAAAGTCGATGACAATGGATTTCCAGTATACCGAAGACCCTGAGGTGCTTACGCAGCAGAGAAAGGCGCAGGACGGTATTTCCTGGTATTCGGGCGGAGTTGTGGGAATCATGGATTCGCTTTACCAGATAGTGTACAGCATTTTGCTTATGGTTACGTCTGTGACTATTATCGCGATTTACTGCCCGCTTATTATTCTGGTTCAGATTGTGGCGATGGGTATCGTTTTCTTTTACAATCTTAAGAACCAGAAGATTGAGCTTGAGTTCTACGGGAAGCTTGCCAAGTCAAACCGATTGTTCTCCTACTTTATGTTTGATATACCTTCTTACAAAAACGGTATGGATACAAGACTTTATGACAGCGCGGATATGTTCACCGAGAGAGGCGAGCAGTTCGAATATGAGCAGATTGCGGTGTGGGCTGAGCAGAATCGCCTTCAGAGGACCAACAGGGTTAAGGGCGATATTGCCAATGCGTTTCGTGATGCTTTAAGTTACTTCTATATGGGTTATCGCGCGCTTAAGGGACTTATTACCGTCGGTGATTTCACGATGTGTGCTTCGGCGGCCAGCAGACTGTATCAGAGCCTTCTTGGTATCGGTAACAATGTACAGGAACTTACCAAAAGATGTAATTATGCGTATCAGTTTCTTTTGTACCTTGATTACCCGGATGCACTTAAGAAGGGTGACAAGGAGGTTACGGGTGAGAAGCATACGATTGAGTTTGAACATGTGTCATTTAAGTATCCTCGCGGTGAGGAATATGTGCTTAAGGATGTCAATATCAAGATCTCTTCCGGGGAGCATTTGTCTGTTGTAGGGTTAAACGGCGCGGGTAAGACTACATTTATTAAGCTCCTGTGCCGTCTCTACGACGTAACCGAGGGACGTATCCTTGTGGATGGTATCGATATCAGGGAGTATTCGTCTCACGAGTACAGGAAGCTGTTCTCAGTGGTGTTCCAGGACTTCATGCTGTTTGCTTTTTCCCTTAGAGATAATGTTGAGATGGGCGATACGGACAGAGAGGCGAGTGATGCCGAGCTTGAGAGTGCGCTTGAACTTTCCGGTATGAGCGAGGATGCTGCGAAGCTTGAGAAGGGCTATGATACGACGCTGTTTAAGGGGTACGATGAGAACGGTACCGAGTTGTCGGGCGGTCAGAAGCAGAAGACTGCAATCAGCCGTGCTTTGTACAGAAACGCACCTGTGGTAATTCTGGACGAGCCTACCGCGGCGCTTGACCCGATTGCGGAGTATGAAATTTACAAAAAGTTTGATACACTTGTGGGTGGAAAGACTGCGATTTACATTTCGCACAGACTTTCAAGTTGCAAGTTCTGCGATAAGATTGCGGTGTTCTCGGACAAGACCATTAAGGAGTACGGAACACACGATGAACTGGTGGACATCGAAGGCGGCATTTATGCCGAGATGTTCGCAGCGCAGGCGCAGTATTATATTGAAGCGGCATCGTAGGGTATTGAGTGCGGGCACGTGGGTGCCGACGTGAGACTATGCGGTGCGGGGAATCGAGGGATAAGTGATGAGTACTGTTAAGATGACAGTTATTGTTGACAATATCTCGGCTGAAGAGTTGAGAGGCGAATGGGGCCTCTCAATTCTTGCTGAAGTCGGAGATAAGAAGATACTTGTGGATGTGGGAGGTTCGGAGCTTTTTGCTTCAAACCTCGCTTCGCTGGGATTTGATATCGGGGCAGTGGATTACGCGGTGCTTAGTCATGCACATTATGACCATGCCAATGGTATGCCGAGGTTTTTTAAGGATAATTCCAAGGCTAAGTTCTATCTGCGTGAGGGGGCTGCGGAGAATTGTTATAAGCGCATTCTTTTTAAGAAATATATCGGTCTTCCGCGTCGCGTGACAGTGGATTATGCGGACAGGATAGAGTATGTGTCGGGCGATTATCAGCTTTGTGATGGCGTGTGGCTTGTTCCTCATAAGACCGAGGGGCTTGAGGCTATCGGCAAGCGCGAGAAGATGTTTGTTAAGAATGGACTTGGCTGGAAGTATGATTCTTTTGCCCACGAGCAGAGCGCGGTGTTTGAGACCGAGAAGGGGCTTGTGATTGTCAATTCCTGCTCCCACGGCGGCGTGATGAATATCGTCCGTGAAGTGCAAGAGACCTTCCCCGACAAGCATATCTACGGGTATATCGGAGGTATGCACCTCTTTAACAAGAGCGACGAGTTCGTGAGAAATGTGGCTTCCGGGCTTGAGGCAACAGGCGTCGATTTCGTATGTACGGGGCATTGCACCATGGGACATGCTTATAAAGTCATGAAGGAAATACTTGGCGACAAGTTATGTCAACTTAAAGTGGGACTGGTGATGGAGTTTTAAGGAGGTTTTGGTTATGGAGTATATTGATGATTTAACTTATATCAAGGATATGAAGCATCTTCAGAATGGCGCCTGGCATCAGTATGATGTGCTGATTGATGCGAGGGGTTATGGCTGGAGTACTATGATTGACTGGGCTGACTACGTGAGGAAAGCTGATATAAGCGATGTTCAGCAGGTTACCACCAGCACTATCGCCGGTGGCCGCGATGTCGATGTTACCGCGGAATATAAGGAGGCCGGCTCGGTTAAGGCGATGAAGTCGCTGGCTGCCGAGCAAGGCGTATTAAGCCTCGCCGGCATGAGCAAGGTGCTCCGCGCGCCTATGAAGATTGTCTGGTTCAATCAGACCAAAGTGCTTAGGTTCTTCACACCTCTCAATGATGAGCTGCAGGTTAAGAAGTACGCCGAAACCGTCATCCGCCGCACCTTCGGCACCCCGAATGAAATGAAGCTCGGCAAGCCCCAAGAGTGATTAAGGGGCTATATGTGGCAGGCCTCGAAGCTATATTATAATTGAATATGCTTATTATGACTGGGCAGAATCTTTCGATTCTGCCCTTTTAATTTGCGCTGTCATGCGCTTTTCCCACCTTGAGTATCATATTAGTGATAAGGTATGAAAGTGTGGATGCATAGAATTGTTAAAATGCCCACCTTAATGGCGATTTTGCTGATAAGGTGGGAAGATTTGCGGTGTAGATTTGCAGAAATTCATACCTCAACGGCGATTTTGCTGATAAGGTGGGAAAAATTGACGATGTCTGCCTGCAGAAATTCATACCTTAAAAGTAATTTGGCTTGCAAGGTGGGAAATAAAGGCGATTTCAATCTGCAGAGATTCACACCTCGGAGGCAATATAGCTCATAAGGTGGGAAAAGTAGACAGAATGATCCCTTAGATATGCCGACCTTGGAGGTGATTTAGCCCTTAAGGTAGGATTATCTACAAAATGACTGAATCCTTCTTGAAAAATCGCAAATCAACTGTTTACAAACAGCCTGCGCGCGAGTATCATATGTTCTTGTAACAATTAAATATTGCCTTACATCCCCCGGAGACAGCGGTGTCGACAGCTCAGAGGAGCGGAGGATGTCGTAACAAGAAGTCTGAAAAGAAACCATTATTACACAGGAGGCACACATATGGAATATCCGGTACTGGATACTATTGCAATCGGAGCGCGTATCAAGATGCTCCGTAAAATTCACCACCTCACCGTCGGAGACGTGGCGAGGTTCATGGGCTTTGAGTCCGAGCAGGCCGTTTACAAATGGCAGCGCGGCGAGAGCTTACCCACCGTTGACAATCTTTTTGCATTAAGCAGATTGTTTGAGACTTCGGTGGATCACATATTGACAGGAGACACAGAGGAGAGCGCGTGCTCTCCTCTTGTTGCTTAGCAGCTGATGAGTTCTCCAAAATGAGCTATGTCATCTTTAAGTTCGCCAATAAATTGCGACACATGCCAGCCGTCGGTGGTTGCGTGATGGCAGGTAATGGAAAGCGGCATGATTACGCGCTCGCCCTCATGTTGAAACTTGCCCGCTTCAAGACTTGGGAAGAAATAAGGCTTGTTATCGTAACTATGCACCGCGAAATGTTTGAATTCAACCCACGGAACAGAGGACACCGTATATGCATTTTCGGGCGGAAGACCGGGCTTTGCGAGAAATCCGTGGTTGGCGCCGCATTCTGCCTGAGTGTAAAGATATTCCTCGTGAAATTCCTTGAAATCTTCCTTGTACGCCGTCCATGCAAAAGAAAACGTCTTCGTATCATCATGCCACATTGCATACATCGGAGTGAGAGTATCATAGTAGCCAAGCGCATCTTCTTTAAAGGCACACTTAAACTCCGAAAACTTATTGAGGTTACGCGTCACAAGCCAAAGATACGCAGGGAAAAACTTCATGTTGCGTTCTTTGACCGCTGCTAAAACTTCCGTAACATCAAGCTCAACGGTAAGCGAATAGCCTGTCGGAGCCATCTTGGAAAAATAATAAAAGATCTCTCTTCGAGGCCAGTTTTCAACATCAATTTTATTAAACATGTTAATACCTCCATGCCTGCATAATAGCGCGTAAGTCCGTGATGCGGTACCTACGAAAAGTAGAGTTAATGAGAAAGGCGGTGCTTAATACAATATTAAGATATGTATTTTGCGAAAAGCCCAATTTTATGTAAGAAATTGATATAATTAGTTTGTTAGATTAGGGGGTATACTATGAAAAGAATTTCTATTATCTTAACGGCGCTTGCGTTGGGGGCTATGTGTGCCTGCGGTGGGCAGGAGAAGGCGGAGCCGGAAGTATCGATTTCTGTGTCGGAAGTGTCGACATCGGAAGTATCTGTATCGTCTGTTGTATCAGTCAGCGAATCTGAAAAAGCACAGGAAGAACCTAAAGAATTACATTTGTTAAACCGACCTTACAACAAAGTGACGGATTGGGTTTACAATATTGATGTGCCCGATGGACTGTATTTTTCGGAGTTTAAGGAATATGAAGGCTGCATGGGTGGCTTTCTTTTGCTGCCGTATAAGTATGAGGTTTTGGTAGATCAGGAATTTGGGCCACTTTCATGGAGGTCTGCGGGATTCTTCGGACGAGTGCCGGTAGAGATTACGGATATAGCTTTTGAGAATGGAGTTCCGAGTGAGAATTCGATTCTGCCACTTGAAAATCATTCCACAGATGTAACAGTGGGAGTGATGGAGTCGTTGGGCGAAAAGGGCAAATGGCACGCAATCATACGTCACGAGAACCACGATTTATATACTCTTTCGGCTCTGGGCGAGCTTGAAGATTCCGGAACGGATATGTCGGAAGTTCAGACGAACAGCGATTACTGGGCGTTCTACTTTGTCAAAGAAGGGGCGGACGTATATTACTATCTGACTTTGACATCGAGACTTTTCTCATTACAAGCGGCCAAAGAAGTTGCTAAGAGTGTAACGATAATTGAGGATGCGCCGGAGACTGCGTATGTCGAGCCGGGACCTGCGCCTTTTGAGGAGCGTTTGATGGTGGCGCCGAAGAGGGAAGAGGTGCAGCCTGAGATAGCGGCGGTTTTGTATGATGGGGCGCCGCTTACGGTGGTTGAGGCAACAGAGTGGGATGAGGAAGGTAATAGAGTGGCGTTTTATTCGCGTGAATATACGATGGCTGAATTTGACTATTTTTGGCCGGCTGAAACGAATATAGAGGAAGGTGGTTATCTGCCACAAGAAATCTATTGGAAAGGCTATACAATAGTTGACATCGACCAAGACGGCCAAAACGAACTTGTATATTACTATTCAATTGATGAAGCACCGACAGGGGTCGGCGATTTTCTTGTGTTTTCCGTTGTTGACGGAGAGGTGTATGCATACTTGATTATTGACAGAGACTGTTTTCCGATTATGGATGATGGAACTATGTCTGCAGCGTTTGGTGCTTCCGACGGCATCGACTGGATTATAAAAGATTTTAGAAAAGATGGATATAATATGGCTGTTTTGGCTCATTTAAGCAGCGAGATGGGTGATACGGCATACTATGTAGGTGACAAAAAAGTATCATTCGAAGAATACCGTAAGTATCTCAATGAAGAGAGAAGCAACAGGGGTGCTCTATGGACAGCAGTCGAGGAGGAAGATTCCTGGCTCAATTACTACTCCCGCGGGGAACATTAAGACCCTGCCGATTGTCGGCAGGGCCCGAGATGGATTGTTTTGTGTGTCGGGACTTTAGTAATCTCTTTTCTTTTTCTTAGAGATAACTTTCCCGTGGAGCGCTTCGAAGCGTTCGCTTAACTCTTTAATCAGAGCGCGGTCTGCATCAGAGTATTGCTGGTATTGTGAGAAACTGAAGTACTCGCGTTTGGAGCCTTCGGTGGCATTGGTGTTAAAGCACATGCTGTAGTTCCAGGGGCGGTAGTCGGTCATGAACTCGTCGCTGTCGGGACGATTTTCAAGGTCGAGAATGCCGCTTTCTTTGACGAAGGTCTCAAAAGCAAGGACATCGTCTGCGGATACTTCGTAAGTGGTTATGACCATTGGCTCGCCGATGCATTCTAGGTCGCGGCATTCGATAATCCATTCGCCGGAATCATTTTTGCGGAGGCATTCGTCGTGAAGCGCGCCGCATTCGTCACCGTAGCCGGGATTGTGGTTGAATTCGATGAGGGTTCCCTCGTACACCTTCGGAGCAGGCGCCTCGTGGGACTTGGTATTGCGCAGGATATAGATGAGCGCACATATGAGAATCAATACGATAATAATTAGCGGAATAATGATGCGAAGCACTTTCATTGTAACCTCCGATTCAAGCGATACATTACATCTTAATTGTATAGCGGGGGCCGTTGAAGTCAACACATGTGGTTGGAAATTGGGACGCCTTATGATATAATTAGGAAAAAGAGTTTGCAGGGGTAAGATATGGACATTGGGAATACAGATAATAAGAACCTGACTCTTCACACAGACGAAGAGATTGATAAACTTAAGAAAAAGATTCGGGGGCAGAAGATTGTAATTGTGCTGCTGACTATAGCAGTGCTTCTCGTTATGACTTTCGAATTCATACCAAGGTACAGTATGGTCAAAGAAGGCGGCTCTTATAAGGGCGCTTACGGCGGCACCCTTACAGTGTATGCGAGACCGACATTTTCTTTTGACGAAGAAGGCGCCGCAGCTTATGCAAGGAAGCTTGCGAAGCGTTACCATGACAGGGGCGATGTGGACGTGCTCGAGGTGGTGTTTGTGAAGTCGATGGCCAACATTACTTCGGAAGACAATGAATATATGACGATGACGTATTTGCTGGACAATATGTTTGATTGATGGGGAAGAGCTGCACCACGGGGTGTGGCTCTTTTTACGAGACGGGTACAATAGATTTCTGAGGAAATCTATTGTCACGGGCTGTCGCCTTATAAGAATAAGCAAAATATACACCTGTTACACAGGCTAATAAAACATCAGGCCGAATTCGTCTTACATGCGAGCATGAAGTCGAACCCGGCCTGCTATTTTATTCACCCGACGATAAAACTGTCGGGTGATATTTTGCTTATTCTTGCAAGGCTCGTAGCTTTCGCGGGTCGAACCCGCGGCGGCCGCGAGTCCTCTCCTGAGTCCACAAGCTCGAAAAAAAGAGGATATCCTTAACGGATATCCTCTTTTCTTCGAGCGCGAGACGGGGATCGAACCCGCGGCCCCCACCTTGGCAAGGTGGTGCTCCACCGCTGAGCCACTCGCGCATTATGTATCTGACGGGCACCGAAGCCTTAACTCATTAGTGCCGCAACAAGTATGTATATTACATGAACGCCGGTTTTTTGTCAACGGGAAAATCGTACTTCTATGTCAGAGTTATTCGCAAATTACTACATATAATCCGCCAACCGCGCAGATAACAATATATTGTCTAAACAATTAGAACATTACAGTATAATTAACAGAACATAGGTTGCGTGAGACCTAAATTTTTGATATAATACACTTGTGTAATTGTGTGGGGATAGGGGCCCGCGCAAAGAGGGAATAGAAAAATGGAAAAGAGGGTGTCGAACTTTACCGCTGAGCAGGAGAACTCTGTGCTCAGGTTAATCAGCGGCGTTAATTTTGATTACACTTTTTTACTTGATGTGGAGAGCGGAAAGGCTTATGTAACAAGATACGCCGATTGTAAGATCGCGGAGCAGTACTTTGTGGACGACTTCGTGGATTACATAGTTTCGCGAGTCCATCCGGACGATTATTCACAACTGGAGAAAGAAGTTAAGAAAATGAGCCAGCTCGTGCCAAGCATGGGCTTCGAAGTGCGTTTAAAAGAAGTAAATGGCAGACGTTATCGCTGGCATCTTGTTAAGCTGCATATAACGGAAACCGACGGCAAAGCTTATTACGCAGGCTCCAGTTCCTACATCGACAGCAGAAAGAAAAACGAATCCGAGCTCACCATCAAAGCCCGCCAGGATCAGCTTACCGGGCTTCTTAACAAGGTGGTTACTCAGGAGAGCATTGCGGGTTATATCCGCAAGAATCCTAACACCGAAGGCGCTCTCATCGTTTTCGACATAGACAATTTCAAGAATTACAACGACTTCATGGGTCATCTTTTCGGCGACGAAGTTCTTAAAGACGTGGCAACACGCATGCGCCGACTCTTTGCCAAAGATTCAATCATCGGACGTATCGGTGGCGACGAATTCCTTGTATATGTAAAAGAATACTCGGACGTAACGGAAATCGTTAAGCGCCTTAATGAACTGCGCGCCGAGATATCCGATATTTCCCTGGGACAGAAGAGCCACTACAGAATCTCCTTGAGTATCGGCGTGTCCCTCTATCCCGACATGGGCACCGACTTTGATACACTTTTCAAAGCAGCCGACATGGCACTTTATTCCATAAAGAATCGCGGCAAGAACAGCTACGCTTTCTACACGGACGAGCTCTACAACGAAGAAAGCGCCCGCCACGGCGAAGAACGCCTGCAGGAAGCCACGGTTGAGCATACGACACCGATAAGCCTCACCGATTTTGCGTTCAAGATTCTTCACGAGTCGCAGAACGTTTCGGCTGCCACCAACCTCTTGCTTTACAAGATAAGAAACGAATATGACTTTGAAGCAATCCATATATACGAGCTCTCGAATGAGAAAGCATATTCCACCGAAGTCACCTACGAAATTCACAAAGAAGGCCGCGAAAGCTGGCTGGGCAAAAAGGTAGACTTCTCGCGCACCAATTTAAAAGAACACTCGGAAACGATGAAAAAAGAAGGCTACATCCTCTATGACTTTACCGAAGAAGAGAAGCCTCACCCAGGCAACGGCATAGAAGAGTGGGAAGGCATCGGAAGCATGCTTCACGCAGATATGGGTCTGTTTTCGCAGACAAGGGGCTGTATCGACTTTATAAGCGCCAAGCCTCCCGCAAACTGGAGCAAGCAGCAGATTGACGAGCTTTTATCCATCAGTAACCTCCTCGCAGTATGCCTGTACTACACCGACAAGGTTACCAAGGCGGAAAAAGCAGTCTCCCGCTACGAGGAGTTTGACTACTTAACAGGCCTTTTAAAAGAAGAAAACTTCATAGAAGCAGCACAGAAAGCTATCGCGGAGACCGAAGACGACATCAAGATAGCCGTGGTATGCTCTGACATCAGAAACTTTAAATACATTAATGAAACCTTCGGATACACCACCGGCGACCGCGTAATCAGAGCCATGGCCGAGTACATCGGCAGCCGCGAGCGCGACATGTGCTGTGCCACCAGACTGCGCGGTGACCACATTTTACGCGTTCAGAAATTCCCGGCAAGCGTATCCGACGATAACATAGGCAGACTTATCGAGGACAGCTGCGAGAAGATGACCGACTACATTGCCAAGAAAACCGGCATCAACAACATCTTCATCAGAGCCGGCGTATACATTGCGCCCGCAGAAGACTACGACCTTGACGGCGCCATCTCCAACTCCAACACCGCCAGAAAGAACGCAATCGGAAGCACCGGCAGCCACTGCCAGATATTTGACAGAGAACTGTTCGAAACCAAGCGCCGCTACAGGAGCTACCGCCAGGGTCTGGAGAAAGCTCTCACCAACAAGGAATTCTATGTCCTTATGCAGCCCGAAGTATCTTCAACCGACCACAAACTTGTGGGCGCGGAAGCCCTCATAAGATGGCGCATGGAGGACGGCACGGAAGTTACACCCGACGAGTTCATTCCTGCTTTTGAAACCGACGGCAGCATGATTAAGCTTGATTTCTACACCTACGAGCTTGTCATGACCTATTTAAGAAGCCGAATCGAAGCCGGCAAAAGAATCGTTCCCATATCCTTAAACGTTTCAAAGTCCCACTTCCTTACAAGAGACTTTGTGCTTAAATTCAAAGAACTGGTGCGCAAGTACGACATCCCTACGGAGTACTTAAAGCTTGAAATCACCGAAAGCATGCGCATCGACAACCAGCAAAACTTCACCGAAGCAGTAGAGGAATTAAGAGATTTCGGTATCAGCGTATCCTTAGATGACTTCGGTAAAGGCTACTCAACACTCAGCGCACTTAACGATCTTAACGTGGATCTTCTCAAAATCGACCGCGCGTTCATGAAGGACACTACGTTAAAAGAAAGCGACAAGACCATCCTTCGCTTTATTATCGACATGGCAAGGTCGCTTAGAATTAAAGTGTTATGCCAGGGCGTAGAGTCAGATGACCAGCGTTCCTTTCTGAACGAGGCGGGGTGTGGTCTTCAGCAGGGGTTTCTGTACTCAAAACCGGTGTCCCTTGCGTCCTTTAACGAAGTAATCGACAATGAAGACATTCTTTTTCAAAAAATAAGCTAGAGCGGGCGCCCCGCCCGTCCTTTGGACTTGACAATTTTCTGTAAATGGGCTATTATACTTTAGCGGATAAAAGCGTTAAAGCAATAAAATATCCGCGAAGGAGATTGAATTCAAAATGCCCATTACGGAAATACTTGAAAAGAA
>Ga0129306_1003138_pt1 | contig 12972 bp, 14 predicted proteins | sample P827metagenome_FD_94438 | JGI IMG/M metagenome (GOLD analysis project Ga0129306, IMG submission 94438) | Capybara group fecal microbial communities from Wisconsin, USA - P827 metagenome | ecosystem: Host-associated > Mammals > Digestive system > Large intestine > Fecal | place: USA: Wisconsin...
TTATTGAATAAAAATATATTAAAGCAGTTATCGCTTATGTGGTAGCTGCTTTTTCACGCCCTCCGTGCTTTGACGATTGGGCGTTTGTTTGAGTCATTTACGGATTTACACTACTCTCAAACCGCCTTTCAATACTTCTGTAAATTCATTTAGCTTGAGTCATTTACGGATTTACACTACTCTCAAACTCTTACTGTTTCCTTTGTTACATTTTGTTTGCTTGAGTCATTTACGGATTTACACTACTCTCAAACTATACTCCAACACATCCGCAATATCTTTTCGCTTGAGTCATTTACGGATTTACACTACTCTCAAACGTTGTAAGTGCATACTCAATCTTTGCCTCTGCTTGAGTCATTTACGGATTTACACTACTCTCAAACGAAAGAGAAAATGTAATAAAAACAACATATGCTTGAGTCATTTACGGATTTACACTACTCTCAAACAAGATAAAACTTTTTGTATTCGGTCTGATTGCTTGAGTCATTTACGGATTTACACTACTCTCAAACTACAAATTTTATTTTTGAATAATCTATTTTGCTTGAGTCATTTACGGATTTACACTACTCTCAAACAACCGCATCATGCTAGAGAATAAAAAACGCGCTTGAGTCATTTACGGATTTACACTACTCTCAAACATCTTTTCATTCATGAACAATCCTTTCATTGCTTGAGTCATTTACGGATTTACACTACTCTCAAACCAGTATCTCAATATACATTATGGGGGTTGTGCTTGAGTCATTTACGGATTTACACTACTCTCAAACAAGCTGTTCATATTTATAAAGTGTCTCGTAGCTTGAGTCATTTACGGATTTACACTACTCTCAAACAAGAAAAACTACAGTCTACATTAGTAGTGAGCTTGAGTCATTTACGGATTTACACTACTCTCAAACGCTATCATATCCTGAATAATAGGCGCATTTGCTTGAGTCATTTACGGATTTACACTACTCTCAAACCCAAACTCATTCAGTTCCCACTCTAAGCGGGCTTGAGTCATTTACGGATTTACACTACTCTCAAACTATCTAATGGTTCTTCAAATACATAATACAGCTTGAGTCATTTACGGATTTACACTACTCTCAAACGCTCATTACACATTTTGGCACGTCCACCTAGCTTGAGTCATTTACGGATTTACACTACTCTCAAACCCCCAAAATACATGATTTGGTAGCGAAAGTAACTCAAGCCTACAACTAGGTGTAAATCCGTATATAACTTATATCAAACAAAAGTCATTATCTAAAGTATATCTATTTTCAAAATTTTTATCAATCATTCCTTTCTCATATGCTTCAGATTCTAAACAAAGTACATGTATATATTTGCTCATTAAAGTACGTAAAATTTCACGCCTTTCTTCATCTGTAACTAAACTTTTAAGGTTTGTAATAACAAAAAGCTTTGGTTTTAATAAATCTTGAACAATTTCCGCATAAGAAATTAAATTTAATAAGTCAATTTCTCGATCTTGTCTAAAGTAAAGATTGCCTAGTTTAATAAGCTCTTGTGCACTTATAAAATCTTGATGTCCTACATCCAGATCATATTCAAATTCAAGCTTAAAAAGTAATTCTTGTATTTTTGAATTAATCTCACTAACCAACTCGATTTCATTATTAGCCATTTTTACAAATTTGGCTTGTAATTTAGTCAAAATGGATTTTTGATTTAAATCTAACTGTAAAATATTCAATATAGTATGTACATATTTTTTAATCTCTAATATATTACCCGTATCAGACAAAATCCAACTACCTTCATCGCCATTCTCTTGTTTTATTAGTTCTCTAATCATCTGTCGATAAAGATGTTTATTCTCAATAACTAGCGTTGTTACTTTATTTTCTTCTAATGAGATCTCAAAATCTAATGAAGTATAGGCGATGTTCATAATATCACCGTCCTTGAAGTACTGTCCAACACTGTAGATTTTACTTGGCCTACAACAGTCTCCATTTTAGAAAACTGTTTTTCAGTTATTGTTAACATATGTACTAATCCTTCTGGTGGCGAATTTTTCCTAATATGTTTCATCAATAAATTAGCACTAGTTTGATTGAGTACCAATTTAATATATACCGATTCTTCTAACATTAAAAATCCATTTTGAATCAAAAACTTTCTAAATTGTCTATACATTCGTCTATCTGTAGACGTTTCTACTGGCAGATCAAACATCACTAATATTCTCATAAATCTATAGCTCATAACTAATAAACCTAATCAAATTAATATCTTCATTATTCAATGCATCAAATATACTTTTGCAATATATCTTTATCGCTGCTGATAATACTTGGATTTGCCCATCAATCTGTACATCCTCAGACAACAGCTCTACCAATTGATACTTATGGCTTCGTTCAAATTGTTTATGATCCCAAGTTACTACCAATCTATCAACAATTCCTCGTAAAGGCTCTATAAAATCCGAGCCTAAGTTAAAGGGATTAAATTGATTGCTATGGAATAAGCCTAATTGCGTTAAATATCCCATACCAACAATCTCTCTATTAATAGCAGAAAGAAGTAGAGAATATCCATAATTTAATGCTGCATTGATGTTATTATCCTGCTCTCTGGAAAAAGAATGCCCAAAAAGAGTCGTAAAATACACCCTTGCGGCATGACCTTCATTCATAGAAGGATCATCTTCTTTTAATGCAGCTCGATAAGCATCAACTAGATTATATGATGTTTTTCCTAGGGATTTTAATAAATTAGCCTGATTTCCTATTTTAGTTCTCAATATTTGATGCCAAACACGAGATTTAATTTTAGCAGACCAATTAATTTGCTCCCTACAACGTCTAGATGTATTATGACAACCATAAATAGACAATATTTCACTTGCAGGATTTCTCTTCTCATCACAGAAAACGATTTTGACCTTAGCTTTTACTAATTCATTAAGGAGTACAGCTGTCATACTGACAGCTGTAGACTCAATTATTACCATATAAATTTCACTGATAAATATCTTTGTTACTTCATCATCTTTACGAACAATCATATAGTTCATTTTAAAGTCTAATTTGGCTCTATTTCCTATAACAACTGTTCTCCAGCTCATGAAACACCAACTCCTTATTAAATTATTTTGACTTCATTTCTATTCAGTCCGGTTATTGATTCATTAATAATTACAAATTCTTTACATTTTGTTATATTCATACCCAAAACCATTCTAGAAGCAGTTATACCACATGGTCTAAAATTAAAAACTGTATTCTGATCAGTTAGTAAATTTAATAACTCTAACAGTTGACTTCCTTGTGTTTGTACATCCAATTTTTCAAAGTTTATTTTTGCAGTATTTACTAATTCATTATATTTATTATTTTTGAACGAGTCATATATTGGTGCAGTTAATTTATTAGTTAAATAGTCAAATAATTTTAGGTTTTCCTCTTGAGAAAGTTCTATTTCTTTTGCGACTTTAGGATTTTCTTTTATCCAGTTTCTTACTTTTTCTAAGTGTTTTATTTGTTTTGCAGCATAATCATTCACTAATAACTGAATTGCACTGTCTATATATACCTGCTTATTAGTTTTACCTCCTATATAATAATAAAATCCATTAACTTTTATAAGTGAATTTATACACATTTTTTTATAAATTACTTTAATATTAGTATATGAATCATCAAAAATTGATTTTGCAAATGATTCATAATCCAAATTAGTATTTAAATGGTGAGCAATTGTAATCGGTACCGCCACAATATGAGTTTCTTCAATCCCCTTTTTGTTAATGCACTTAAAAATGCTATAATATGCATTCTTTATGCTGCTAAATCCACCATATTTAGTTACATCTGCTAATCTTAAATCGCCAGTTTTCAAGCCTACATAAGAATCAACTTTTGCAACATTCTTTTTATAAACAGTCGCATCATATAAGGCACCTTTTTGTTCAATCGGTTTTACTGTAACACGCACATCATTATTATTCATCATTGCCTTAACAGTTTCTATACTATGTACTTTATCCCATATCACTTTGCCGTTTATAGTTAAATCATTATCAAACATTTTGTTCAAGCTATAAGGGGCCTTATATCTACCCTCACTACTATCAAACTTATATCCATTTTTAATAAAGTTGCGCGGATTCTTTGTAAATTTCTCATGATATACATTTCCCACCACAATATTTAAATACGCATCTTTTGCATGGTGATGATTATTAATAGAGCGCACTTTAATAAATTTATGAGTATGTCTAAAATCCGATATATTTTCTGCTTTTACATAAACAATATCGGTATCTGGATATAAGCGTTTCAATAATGCTGTAGTCGCCTTAACTGATTGATTAGTTTCAACTAATTGACGACTAATAAAGTTAGCTAAATCATCTGCTGATAGTGCCTCTTTTCTTACAAGCCGTTCATATTTTTTCTCACTGATGAACCCCTTCGTCTTAAGTGTTTCCCAAAAAGTCTTCATTTTATCTTGTTTAATCACTTTAATAGGATATATATCAGCTTTTTCTGCATTCTCTTCTTTTTTTACAAGTGCTAAATTATCAAAGCTATCATCTTTTACTAAAGTACGAGGATAAATATGATCGATGTTATAAGTATCTGTAAAGAGTAAATTTAAATCAATTATTTCTCCAGAATACATACATCGCCCCATCTGTTGATAATAGAGATAGAGTTTTTTACTCTTAAATTTTCCACTTTCTGTATCCTTAATTTCTTTTTCCCAATCGTGTTTTATATCTTTTTGAAGTTCTTTTTCCCATTCATATGTTTCATTTTTAATAGCTTTATATAACTCCAACATCCGTTCTTGCCGTGCAGATTTCTTTACTTTAGCGGCACGATTTGTCCTTGCTACTTCGACAAATATTTTTTTAGGAGCACTACCTTTTAGTTCTGTAATTTCATCTACTAACTTTAATGCCTGCCATACGGAACGTTTTACGGCTGGAGATACTGCCATTTCCTCAATTAAATCATAGTTAGTTCCGCTAACTTTTGTTTCTAACCGTTTTTTAAAAACTTCTATATTAGAAATAAATGTAAATTGGTTACTTAATAACTGCATTAAATTATATGGCGTATTCCTTAACGCCTCTAGAATAGTGTATTCATTATCCTCTACGATTCCTTTTAGTTGTCTTAAAAAGGTTTCTGAAAAACGTCCCCAATCCTTATATTTCAATTTTTTAATTTTATCAAAATACGTTTCTATAAATTCATGACCATATTCTTTCTCAATTGTAGTTTTTAAGATTTTCTTTTCATCACCAAACAAGGTCACCCAAAGGATAATCTTTTCCGCCATTTCATGGTCAAATCCTTCTCCAAATATGTTGACCATATCACGATAAGACTTTAAGTCCGATTTTATATCAACATCAATGCCTGTAATTGACTCTCTTTTTACATCTATATTATGATTATGACACTTTAAGAAACACTGAATTACTTTAACGGTAACGCGTTTATGCCCTTCACTTTGAAATTTTTCTTTAATAAGTTTTGTTTTAATGTCTGTTGATAGAGGGTTCCCTTCATATCGCACATTATTTAACTCATTTAGCAAGGCAAATTCAGAATAAAGCAGAGAATGTTTTGGTAAAACATCCTCACCAACCAAATATGTACATTTGTTCGTCATATTACGAATAAATTGATCAGCTGAAGATTCCCTATCAATCTTTTTATCAAAGTTCCACGGATAGACTTTTCCAGATTCTTTTCTTACAACCCAAGAAAATCCATTTTTCCCTGCCCGATGTGTTGGATTAATGGACCTACATAATATGGAATTCTAAAAGTAAACAATGCCAGAATTTTGTCAGCTACTGTTAATCCATCAGCTACATTTCCTAAAAAAGTAAATTTGGATTTTGCCTTGTCTAGGATAAGGCGCAACTCCTCCAAATGCATTTGGTAAGGAATGACACCATTATCGGTTACACGTAACAAAGGTAAATATGCCTCAAGTTCAATCTCTTTTAAAATTTTATTTTTACTATCACTATCTGGTAATTGTTCTAATATAGATTTAAGATATTTATAAAATTCTTCACGAGAACAACCTGATTTGCCACTATTAGCTTTCTTAATATAGCGAACATAATTATTCAACTTATCTTGATCAGCTTTAAACACTTCATTATATAAACTTCTATGAGTCTTTAAGAGAGCTTTTAATTCAACCAATTCTCCGTTATGTTTTTCAAAATCTGAAATTTTGGACTCGGACAAAGTCATTCCTGCTTTTTTTATTTTTGAGAGTACTATAGTGTCATATATAGTTTTAGCTATATCAATAACTCCAATTCTATCTCCTAATGCAGCTTCAAATTTATCGTGTTCTTCTGTATAATCGCCTTTGCCAAATTCTATGACGCGCCCTTCTTCTAATTCCTTGAATTCTTCAACCGAAAAAATTTCATCAGCATTGGCTTTTAATCCTACCAGCAATTTCCCAATCGCTTCCATCTGTTTTTTCAGTCTTTTCACTTCTGTTTGATCTTTCGAGTCCTTCGCCTCTATTCGTTTTTTTATAACGGCATCAAAACATTTAGCAAATCGTTTTGCCTTATCACTTTTAGCACTAAATTTATCTAAAATAATATTTTCTAATTCAGGTAAAGCAGTTTCATTATCAGCACACCATAGTTCTAAATTAATCAACAATTCTTTCAAAGATTCTTGCAAATTTCCATCGGTTTTAAACTCTTCACCTTCATAAAGGAAATTACCACGATACTTCATAATATGGTGAATAGCTAGAAAGAGTTCTCTAATATCATCAGGAGCTGCTTTTGTTAACGTATTTCTTAAATGATATATGGTCGGATATTTCTTATAGAAATTTTTATCATTAAAATCTTTATCCGTAAACAAAACATATTTCTCTTTTGTCGTTTTATCTTCAAAATGATACTTACTTTCTTTTAAGCGCAAGAAAAAGGTAGTATCCACTTTTGAAATTTCGTCAGAAAATAACTCTTCAAGGATATGTAAACGGTCACGACGTCTAGCCAATCGTCTGCGATTAGCGCGAGCCATTCTGCGGGATTCTGCTACTTGACCTTCTTCAAATAAACGACTTCCCCACATTTTATGACCTTTGCATTTTAATAATTCATATTTAGGATTGGTTACTGCCCAACCAACTGAATTAGTTCCAATATCCAATCCAACAAAATACTCTCCTAATCCTGACCGATTCATTTCCATTTTGTTTACCACCTTTCTCGTTGCTACTACCAATTTTACAACCCCCTCTTGACAAGTATTTACTCATACGTTATCCTATAGGTGACTCAAGTTTGAGTCATTTACGGTTTTACACTACAAGTTCAAATAAAGAATAATAAAAGGATGTTAGCAAAATAGCTAGCATCCTTTATTTTATGCGTATTTATTGGTATTAAATTGGAAAAAGAATATATAAAAAGTTGTACAATAGTTGGGCAACAGTGAAATGCAAAAAATAAGTTAATTTAGATTTTTAATTATATTTGCTGTAATTAATACATTATTCTCTACTACTTCTACTAATAAACAGACTTCTCCATTTTAAATGAAAGTTTTTGTAAATCTTTACAGTATCAACATAATACCCTCTACACCCAAAATGTCGATTTCGGATTATAGGACAAAAAGGCACCCACCAAACGGTGAGTGCCTTTTTGCATAATTATTGTTTACTATTTGAGCTAACCTAATTATAACACTTAAATAATATGTAAATCTCTTATTCTACATTCCAACCAATTTGTGCTGCATATAATAAGTTATTCAATGCCTCTGCACTATCTACATCATCATCATTGTATGCACAATATCCAAAAGCTCCATTTGTTAATATTTGTTCATTACCACCTAAATCTTCTAGCATTTTTTCATAAAAATCTACTATTTTGATATCTTCATCTTCTTTTGCCATTTGCAAGCTTTCTTCAATATCTTCTCTAAACAATATTCCAGGACACGGACTTTCATTTGCTTGTAATTCTAATATTTCTCTTAGTGCTTCTAAATAACTTCCGTTAAAAGATTTTACTTTTTTACCGTTATCTATCAATACCATGTTGTGTTGCTCCTTCCCATATAACCGTTCCATTCCAGTTTTAGTAACTAACCATGTTCCTCCAGACTTCTTGCATTCGTTCTCTTTAAATCTTGGAGGTATGTTCTTTTGACCAGTGCATGACTTCTTAATTGCTACTTGGCTTATATTCCATCTTTCACTCGCTTCTTTTGTAGTCATTACATCATCTAGTTTCATTTCTTAAATCTCCTCATGGCATATCCACCAATTAAAATGCCTGTAATTAAACCTTTTGCTACTTCTTTATTAAAGTCTATTAAATATAATAGTATTGCAAATCCTATTACTGCTATATAATCTTTCATTTTCTCAACTCCTTTGATATAATGAAAGTGTTAGGAGAGGTTTCCCTCTCCCTTCACTCGCTCTCTTATCGTTTTTGCTTTCGACTGCGCTTACGATTTGAGGGCTTTCTTTTTGGTTTTAACTCTAGCCATATCATTACCGCTATTGTTATCAACCACTGAATGTCGGTTTTCTCAACCACTTATTTTCACCTCCTTCCTACACTTTTATTATATATCTTTTTCGATATATTTGCAAGTCTTTTTTCTAACTTTTTCAAAAAAAAATATAGGGCAACTGACTCATTTTATGATGAATCGGCTGCCCTTATTTTATGCTGCTTTATTCCTTTTTACGCCCCCATATCCACCCTATATGGCTGAGGAAATTATAGGATCACACTCCTAACTCGCAGCTTTGGCGGCAATATTAAGATTGTAAGTACGATTTAATTTGTTGATACAGTCCTTCCACTCCTTGCGGTGCCCAAGCCAAGCACACTCGTGAGTGATGTGGGCTAACTCGTGATATATCGTGTCGATACTATCATCGGCAAGTTCAATAAGCGCCTCGGTAGGCGTGTAGGTCGCGCGTCCACAAAGGCTTTTGTCGTTGCCCGTGTAATCAGCAATAAGCACGCTGTCAGGGAACGTATACCCTAGTCTTTCAAACCGTTCAATCGCAGTTTTAACCTGGTTGTATACATGTTCCACATTTGGCGATACATACAACTTCATAGGCAATCACCATTCCTTTATCGTGTAAAGGGCAGTTGCACCCTTTAACTTCGTTCCGTCAAAATGACCAGCAACTTCAAACTTTCCCGCTTGATATGCCACAGTCGCATAAGCCTTTGTGTCAATCACAGTAACACCAGCCTTAAGCTTATGCGCCTTATTGAGATTAATCTTATATACGTCAACCTTCTGCTTATCGTCATTCGGTACAACCACAGTCCTATCTGTCTTATCGGTAACAGCCTTTGGCAGTTCTGCAGCATTAGCTTTAATTGCCTTTTCTACCTGTGTGGCTGCACTATCAATAGTAGGTGCTTGTATGTTAAACGACACATAAGGCTCACGTTGCGTTACGACTTCGATTTTTCGCTGGATATCAACAGCGGTATTTGGCGATACCTTAATCGCCTTTGATAGCTCTTGCGTATCGTGTAGTGTTTCTTGAGTTACCACAACGGGCGCCTTCGCCTTTTGGTGAGATGTAATATCGTATGCCATATATCCCACAACCGCCACAAGCAAGGTTAGAATGGCGCACAGCAGCACCATATATTTTCTATCCATATGCGCCACCCCCTAAGATACGTTAAAATCAGTCGCACCACGTGCAATCGCACGGGCAATAGTATCAAGTTGTTCAGTTAGTAGTTTGATATCATCTGCATTATCAATAAACGCCATTTCAACCAATACAGCAATCGCATTGGTTGCGTTTAGTACATATAAGTTTTGACGCTCTTTCACGCCCCTATCAACGGTATTGACAGAGCGAATAATCTGCGACTGAATACAGTTGGCCAAGCGTTGCCCGTTAAACGACTTGTACAGCGTTTCCGTGCCACGTGCTTGGCCATTAAAGGCATTACAATGTAAACTAATAAATAGGTCAGCACCAAAGTTATTAGATGCATCACAAATCGCTTGCAAGTCATCATCTTGCACTAATATGCACTGCACACCCGCGCACGTTAAATAATGCTTAACCAATACCGCCGCCTTATAAGCAATGTCGGATTCTTTGTACCCAAACCCTACGGCCCCAGGGTCTGGTATTCCATTAGGCGCATGTCCTGCGTTAATACAAACTTTCATTTTTCCTCCAATAAAAAAAGCACCCATGTAGGATGCTGAATATGATATAATATGTGAGAGGTAGTTAAACGGCGTATGGTTCATCGCTTAAGGCGGTGATACTATGAGCGTATACGAAGCATTATCACTTATGATACTGTTCGGAACACTTGTAGCTATTCTTCTTAAATAAGAAAAATAGCCGTACATTGATGTAACGTAACGGCCATTTCTCAAGTATATTTTTAATTAACTTCGAGATGAGCCGTACGGTACTAAACGTTTGGCTACCTCTTTACATATTATACCCAACATATCAATCATCGTCAAATCTGGCGGTGGTTGTTTTTTTCTTCCTCCTTCTCGATTTCGTCAGGTATGCCGTTATTGTTGCGGTCTACCATATATTTCGCCAATAAAACGACGGTGCCCGCAAACGAGGCACCGCCTATCGTAATTAATAAGTTATTAATATGTGGCATATATCCCATACCCTTTTCGACGGCTATGTCGTAAAAATAGCCGACAACCACGAAATATAGGTATAACCATATAAATGCCATAATGGTAAGCGCAAACAGCTTAACCATTAAACCACTTAGCCCCCACAGTTTAAGACTAGGGACACAAGATTTTAATTGAGTGATTATTTGTTTAACTAACGACATAAGCCTCACTCCCTACCTATGTCGTCGATTCGTTTATGAGCCAAACGCGCACTCTCCTCGACTTTAGATAGGCGCACATCAATATGCCGCCTATCTTCTTTTGATTGTTCAATTTCTTTGTTTAGTGAACTAAGTTCTTCTTTAATCGCGTATAACACTTCTTTTATAGGTCGCAAACCTAAACTATTCAGCCACGCCCCAAGCATACCTACAACGCCGAGGAATGTTAATATAATGCCCAACACTGTACCAATTAGATGTAGATCAATTGTCATTTGTTTCGTCCCCTAAGATATCAAGTAGAACATTATACACACAATCCGCATCAGGACAGCGCCCGTTTTCGTCTAACATGTTCCCGCAGTATTCACAAAATTCCATAGTTTACGCCTCCTTAATTTCTTTTGCCATAGCTAATCGGTCTTGATTGTACGATTCCTGTACTTTCTGCACTGCTACTTCATTATTTGCAAGTCTTGCCCGTAACAGCGCTTTTTCGTATGCTTCAAATTTAGCATCATATTTTTCTTTAATTTGTGCCACTTTTTGCGATTTTAACTCGGCAGCGGTAGGCTCATATACGGGCGCATCGACTAACTTCCCGTTTTTGTATATTTTGCCGGCGAAAAAATCATTAAGCATACTATCGCCATCTTCGACATATAGATATGTTGGATAATTGGGAAAGGCTTGTTTTGCTGCTTGCACAAGTTCGTCTTTTGTAGAACGATTATTTACGATTGACGTAACACGTTGCCCGTTCTCGTCAATTACGAATACATAGTTATTTTTCATGGTGTTTTCCTTTCGTTAAAATAGGAGGTAAAAATGAGATTACCTAATGGTTATGGGTCAATAAGTAAATTGAGTGGTCCACGTCGTAACCCTTACATTGTTAGAAAAACTATCGGATACAACGCAAAAGGGCAAGCGATACACACAATCCTCGGCTACGCCAAAACGCGTTCTGAAGGATTGCAAATACTAGCGGCAGCTAATAATCATGTAGCGCCCAAAAGCGGCTTAACGTTAGCTAAGATATATCGGATTTGGCTACCTATACACGCTAACAATGTGGGTAAATCGGCTATTGATAGTTACCGCAATGCATATAAGCACATTCACACAATTGCAAATATCCCTCTACAAGAAGTCAAATATAGACATCTGCAAAGTGTTATCGATACGATGCGCGCTAATGGTTTATCTTATGCAAGTTGCAAAAAAGTACGGTCCTTGCTTAATCAACTGTTTAAGTACGCTATTGTTAATGAGTATGTGGAGAGAGATTACGGTCCCTACCTAAAACTAGGCAAAAATGCGCCAGTTAAACCACATAAGCCGTTTACGAAGCAACAAATAAACAAGCTATGGAAAATCGAATCTGATGCGGTTTTTGGTGTTTTAATTCTGTTGTACACAGGTATGCGTTGTGGCGAATTACTAAATCTGCGCAAGCGCGATATCAACCGCAAATCGAAGTACCTAGTTATATCCAAATCAAAAACATTAGCCGGTACAAATCGAATTATTCCTATACACAAAAGAATAGAGCCTATACTAGATACGCTCTATCATTCTGCTGATGATTATTTGTTTCCGACAACTTATACAACATTTAGTAAGCAATTTAAGAAGGTTATGCAAACGATTAAATGCAAACACACTACCCACGATTGCCGCCATACCGTAGCCACATTACTAGATAGTAGCGGTGCTAATCCTAACGCAGTCCGCGCTATCCTCGGACACAAAAATGGAGATATAACGACTAGAGTTTACACGCATAAAACCATAGCCGACCTAAGACGAGCCATTAATAAGCTTAAATAAGTGTTGCATTATTGTTACATATTACGACTTCGTATCACTTCTAATTACTTCTAACAGTTATCTTATTACTGCTGCATATGTGTTACACATTCGGATAAAAAACGCTGCGTAAATGCAGCATAAATATCAGAATTCGTTTCTCCAGTGGGGAGATGGCTCTATGTCATCTACACAAAGTACTGTTAATTTCCCTATCGCATTCAAACAGCCGTTTCAAATGTTTGCAAATGATATAGGTGCAGGATCTCACGCATTAGGCGCAA
>Ga0129306_1003142_pt1 | contig 12960 bp, 11 predicted proteins | sample P827metagenome_FD_94438 | JGI IMG/M metagenome (GOLD analysis project Ga0129306, IMG submission 94438) | Capybara group fecal microbial communities from Wisconsin, USA - P827 metagenome | ecosystem: Host-associated > Mammals > Digestive system > Large intestine > Fecal | place: USA: Wisconsin...
CACACCGTGCTTTTTGCAGAACGCCTCGTACTGGAACATCGGAGCTCCCATGGGGATCCCCATCGCCTTGGCTTCGTTCGATCTGGCAATGATGCAGCCGTCGTTGTTCGAGAGGACGACGACCGGGCGGTGCTCAAGTTCCGGGCGGAAGACGCGCTCACAGGAGACAAAGAAGTTGTTGGCGTCGGCCAGGCCTAGCAGGCGAGCCATGTCAGGGCCTCTTGATGTGCCACGTCACCACGCCCCACAGGTCCTTGGAGGGGATGCCCGGCTCCGCGGCTCGCTGTAATCTGAACCCTTTTTCTGACGACATGAGCATAAGGGAACCGGCGTTTGGCACAGCTGCGCGGTCAACGATAAGAATGCCGTAATGCTCCAGGTTGATTATGAAGGTATCCGCCGGACGGGTGATGAGATCCCGCACCAGTCTGGCTCCTGCGTCCCGCTCAATAATGTTCTGCCGCGTCAGCTGCACTCTCATATAGCTTCACCGCCTCTTAAAAGAATACTTTTTGTTGGTCTGCTATGAGTTTACCATCTCCGCTAAATAATGTCTAGTAAGAATATCTGATATACACATCCAGAAAGCTTTTATTTAACGCAGTAATACAACCTGAATATTCTTAGAGGGATTGCGACACGCTTATTCACATCAGCCCCTGCGCGGCATTGTCCTCGACCGCGTTCTCTCTCCTGAAATACTGCCGCATAGCCTCATAGCTCGAATGCCCGGTCTGTTTCATGATACTCCGCTCAGAGCGTCCCTGCCGCATAGCCTCCGTCACGAACCCGGCCCGCAGCGAATGCGGTGACAGCCCGGAATTCCCTGCCAGCTTTTCAGCCCGCTGCAAAATCTGGCGCACGGTAGATACTTCCAGCGGCGTGTCCTGAATCAACCCGCTCGTGCGGATGCCGCGAAAAAGAGGGGAGTCCCCAGGCGCGTCCGGCAGAAAATCCAGCCAGGCTCGGGTCAGGATCAGGGGATCAAAGCGGGGATCGTCTGTATGAAAAAACGCCTTGGTCAGGTTCTTCTGCCCCTCAGAATCATTCTTGGAATGCCCGATTCGGATCAGCAGAACCTCCTTACCGTCTTTTCCTGTCGTCCATTCCAGATCGCGGATTTTCAGCGCACACAGCTCGCTCCGCCGGAACGCTCCCAGGAAGCCCAGGATCAGAAGAGCACTGTCACGCGCCCGCCGGGCTTCGTGGTATTTCGGCGCCCAGCCCACGGCAAAGATCAACTCTTTCACTATATCAGCCGTGGCCGCAGCAGCAGGCCGCCGGGAATTTTCATTTTCCCTGGCGAACCCCTTCAGCGCCGCTGCAACGACGGGATCGTCCGTCGGCGACGCCATCCCGTGCAGGACGTGAAGTTTTTTTAGCGCGGCCATCGCGGCCACCGCGTAAGAAACAGACACGCCGCGCTTTTGCAGTTCGGCCAGCCAGGCTATCGCGGCTTCCGGCGATACAGGCCATGCGGCCAGGCCGCGCGATCCGGCCCAGGCGAAAAAACGCCGAAGGTGCCCCGCATAGCTGCGCCTTGTGTTTTCGGCCATCGACGACCTCAGCAGCGAGAGCACCGTGCCACGGTACTCTGCCGGCACCTCGTCGATCCGCAGCCGTCTCAGCTCCGGCGTTAAAGTCAGATCATTTTCCAATGTGGCCACCTCACTCGAAAATCAAAATCTATGACACACGCCGCCTGACGGCGGGAAAACCGGGGTACTCCCGTCCCGGCCAGAATCAAATTTGGCCCCTTCTCGTCGATCCTCGCCGGCCCTTTTTCCGCAGCGGAGCCACAAAATGAAAAATCCGCCCCGTCGGAGACAAAAAAGAGCTCTTTCGTCCCCGGCAGGAGACAAAAGAGCGCAGGTTTACCAGTGCGGAACTATTTCATCATCGCCTTCCAGAGCATATCCACAATACGTTTTTTTATCAGCCCCGGACAGGTCTTTGTTCTGGTTGACGTGCCACAGAGCGTTGTGGCCGTCCTTATCCGTCGCGCGTGCATCCGCTTGGTGTCACATCCATCGTAAGAGCCCTTGCTCTACGTCCAGAGGTTTATAATGCGCTTATGCATTTCTGCCATGCCACATCTTGGGATTTAACAATCATCCGGCATTGTTGGTGGGAGACCATCGCCAAATGCATGCCGCTCTATCAGGAAGTTTCCGGTCGCCTTTTCACTCTACGAGGCGCCTCGCTCTGTCTCGGATTGATGATGCTTGAGGTCCTCACGCCAATCACCTCGCGAGAATTCGTTGAAAAACGCAGCCATACCATCAGACATTGCGTTGAAGAAACGCTCTCCAAGCTCGCGCGTCGCATACTGAGGTTGACCGTTATTTCCCTCGGGATTGATGTTGTTCATATTGCGGTACATGTGATAACGGCGTTTTCCAAAGGTGTCGTAGCAATACCACTTATCCTGTGGAGTAGGCGCATATTCCTTGATTTTCTCAACGCGCACCAATTCAGGATGCAAATACATCATAAGGGAGGTCTTCAGCTCGCCGGCGTGTCCAATCCCTCCCAAATTGGAAGTGCGAATGCGAACAATTTCATCCGTCATGCTGTGAATGTGGAAGGAGACGAACTTAAAGTCATCACAGTACAACTCCCCCACCTCATTGACAACCGCGTTGAGATACACAGTATTTCCTCCATGAGCGTTGATGAAGGCCAAACGCTTGAAACCGTTTGCTCGAACCGAGAGGGCGATGTCCTTCGCATAATCCATCAATGTCCGTTGGCTAACGGTCAGAAAACCATTCGTAAAGCGATGGTGTGGGGAGTAACCATAATACACAGGCGGAAGAGCGATAACTGCGGCCTTGCTGCGACGAGCCGCCTCGCAGACGACGGCCTGCCCCAGAAAGGCGTCCGTCCCAACGGGCAGATGAAGGGAATGTTGTTCCGTAGAATCAAAACACCCAACCACAACGCTTTCTTTCTGTAGGAGTGTCTTAAAATCCTCTCGAGTAAGCTCGTTCCAATGGACCAACAATGGCACCAACCTCCTTTTTATCCCACTTCTATTCTTGTCCTAGCCTATCTGTCGCGTTATATCGGCTTTGCACGGTTCCAATGGCGGTATCTGCTGCAAGCTACGATTACGGATGCGGTGATAAAGCCGATGACATCGGTCACAACCCCAGGATGAATCAGGGCTATCGAAGCGCCCATGACGAACATGCGCCCCCACAGAGGTATCGCAAACAAAAGCCATCCCTGCAAAGAACCCGCCAACAGGACAACCCCTAATGCTGCCGTCACAGCGGCATAGAGTATGCTCGACAAGTTCCCCTCCTGCAACACCAAAATAGGCGAGTACACGAACATAAAAGGCACAATATACCCTGCCATTGCTACTTTGAAGGCCTCAAAACCGGTGCGCATAGGTTCGGATTCCGCTATATTGGCTCCGGCGTAAGCGGCAATTGCAACCGGGGGAGTCACGTTGGACATAACGGCGAAATACAGGATAAACAGGTGCGCCGCCATGGGCTTAACCCCGAGCTGGACTAGCGGTGAGACACCGAGGGCAGCCGAGATAACGTAGGCGGCGGTCGTCGGTACGCCCATACCAAGGATGATGGTGACGATCGCTATCATGATCAGAATGAGGAATTTTATTCCAAATCCTAGGGACAGGATCATGCTACCTATCGTGAGGGCCAGTCCGCTCTGAGTCACGGACATGACGATAAGCCCCGCTCCCGCGACGGCTACCGCCACCATAGAAGCGCTCTTTCCCGCATCCTCGAAGATCAAGAGAAGTCTCTTGGGTGTAATGCAGGTGTCCTTTCTGAAGAAACTGAGGACAACGCACGTCAATATAGTACTGAAGCATGCCAGCAATGGAGAGTATCCCATGCATAACATAGCGAATAGGGCAACAATAGGGAGAAAGAGGTAGGAACGCATGATGATGTCCTTCATCCGGGGAAGGCTCTCACGATTCTCGCCTTTCAAATTCTCTCGACGACATCTAAAATCGATCATCATCCAGATAGAGAAATAATATAGGATAGCTGGAATCAGAGCGCACAACGCGACCTGGATGTAAGGGAGCGTCAAGTTGTCTGCTACGAGGAAGGCTGCCGCGCCCATGATGGGAGGCATGATCTGTCCGCCGGTCGATGTGGCAGCCTCAACGGCTCCGGCAAATTCCGCCTTAAATCCCTGTCTCTTCATCAGCGGAATCGTAAACGTTCCGGTAGCGTACACGTTGGCCACAGCGGAGCCCGTCAAAGTCCCGAACAGACAACTGCTCAACGTCGCAATCTTGGCTGGCCCTCCGACGGAGGCGCCTGCTAGGGCGCGGGAAAAATCGGTAAAAAATTCTCCAGCGCCAATGGCAAATACAAAGGAACCAAAGATGATAAACAGGATGATATGCGTTGCGGACGTGCCCATCAGTAGCCCAAAGACTCCCGCGCCAGAGCTCAGAAAACCGCCTTCAATGATCCTAGAAAGAGAGAACGCCTTGTGGTAAAGAATAGTTGGCATATATTCGCCAAAGGGAAGGTAGAGGAGAAAGATTACGACAAGAAGGGCCATGACGGGAGACACAGCGCGTCTCAACGCTTCAATGATGGCAAGGATCAAAATAACGCCCAAGATAAGCTCAATGGCCTTTACAGGGGTGACCATCATGGTTCGGTTCTCCAGATACCTGCGAGCCAGGACCACATATGCGCATGGGAGGGCCGACAAAAAGGCCCAGACGGCGTCTAACCAACTGATACGGTCCTTGGGCGATCCCTTTGTAGCAGGGTAAAGAAGGAAGACTATGGGCAACAGGCACAAGAGGTGAAACCCGCGCTGCACATACGGGACCGCGCTTCCGGCCCATGCCCCATAAATATGGAACAGGCAAAGGGCGGAACACACAGCAATAACGACGTATCGGGCAAAGCCTTTCAGGGAACGCATCAGCACACCTCCGTCTTATCGTATTCTTTCCATTGCCGCCCGCCATTGGTCAAACCTCAGTGAGCGGCAATGTATTTTGAGCTTACTTCATATAGCCCTTGTCTTTGAAAAACTTCTCAGCGCCGGGATGCAACGCCACGCCGGTTCCACTCCATGCCTTTGACATCTCAAAATTCATGATGCTTGGATGAATCTTGCGTACCAAGTCGATCTTCTCGTCCATAATTTCTAAGAGGGTATACACCGCCTGATTGGGGACGCTGGCGTTGATCGTCATAACGGTGGGCGCTTGGAGGGCGGGAATGTCCTCCTTGAGCCAATCGTAGGTCCCGGCCGCAATTACCCAATCCGCTAGGGCGTAGGTCTCCTTAAAGTAGTTCGCCAGATCCTCCGGCCAGGGAAGCTCCACGACCTCACGCGAGGTTGAGATCTCCATTAGGGTGCTGGAGGGGACGCCCCCCTGATTGAACATGACGTCAACGTGTCCATCTGTCGCCATCTGAGGCCAATCGCCATAATCCGTATAGATCACTTTACCGCCCTTTTTCTCGATCTCCTCCACGGTGACGCCGTAAAATTCGAGCACGCGATCAAAATGCCAGCCGGTGGAGGTAGATTTCGTGGCCGTCAGGATACGAGCGGGCTTGTCGCCGGTAATGGCTTCCTTAAGAGAGGAGTACCCACAGCCTTTAATAGCGGTGATCTCAAAGCAGTTCGGGTTGAAGTCCGAGAAAACGCCAAGAACGTCCGCATTTTTCGTCTCGTAGGGCTTCAGTCCATCCCTTGCCGCCATAGCAAAGGCGGCTGTAGTCAGACCAGCGTCCACCTCTCCCGTCTGTACTGCAATGGGGTTCGTAATGCTGCCTCCTGGAACGACCTTCAAGATAATACCCCTGTTCTCCTTGTTGACGATCTCAGACAGGGCGGCAAGCACGCTGTACCAAGTTCCAGAGACGCCGCCAGCCGCAGCCGTGATGACGACGGGCGCCGGACTAGCGTGGATAGGAGTACAAAATGCGCAAACCATACAGACCATCAGCGCTAACGTAACCATGAAACACTTCTTCATCGTGTTCATCGTGTACCCTCCTCTGTCATTTAAAAAAGTTACTCGTCAAATCTGCGCGTGGAGCGGGATATCAACCAGCTCCCCGTCCTTCATGATGACCTTGCCGTCCACCGTGATCGTCGGGCTCCTGAAGATCGCGTCCACGTGACAGGCGGCCTTGATATTCCCCCCCTGGGACAGGTTCGTGCCGAAGCCGATGTGGCAGGTCGTGATGGCGCTCTCGTCCTCGACGTAGGAATTGCCCGTGGCCTTCGCGCAGGGGTTCAGGCCAATCCCAAACTCCGCGATGTTGTAGCAGTTCTTGTCGTGGAAGTTCTCCAAGATGGAGCTGAACTTCTCCGCGCTCTTTCCGCCCTCGAACTTCACGGCAAACCCGTCCTTGATCGTGGCGACGATGGGCGCGTCCAGAGGCCCCACCAGGGGCAGGCTGGCGTCGATCACCAGCTTGCCGTTGGCCGTCCCGTAGGCGGGCCCGATGTTCGCCTCAACGCTCATGGAACGGAACTCCCCAGGCTTGTGGGCCAGCAGGTCCAGGCCGTTCCCCTTCATCCCCTTGCCGCTGAAGGTCAGGTCCGTTCCACCCGGGGCCGTGCAGTGGATCTCCTGCGCGTCCGTCAGCAGGTCCGCCACCTGATGGATGTAGGGGGAGATCGCCACGAAGTCCGGGGTGATCATGGCCGAGGTCAGGTCGCTGAGCTGGGGATCGGGGATGTTCAGCACGCGGGCCCCGGCCTTCTGGGCCTCCCGGCGGGCGGTGGTCTGGGAGAGGGAGTGAGACGTCATCATGATGATAACGTCCACGGCCTTCATCGCGGCGCTCACCGCTACGGGGGGCTCCTGGCCTCCCGCGCTCTGACCCCCGATCATGGCAAGGGCGGCGTCGGCATGGAGCTCCTCCAGCACCACTTGACGCACCACCTTGGCCATGTCGAACTTCTGATCGTCCGTGACGATCAGGACGGACTCATTGGGCTGGACGTTGGCGCACACGTGCACCAGCTTCTGCGCGCCCTCGTATAGAGTAGGCATAGCGCGCCTCAGTACTCGTAGACGGCCACGCCGTCCTTGAATATCGTTTTGCCGTCGATCTCCAGGGTCTGCGAGTACATCAGCCCGTCAAAGTGCATCGGCGCGAGAATCTCTCCGCCAATGTTGGCGCTGGTCCCAATGCCGATGTGGGCGGTGCCGTAGGTGCCCTCGTCCTCCAGATCCAGGCCGCAGATGCGGCAGTGCGGGTTCAGCCCCACCGCGATCTGCGCGATGTTGTAGACGGCCTCGTTGTTCTGCTTGTCCATCATGTACTTGATCTTCTGGGCCTGCTTGCCGCCCTCGACGCTGACGACCTTGCCCTTCTTTACGGTGAATTTTACGGGCTCGGACAGGACGCCGATCTCGAAGTAGGGGATGCTGGCGTCCACCACGATAATCCCCTCCGAGGTCCCGGTGACCGGGGAAACGCTGGACTCGATGTCGGGGCAGGTGGTGAACTCCCCGGCCCTGCGGGCAATGCCCGTGTGGGCGTTGCCGGGGCGGTCGGTGATGTCCGCCGTGAAGTCCGTGCCGGCGGGGGTGGTCAAGTGGACCTTCTTGCCCTCCGTCCATATCTGCCCCATCTTCTTGCAGCGCGGGGCCAGAGTCTCAAAGTCCGCCTCGATGCCCCCGAAGATGAACATGTCGTCGGTAAAAGCCGTCATGGACAGGACGCGGGCGCCGCGTTGGAGGGCGGCCTTCACCGCGGGCGAATGGGTGATAGAGCGGGTCACGGGCATGAACATGACGTCGGCGCCGGACATGGCGTCCGCCACGCACTGAGGCGGCTGCTGGCCGTCCACCTCCCGGGGCGGCATCGTGATGACGCTCACCTGGTCCGTGATCCGGTAGGCGGCCTCGGCGACGCACCGGGCGACGTCCATCTTAGGAAAATCCGTGACGACCAGCACTCTCTCGCCAGGCTTCACATCGGCGCAATACTCGACCACCTTTTTCGCGCCGCGAGCCATCAAAACTTCCTTCATAACGCAACACTCCTCTCGAAATAAAAAATATTTTAGTCATCTTTGTTGATGAGATGATATTAACTCAAGTGACAATCAAACATCCAATACATAATCTTAATTTACTCATAATGTTGAGCTTATGAATTGAGCTCATAAATTAAGGCGGGCCCCAAACCCATAGGGGTAGGAGCCCGCGCCAAAACTTGACTTCATCCATCAAACGATGCCTGCTTTTCTATTGCTACAATCTGCAACGTGTAGCCAAGGGGCGCCAGCGCCCTCAGCAGACTGCCGATCTGGGGCGAATGGACGCCCCTTTCCATGCGCGCAATCGCCGGTTGCTTTAGTTGACATATTTCGGCCAGCTCCGCTTGCGAGAGGCCCTGCTCCTCACGGATTTTCACCATCGCCCTGATTACCTCTTTCTCGATTTCGCTCACTTCCTCCTCGTCGGCGCTGAGTTTCAACTCATTTCACAATTCTTTCCAGATTATCATTGTACATCGTGCCTCCTTATATCCTCCCTGCCCTATAATAGCAAATTTGCCACCTGTGCGGTTGCCTGGAGGAGGCCTTTCCATCGGACGCACGCGAAAATTGGTCCGATCAATTTTTTCTCCTTGAGAGGGGGCCGGCGTTAAGACGACGCTCTCCGCCAACCGCACAGGTGGCAAATTTGTTATTCTCCTGTTGACGCAGCAATCCGTTCTTGCCCTGGGTCAGGGGCCGCTCCTAACGCCTCGATAGAAATCGTTGATATACTGAATAAATTCCTCGCAAATATTTGTCCGATAGCGGTCCTTCATCCTGGCGATGACGATGGGCACCGTGGGGAGCCCCTCCTGCCTGATGGGGATGTAGCGGACTTCCTCGCCGTAGAGCTTGCGTCTCTGGGCGGAGCTCAGGCTGATGGATATCCCCTGGTTCGCCCGGAGCAGCTCGTTGCGGAGGAGATGGGGACACTCCACAAAATAGTTCAGGCGCACGCCATACCGGCTGAATATCTTATCCACGTGCCGCCGGAAGGCGTAATCCCCCACCAACATGATGATGCGCTCCCCGGCGATCTCCTCCAGCGTCACGCTCTCCAGCCGCGTGAAGGGATGCTCGGCGGAGGAGACAACCACGATGGAGTCCTCCACGCACACGGATGTCTCGATGCCGCTGCCCCAGACCCCGGGCGCCGAGATGCAGAAGTCCACGGCCCCGCCCTGCATCAGGTTCACGCACTGCCTGACGTCGGCCACGCGAATCTTCCAGCGTACCCGAGGGTGGAGAGCTATGAAGGGCAGGATGATGCCGTCCAACAGGTGGGGGCTCGTCATCGCGATGCTTATGGACTGCGAGTTGCCCCTCTTCATCTCCTCCAACTCGAGGAGGGCGTTCTCCTCCTCCCGCAGAATCTTGTCAACGTGTCTGAGAAACGCCGCGCTGTATTCGTTCAATACGATGCGCCGCCCCACGCGATCAAAGAGCCGGCCCCCCAGTTCCTGTTCCAACCTTGCGATCATCAGGCTGATAGCCGGTTGGGACACGTTCAATTCCTCGCTGGAACGGGCGATGTGCTCGTTCCTCGCCACCACTTGGAAGTATTTCATCTGTAGAAGCTCCATGAGACCACCTTCCTCAAACCTATGATACCCCATACTTGAAGTTATCGGGATAATATCACGAATTTCCGGCCTTTCCGTCTTCAAAGAGAACGCCTCTTCAAAATGTCCGATTTGTCGAAATGTCAGGGAAACTGGGTTTTGAGTTTTTTCTCCTCTGTGTGTTTCAAAAAGGTGAGCAGGAGAAACCGGGCGGATCAGGGGAAAGCGTGGACTAAAGGAATTACTCTAAAAAGACTGAAAAAACACTTGCCTGCACGAAAAGTGGCGCGGACCCAGTGATAGTAATGGTTTACGTGTTTGGCGCGGCCGATTGACCCCACATAACCTAGCGTAGCGAATGTCTGTTTAAAGTGTTTTGATTGGCTATATATTCTGTAGCAAACCCTCATTTCCGTCGTTAAAAGCACCACCACCGTCTCGATCGGGCAGCGGTAAAGGAACTGAAATTAAATTTTTCGGGAAAACATCTGCCATTTGATTTGATGATAAATGAATTTTAACGGGAGCTGTCGAATTTTTGACACGACAAATGGCCTTTGTGCCGGGAGAGGCATAAAGGCTGTAAATGCGGTATTTGACTGGATTAAGCTAATATCTGACTGTTTTAGTCTGCGGGGATCGGCTCTGCACTGCCCAGCAGACGCGCGGCAACGGTATCAACCGCCTGGCCGATGAGGTCGGCAACGTTGGCAACAGCCGACAGCCAATACTTGGCGTCGAAATACCAGCGATAACCTCTGTTGGTGACGCGTCCGCGTGTCCAAACGGCAAGTACAGCCTTTTTAATGTGCTTCTTGACTTCGCTCAATATCTCTTTTTTAACGGTTTCATCCGTAACGGTGGTGTCCTGTTCCTGCGCAGTAACGGCCTCATTGAGGCGGCGGGCAAAAATCCGCCGCACGGCCCTTCGAAAGTTGTACAGTTTAGCGGACGATCCGCTCGCGTCTCGGACAGTGGTTTCATCCTCGCCGGAGTAGGGATAGTCTGATTCATAGGCGCAATACATCCACTGTTTGGTTGGCGTCCGGGCGCGCTTATAAAACGCCTCGGCGTCAATGCACTGATAAGAGTGATCCTCGATCTCGTCACGTAGCCAACTGAGCAGCAGATCGCGGTTAAATGTGACGCGCCAGCGCTTACAACTGAGTACTTTGATTTCTTTAAGATACCCTGCTGTCTGGAGTTTTGTGATTGCTTGCCACATTGAATCGTTGATGTCGCGGTTGTTGTAGGTTCTGCGCATGTTGATCCGCAGCTCCATAGGATAGGTCTGAAGCACGTTGCCCTCACAGCGTTCAACGCATAGCGAGAGCAGTGTTACCATCATGTTAAACTCGCGTGGGCCGAGGTTATCGGCCTTGTGTCGCAAGCCGAAATGCTGCACGATCTCGCCGTCTTTATTGCGGCTGCCGCGCACAAAAACATGAGGGACAATAACTGAGTCGATGACAACATAGCCGTCGTCGCGGCAGTGGCGGCGCTGTTTGTCGTGGGCCGCCTCGATGACAGCGTAAAGCTGCGGGTCTTTTTTAGGCCAGTCGATGATCTCCGGCTCGTCTGAGGTATTGGGGGTAATAGGGGTGATCTTGTCCGGGACGGGGCGGCTGCGGCGGTGCGCTGCGTTGGCGGCGGCAAGGCAGTCTCTCCAGCTCTCGACGGGCTCTTTCGCGTTGATCCGCTGTGCCCAGTTGATGAGGGCAGTTTGTTCGTGCTGGGCGTAGCTGGACCACACTAACTCGACGGCAGGGATGCCTTGTTTGAGTGTTTTTGCGAGAGTGGGATCAAGGGCCGAAAAGCTGATTTGTTGTTGCTGCTTGCGTTTGCTCATACAAAAAAACCTCCTCAAAATACGCGAATTTACACGCGTACCTTGGGGAGGCTAAAAATACTCTTGCATTTTACAGATGTAAAAGCTATAATCTGTTTAGTCGATGTGTGCCTCCACCAAGGTACACATGCATTGCCGGGGATCGGAATTGGCGTTCCGATCTCTTTTTTTATTATACCTAGGGGGCGCGAAGCCGTCAAGGCGCTAACTAGGCGGCTCGGCAATATTTTTTTGTAGTTACTAAGATCAGAGAGCAGGCTCCGCCATGAGCTTGGTCTCTTTTTTTATCTCGCCAGATAGATAATCACGCCAACAACAAGGCCGACACAGACGATAAATTTCAATCGGTATTCGCGCCAAAGTTCTTTTGAAATAAACACAGTCCCGCCTATCGCTGCAATCCACATAAAAGTGCAAAAGATAATAGCGATAATATCCCACCAACCATGATCATCCCACCAGCTCTGTATTGTCATAAGCGCAAAATAGGGCCAATCTAGCGGGTTCCGAAAGCGCGTAAAAAGCCCTTGAATTGCACAAATGACAGTTGCAGCGACAGCATAACTCAACAAGGTCTTGTTACTGACCCATTGCCCCACGACTTTGGTCTGATACAGTAGATGACGAGTTTGATTTTTTTTATCAAGCTCGGCCAGCGCAACTGCAAGGCGTGCGTCATTGCGTTTTTTTCGAGCTGACACTTTAGAGGCAAAGCGCTTAATAATTGGTTTTAACGCGGCTTTGACTGCTAGTTTTTTCTCGGCTTCAACGTTAGCTTCGAGCATAGCAAACGCTCGCTCGCGATCTCTAATTTTTTGCTCGCGGGCTGAGCAGATCATCTCTAGATTTTCTATACGAGCCAGCCGATCCTTACACGCCCTTTCAATGTCTTGTTTCGCAGCAACGTAAGCAACTCGGGCTCTTTCTTCGGCCTGATCCCTAGACCTCATTGCTTCCGTGGCCTTTGCTATGAGATTCTTGTTTTGCGCTTCGATCTGTTGCCTCAGCTCTTCGGCGGCGCTCAGCTTCTTCTCGGCGTCTATCTTCATCTGCGCGGCGCTCCTCGCGAGCTCTTCTGCTTTTCTCAGCTCTAAGTCGCTCCTGCTCAGCTTCGCGATTTGCTCGCTCAAGCTCTGCGAGTTTTGCAGCGCTTTGCACAGCTGAGTCTCGCGCGAGGAGAGTGTCGAGGTCAGATTCTCGATCTGTTCTTTCTGCTGTAAGTTCTCGGATGTCAGTCTCTCGATCTCTTTCTGCGACTCGCTGATCGACACGGGCGGTGCCCAGTTTGGGGTAGGTATTGGCATTTCTTAGTTCCTTCCTTATTTCTTCGGCGCGTCGCTGCTGCTCAGGATCGCTAAGGCGAATACCCAATTCAGCAGCAATTCGGAGTGATCTGCTGAGTATTGTCAAGGGTATTTGTAACCTTTTTGAGAAAAAATAAAGCCGATCAGTCTGGAGCTAGGTCTAAGAACTAATCGACTCATTTCGAATATAAAATTATTGCTTCAAGCCTTC
>Ga0129306_1003143_pt1 | contig 12950 bp, 12 predicted proteins | sample P827metagenome_FD_94438 | JGI IMG/M metagenome (GOLD analysis project Ga0129306, IMG submission 94438) | Capybara group fecal microbial communities from Wisconsin, USA - P827 metagenome | ecosystem: Host-associated > Mammals > Digestive system > Large intestine > Fecal | place: USA: Wisconsin...
CGGAAGCAGCACAGTCTTCTGAAGATCTGCCGGATGATGATACATTGGTCTGCATATCACGGGCACCCTTACATGTACCCGATCCGTCCATCCAAATCTCACAGTACTCAAAATAGATTAAGTCTCTGATCGTCCTCTCTTCATCATGCACGCGGCCGTCCAGAGAGTCAAAAAGGATCACAGCAGGACCGCGACCGTCTTCCTTATCCTCCGTAAGACATTCAAGTTCCATATGAATATGGGTAACAAACGGAGAAAGAAGCACTCCGTCGGAAATCTCACTACGATACTCACGGCATTCCAGGTCGTTCCTTCCCGCAAGCTCATTTACGGCATCACGTTCCTTCATGCGGTATTCGGTATCAACATCGATCAGATGCTGCATGATCATCGCGATCCTGGGATCGAACTGAGTACCCGCACCCTTGATTATCTCTTCACGTACCAGCTGCTGAGGGATCGCATTTCTGTAACTTCTGTTGGACGACATGGCATCATATGCATCGGCTACGGAGATTATCCTGGCAATCTCGGGTATATCGTCACCTTTCAGTCCGTCGGGATATCCTTTGCCGTCATATCTCTCATGATGATAGTGTGCGCCTATACTCAGATATGGATATTCATTGATGCTGGACAGGATCTGATTGCCCATGACAGGATGCTGCTTTATAGCATCATACTCTTCCGGAGTCAGTTTACCCGGATTGCCTATGATGCTGTCCGGGATACCTATCTTACCTACGTCATGCAGAAGTGCCGCATAATATATCTTGTAGCATTCCTCATCGCTCTTACCCAGTTCTCTGGCAATACGCTCCGAATACTCCGCCACGCGCAGGGAATGGCCGTGCGAATATGTATCCTTTGCATCTATCGCATTTACGAGTGAAGTGGCCGTCTGTTCAAACAGATGCTGTGACAGTTTCAGCTCGGCCTTGGCATGCTGTACTTCAACTTCCTTTAACTCGGCGATCTTACGTTTCCTGCGGTATATGGCAACGATCGTGATCAATGTCACCGAATTGGTGAACAGACCTGATATCGCAGCTATACTCTGTCCCATGTATACTGCCGGTATCATTGTGGCGAACTGGAGCATCATAAGTGCGACCGCGATCACAAAACCGGTGGATGAGAAATACAGAACCATGAATATGGTAAACAGATTGACAAACGCAGAGAACACACCCGTAAATGCCGATACGGGTAAATCCTTACCTAAGACATTAACGATCTCCGATGATGTTCCCGCCTTCATGACAAGCGCCGAAGTAAGGATGTACAGGACCAAAAGTATGCTAAATGCTATGATGCGATGAGTCTTGGATCTCAAATCGTATCTACCTCGTTATACCACGATTCTATCACAAATCCATCCGTGTTAACATCCGATCGGACACGCAGAGTGCGACAACAGTTCGTCTCCGTCATACTTAAGTGTCAAAAGAAAAGGGGGCTCCCCGGTAGCAAGCAGATCCAGAAATATCCGGTCACCCTCCCACAGGTTAAGGCCCGTAACCTTATCAATATCCACCCAGTGCAGCTCGCCTTCATCACAGTCCGGAAGGTCAGAGCAGGGGTCATAGTCAGACGATGTATACAGATACATATACTCCGTCTCATATTTCGTATTGATAAAGAATACTATTCCCCGGAAATCAACGCTTCGCGGACTGATCCCCGTCTCCTCATATATCTCACGCAATGCACATTCTTCCGGAGTCTCGCCCTCTTCGATGCGTCCGCCGATCCCTATCCATTTATCGGCATTGGGATCGTTTTCTTTACGGTTTCTGAGCATCATCAGATATTTATGATCTTTTTCGAGATATATCAGTGTAGTGTTCTTCATAGTTTATGCAGTTACGGAATAAAAGTTCTTCATGATCATGATGCCGTCGGGAGTAAGTATCGATTCAGGATGGAACTGCACACCGAATACGGGATGATCTCTGTGCTCGACTGCCATGATCTCTCCGTCATCGGTACGCGCTGTTATCCTGAGGCATTCCGGCATCGTATCAGCCACGGCTGCAAGAGAATGGTATCTTGCAACCTCGGTATGAGGATCCATTCCCTTAAAGAGTGCCGAACCGGTATCGAGCTCTACTACAGAAGATTTGCCGTGCATGAGACGACGCGCATGATCTACAGTAGCTCCGAACACCTCACAAATGGCCTGATGTCCGAGACATACGCCAAGGATCGGATATACACTCTTGTACATATCTATCACTTCTTCGCATATACCTGCATCACAGGGCCTGCCCGGTCCGGGTGATATGACTATGCGCTCGGGATTCATCGCTGCAATATCCGATGCTGCCACAGCATCGTTTCTGATCACTCTGATGTCGGGATCTATGCTCCCCATCAGCTGATACAGGTTATATGAGAAACTGTCATAGTTATCTATGAGTAGGACCATGTTACACCTTTCTGACAGATCCGATCACGTTACTCCGCGTTATCGGATGATCTGCGTATTGCTTCCATCACGGCTTTGGCCTTGTTCAGACATTCGATGTACTCTTTCTCGGGTACGGAATCGGCTACTATGCCGGCTCCCGATCTGACAAACACCCTGCCGTTCTTCTTATAGGCTATCCTGATAGCGATACAGGTATCCAGATTGCCAGTGAAATCTATATAGCCTATGGCTCCGCCGTATATGCCGCGCTTGTTATCCTCAAGTTCGTTGATGATCTCACAGGCGCGTATCTTCGGCGCACCCGAGAGTGTTCCCGCAGGAAGGATCGAATCCACCGCACTTAATGCATCCCGATCATCCCTCAGTTCTCCCCGTACGGTAGAGCCGATATGCATCACATGAGAGTATCTCTCTATCGACATGTACTTCTCGACTTCAACCGATCCGAAGCGGCTGATCCTGCCTATGTCATTACGGCCGAGATCAACGAGCATGTTATGCTCGGCACATTCCTTTTCGTCCGCGAGAAGCTCGGCTTCCAGAGCCTCATCCTCCTCGGGTGTCAGTCCTCTCGGTCTTGTGCCGGCCAGAGGAAATGTATGCAGGACACCCTGTTCACACTTGACCAGAGTCTCCGGAGAAGCACCCGCGACCTCCATGTCATCGCCTGAGAAATAAAACATATACGGCGATGGATTGATCGTCCTCAGGATCCTGTATGTGTCAAACAGACTGCCGTCAAAATCGGCTTCCAGTCTGTTGGATAACACGACCTGGAATATATCACCGTCATATATGTATCGCTTGGCTCTGTCCACCATCTCGCAGAACGTGTCCTTATCAAACAGCCCGCGATAGTCGGACTTCAAGGTTCCCGGGGCGATATCGCCGGGCTTTCCGTTTCTGATAAGATCGATGATATCCGATACGGAACGTACCGCTTCCGCATAAGAATCATTAAGGTTTTCCAGATCGACCTGCGCCGTAACGATGATCTTCTGCCTGAGATTATCAAAGCATATGACCTTATCAAAGAGCATCAGATCCACATCCCTGAAGTGCTCCTGATCCGCAGCATCCAGCTTGAGCCTGGGTTCGCTGTACTTGATGTAATCATATGCGAAATAACCGACAAGTCCTCCGGTAAACGTAGGAAAGCCTTCAGGTCTGGCACTCTTTCGGTCACTGAGCAGAGATCTGATGTATCCTGCCGGATGTGAAGTATGCTCCTTATGGATCACATTACCCTCATCGTCCGTCACGCTTAAATTACCGTCGGTACAGGTGACACACAGTGTGGGAGCATATCCCATAAAAGTATATCTTCCCCACTGCCTCTGATCCTCGACGCTCTCCAGCATATATACATGAGAGCTGGCACCTTTGAGAATACGCAGTACCTCTATCGGTGTACGGATATCAGACAGGATCTCAGCCTTAATGGGACAGTATCTGTAACTGCCGCGGTATTTCCCGATCTCCTCAATGGAGGGTGATGTCTTGAGATTGGTTGACATAACTATCTCCTGCCCGGGTTCATCCCCTGTTTGACTCGGCTATGAACTTCTCCATTGCCTCATATACCTTACCGCTGTCTATGAGCTCTGCGGCCATCTTAACACCCTCTTCGAGGCTGGCAGCCTTCTCTGTGATATACAGAGCCGCACCTGCGTTCATCAGGACAGTATTCCTCTTGGGGCCCTTGTCATTTCCGCTTAAGATATCTCTGGTCATCTGCGCGTTCTCTTCGGGAGTTCCGCCCTTTAAGTCTTCTTTTGCGCAGGTATCGAATCCGAACATGGAGGGATCGATATCATAAGTCTTATACCATCCGTCCTTGAACTCACAAACTGCCGTGGGGCCTACCGAAGTGATCTCATCAAGCTTCTCACGGCCGTATACGACCATACCGCGCTCGACTCCGAGGCCGGTCAGAACCTGAGCCAGGGGCTCGATCAGATACTCATCATATACGCCAAGAAGAATCCTCTTAGGTCTGGCTGGATTGGTCAGAGGGCCGAGTATGTTGAACACGGTACGGAATCCGAGTTCACGACGTATAGCTCCGACATACTTCATGGATGTATGGTATTTCTGAGCAAAAAAGAAACAGAATCCGGTGTCGTTCAACAGTCTCACACACTGCTCGGGTTCAAGGCTTATGTTTGCTCCCAGTGCCTCCAGGCAGTCTGCCGTTCCGCTGTTTGATGAGGCCGCACGATTACCGTGCTTTGCCACCTTTACGCCTGCGGCTGCGGTCACGAACGCTGTTGTAGTCGAGATATTAAAGCTCCCTGCTCTGTCTCCGCCGGTCCCGACTATCTCCAGTGTCTCCATGTCTCCGGTATCAACGGGGATCGCATGCTCTCTCATGGCGGCCGCGCAGCCTCTGATCTCATCTATGGTCTCGGCCTTTGCGCTCTTGGTGGACAGTGCAGCCAGAAAAGCGGCATTCTGAGTGGGAGTCGTCTCCCCGCTCATGATCTCATTCATGACTGCATATGCTTCGTCATAGGTCAGGTCTTCCTTTAATACGATCTTCTCGATTGCTTCTTTGATCATCTCGTTGTCTCCTTTTTCATCTCACATTATCAGGTGCACTTACAGTGCATTAAGTTCGCTCTTGAATCTGTTCGTATACTCTGCGGCTGCCTGAGGATCAAACCCTGCTTCTCTCATGATATTGATAAAATGAGAGCCGACTATGCAACCGTCAATAACATCCTTCATGGGGGCCACATCCGAAGCTTCCCTGATGCCGAATCCCATCATAACCGGGATCTTCGATACGCTCTTAACGTGGCTTAAGTAGTTCATGATCTCGGCATGGAACGTGCCGCTCTGTCCCGTAACACCCATGGCTGATACGCAGTATACGAAACCTCTTGCACCGTTTAATATCTCCGGTACCCGGTCCTTTGATACAGGCGATACAAGTTCGATGAGTATCGTACGGTCATCTCCGCTTAATGCCTTACGAAGAGACTCCTGCTCTTCAAGCGGCAGATCCGGTACTATCAGGCCGTCCACTCCCGCCTCGTGACACTTATTCACGAAATTCTCTATCCCGCAGTTTACTATGGTGTTGTAGTACATCATGAAAACTATCGGTTTCTCTACGCCCTCAGACCTGATAGATTTCATCAGATCGAAGGTCTTGCTGAGAGTCGCTCCCGCGAGTATGGCTTCATATGATGCCTGCTGGATCACGGGGCCGTCGGCTATCGGATCCGAAAACGGAATCCCGAGTTCGATGATATCCGTGCTTTCCTGTGCCTTAATGATCTCAGCCGTCTTATCCATGGACGGAAGTCCTGCGGTGATATATGTTATGAATGCTTTTTCTCCCTTGTCGGAGAGCTGTTTTAATCGTGCTTCAATCCTGTTTTCTGACATAATCTTATCCTCTGTATGAACTCACATGTCTTCAGTTCAGATATCCCCTGCCTGCGAGATAATCCGATATGGTATTCACATCCTTATCTCCGCGGCCTGACAGACATATGATCATCGACTGCTCAGGTGTCATTTCCTTTGCTTTCTTAAATGCATAGGCCATAGCATGTGCACTCTCTATCGCCGGTATGATGCCCTCTGTCTGAGTAAGTTCCATAAGGGCATCCATCGCTTCTTCATCGGTGATCGGTACATACCGGGCTCTGCCGGTATCATGCAGATATGCATGTTCAGGACCTACTCCGGGATAGTCAAGACCTGCGGATATGGAGTGTGCAAGCTGTATATTGCCATCCTCATCCTGCAGCAGATAGGACCTTGTCCCATGCAGCACACCCGGACGACCCTTGGCCATTGAAGCCGCGTGCTCATCGGTATCGATTCCCTTGCCGGCTGCCTCTACACCGATCAGCTCGACACCGGGTTCGTCTATGAAATCAGCAAACATTCCGATGGAATTGGACCCGCCGCCCACACATGCCATCACGACATCGGGAAGTCTGCCTTCAGCCTCCATATGCTGGCGCTTAGCTTCACGGCTGATAACCGCCTGGAACTCCTTGACCATCTTAGGATACGGATACGGACCTATGGCACTTCCGATGATATAGAATGTATCCTCCGCGGTCTTTGCCCAGGTACGGATAGCTTCATTGGTCGCATCCTTAAGAGTATTACTTCCGGATTCGACCGATACGACCGTGGCACCCAGCATCTCCATTCTCATTACATTGAGAGCCTGTCGTTTTACGTCTTCCTTACCCATATACACGGTACATTCCATGTTAAACAGAGCGGCACCGGTAGCTGTAGCCACACCGTGCTGACCGGCTCCCGTCTCTGCGATGATCTTCTTTTTGCCCATACGCTTTGCGAGCAGGATCTGGCCGATAACATTATTGATCTTGTGAGCACCGGTATGGTTTAAATCTTCTCTTTTCAGATAGATCTTAGTCCCGTATTTCTCACTCAGTCTTTCGGCAAGATAAAGAGGAGTCTCCCTGCCGACATACTGCTTCAGATAGTAGTTGTACTCTCTGATGAATTCGGGATCCCTGATGGCTTCTTCAAACGCCTTATCGATCTCGTCAAGTGTGTTCATCAGCGACTCGGATACGTATTGGCCTCCGTATTCACCGAAGTATGCTTTACTGTTCATCTTCTCCTCACTTTCACTTATATGCCTTTACCGGCAGCTGTGTTTCTTACCGCTTTAACAAATTCATTTATCAGGTTTTCGTCTTTGCCGTGTTCGCCCTCGACACCTGAGCTTACGTCCACGATATCGGGCTTAAAGAGCCTGATCCCCTCGGCCACGTTACCTGCGTTAAGGCCTCCCGCAAGGATGAAGCTGACGCCCTTGCCTTCAGTTCCGCCGCTCTCCGGACTTATCTGCTCATCTGCCCCGGCTATCCTTTCTTCTCCCCAGTCAAAAGTCTTTCCGCTCCCGAAATCGGGGGCATCGACCAGGACAGCTTCTATCTTATGTCTGTATTCTTCGGGTAATTGTGATAATGCTGATATGACAGGTCGATCCGTCTCTCCGGATCCGGATAAAGATGATAGATTCAGCGCCCTCCAGACGGGCAGCTTGGATATTTTAAGAACTTCCGTGCTCAGTTCCTTATGAATCTGAATGATGTCGATGAAGCCCGACTCCTGTATCTTATCTATGTCAGATGCGGACGGCGATACAAGAACGGCTACTCTCTTAATACGGTCAGTCAGACCGGATGCTATCTCACGTGCATTCTCTAGCGTCACGTACCTCTTACTCGGAGGATAAAAGACAAATCCCGCGTAGTCGGCTTCGGCAGCATTCAGAAAAGATGCCTCACGGACATCCGTCAGACCGCAGATCTTGATGAGAGGTGTTGTAAATCTCTCCGGATCCATATCCTTCCTCATGCTCTGCCTTTCCATCTGTCTGCCAGCGCACCGGGATCTTCCGATTCCATAAATGCCCTTCCTATCAGGAAACCGTCTACTCCGACCTCTTTCAGATACTCTACATCAGCATCGGACATGATGCCGCTCTCTGCGATGGTCAGCCTGTCACCCGGAATATACTTCTTCAGACGCCCCGTATTCTCAAGTGTTATCGAGAAATCCTTCAGATTACGGTTATTGATACCGATGATACGCGAGTCGGTCTTAAGTGCTCTCTCTATCTCGTATTCATCATGTGTCTCAGTCAGTACGCCCAGCCCCAGAGATCTGGACAGCTGATAGAAGTCGCGCATCTGAGAATCATCCAGGATAGCCGTGATAAGAAGCACTGCATCGGCTCCTATCACTTTGGCCTCATAGAACTGATACTCATCTATCATGAAGTCTTTTCTGAGTATCGGCAGCGCAGTCATCGGTCTGATCCTCTTAAGATACTCCGCACTTCCCTTGAAATGATCTTCTTCGGTTAAGCATGATATCGCATCAGCCGATGCAGAATATTCATCTATTCTTGTGACCAGATCGACCTTCGGCGTAATGTCCCCAAGGCTCGGAGAAGCCATCTTAAACTCGCCTATTATAGAGATACCCGGCCTGGCCAACCGGAAATAAAACAGATCCTCAGGCCTGTCGGCACGCTTCACGGCTTCTTCTGCCATTTGGCGCATCTCAGCTTCAGGTATACGGGCTTTGTGTTCCTTAAGCCGTACCCTCTTATCTGCTACTATTTCATCCAATATGGTCCCGCCGGGTCCGTTCATTTTACTCTCCTGTACAGAGCCGGATGATCAGCCTATCTGAGGCAGTTTCGCGATAGAAGCTGCGATATCCTCATCGGTAGGGATCTGATCACTCATCTCACCGTCGTTAAACTTCTGATATGCAACAAGATCGAAGTATCCGGTACCGGTAAGGCCGAATACGATAGTCTTTTCCTCGCCTGTCTCCTTGCACTTGAGAGCTTCGTCTATAGCAGCCCTGATCGCATGTGAACTCTCGGGTGCGGGGAGGATACCCTCTATACGTGCAAACTGCTCTGCAGCTTCAAATACGCTGGTCTGCTCTACACTGACGGCCTCCATGTATCCGTCATGATACAGCTGTGACAGAGTGGTACTCATACCGTGGAATCTCAAACCGCCTGCGTGGTTTGCGGAAGGTATGAAGCTGCTGCCCAGTGTATACATCTTAGCCAGAGGACAGATCATACCGGTATCACAGAAGTCATATGCAAAAGTACCTCTCGTGAAGCTCGGACATGAAGCCGGTTCTACGGCAATGATGCGGTAATCAGCTTCTCCGCGGAGTTTCTCTCCCATGAAAGGAGCGATCAGTCCGCCGAGATTTGATCCGCCGCCGGCACATCCGATGATTATGTCGGGGTGGATACCGTACTTATCCAGAGCAGTCTTGGTCTCAAGGCCTATGACTGACTGATGAAGGAGAACCTGATTGAGGACGCTTCCGAGTACATATCTGTATCCGGGGTTCTTTGTTGCCACTTCAACAGCCTCTGATATCGCACAGCCGAGGCTGCCGGTAGTTCCGGGATGCTCGGCAAGGATCTTCTTACCTACTTCCGTAGTCTCGGAAGGGCTGGGTACAACGCTTGCGCCGTATGTTCTCATCACTTCACGTCTGAAAGGCTTCTGCTCATATGAAACCTTGACCATATATACCTTGCAGTCCAGATCAAAATAAGAACATGCCATGGACAGAGCCGTACCCCACTGACCTGCTCCGGTCTCAGTGGTCACGCCCTTAAGTCCCTGCTTCTTGGCATAATAAGCCTGAGCTATGGCAGAGTTGAGCTTGTGGGATCCGCTGGTGTTGTTTCCTTCGAATTTATAGTAGATCTTAGCGGGAGTCTGAAGCTTCTCCTCAAGGCAGTATGCCCTTACAAGAGGTGAAGGACGATACATCTTATAGAAGTTTCTGATCTCCTCGGGGATCTCTATGTAAGGAGTAGTCTCATCGAGTTCCTGTGCAACAAGTTCCTCACAGAATATGGGAGACAGTTCTTCAGCCGTCAGAGGCTGTCCGGTGCCGGGGTTTAAGAGCGGTGCCGGCTTGTTCTTCATGTCGGCCCTCAGGTTATACCACGCAGTGGGCATCTCGTTTTCTTCCAGATAGATCTTGTAGGGAATCTTGTTTTCGCTCATTGTTTTCCTCCTTCTTTTTCGTGCATCAGTAACATTCTGTCGTTATCAAGTGCTTTGCCGGATATATTCTTGAATCTGTCGAGCAGATCCTGCATTGTCATTGCATCTCTGTCTTCTCCAGAGACATCGAGTATGATATCACCGCCGTCCATCATCAGTGTACGGTTACCCAGTTCAAGGGCCGACTGCATATTGTGCGTGATCATCAGGCAGGTGAGATTCTCCTTTTCAACGACCTCACGCGTGATCTTGAGCACCTTATCCGCAGCGGCGGGATCAAGCGCAGCCGTATGCTCGTCAAGGAGCAGCAGACTGGGAGGATTGATCGTGGCCATGAGAAGTGTCACAGCCTGTCTCTGACCTCCGGAGAGAAGGCCCATGGGCTGTTTCATGCGATCCTCCAGTCCCATATCCAGTCTGGACAGGATCTCTCTGAACTCTTCCCTCTGCCTGCGGTCTATATGTGACAGCCATCCGCCTTTTCCCGCAGCCAGGGTCAGATTCTCCTCGATGGTCATGCCTGCGGCGGTTCCTCTCATCGGATCCTGGAACAGTCTGCCTATCCTGCGCGCCCTCTCATGCTCGGGCATGAGCGTGATATCGGTATCATCCAGTATGATCTGACCGCTGTCGGTGATAAAGCTTCCTGCTATGGCATTAAAGAGCGTGGACTTACCGGCTCCGTTTGCTCCGATGATAGTGATAAAATCACCGTCATCAACCGTCAGGCTTAAGTCACACAGTGCCTGCTTGGCATTGACCGTACCGGGATTAAATGTTTTGGATACATGAGAGAGTTTAAGCATCTGCACTTCCCTCCCCGTCTATACCCTGCTTCTTCAGATTCAGGCTCCTCTTAATGAGAGGAAGTCTTTTCCTGAAGTAAGGTCCGCTGATGGCGACTATGACTATGATCGATGAAACAAGTTTCAGCATATAAGCCGGCATATGGAATCTGAGTGCGATCGTGTAGACCAGTCTGAAGATGAATGCTCCGACGACTGCGCCGACCGCTCTTAATGTGATACCGCCCTTACTCATGACTGCTTCACCTATAAGAAGTGAAGCCAGGGCGATCGTTACCATGCCGCTTCCTATATCGATATTGACCGACTTCTGTGACTGTGCGAGCAGGCATCCGCCCAGAGCGGTGAATGAATTGGATATGCACAGACCTACGATAGTTGTGAATGCCGGATTGATGGATGAAGACTTCACCATATCCGGATTATTACCTGTTGCTCTGATCGCAAGTCCCAGTCTCGTACGAAGAAAAAGAGAAAGGAATATGACCACAAGCGTAACGGCGATCAAAGCGATTATGAGTCTGTATGCATCGGATATGAACGTACCTGCCAGAATATCCTTGAGTTTGGTAAACACAGTCTCTGTCTTGTTCATATTAAGCAGGGATGCGTTACCCATGATGGCTATGTTGAGCGAGTACCATCCGGTATTTACAATGATACCTGCCAGCAGGCTCTCCACGCCCATCTTGGTCTGCAGGATCGCTACTATGAATCCAGAGAGTACTCCTACTGCCATGGCAGCTATGATCGAAAGAAAAGGATGACCAGATATGGCTACCACCGCACCTACGCAGGCTCCCATAGTGAAGCATCCGTCAGTAGACAGATCGCACACATTGAGCATGCTGTAGCTTAAGTACAGTGCCAGTACCGTGAGTGCACTGAACAATCCCAGTTCAAGTGCCGTCTGTAACAGTGGTCCCATATCCGCCAGATTCATAAGTAATCTCCTTCAGAGCTAAAGCCCGTGTTTAATAACTGTCAGATCAGAAGCTCTCTGCTGTCTGAATGCTCTCTACCTTGGTGCAGTAAGGAGCAAATGTCCTGGAAAGCTCATCAAAATCAAGGCCGAGCTTCTCACATATATCTGTGTTAATCGTTGCAGTACCGTTATCAAAAGTCTTAACGGGTGTGGTTGCGGGATCGGCTCCGTCTACAAGGATCTGGGCAACCATATCAGCAGTCTCGACACCGAGGTTTGCATAGTCGACACCATATCCGAGGAATGCGCCGTTAAGAGCAAACGAATCGGCTCCTGCATAGTGAAGAATGCCTGCATCTGCCATCTTCTCATATATGGACAGCTCGGCAGTCATGATGGTGTTATCGGAAGGAGTAAATACAGCTTCCACACCGTCGGCAACAAATGCATCTACTGCAAGTGAAACTTCATCAACGTTTGTACCCGTGTGCTCTATGCACTCGATACCCTTGCTGTCTAAGAATGCCTTAGCCTCAGCTATGGCTGCGGTGGATGCATCCTGTCCTACATCATAGAGCAGGCCTACCTTTGCGATATCAGGGTTCTGTGCGAGGATCAGGTTCATGATAGCGTTGGTATCCAGATAATCGGATGTACCGGTGATATTGGCTCCGGGTGCCGAATTGGACGCTACCACACCTGCGCCCTCAGGATCAGATACTGCAGCAAATACAACGGGAATCTTATTATCCTCGGTAGCTGCCTGCATGCTCATTGCTACGGGAGTAGCCACACCTACCATCAGATCAACATCATCGGCGATGAAATTGGCTATTATCTGTGAGAGTACGTTTGCATCTGCATTGCAGTTATCATACTCAACTTCGAACTTAACATTCTTCTCTTTTCCGATCTCCTCGAGACGGTTCTCGATATTATCAACGATCTGATTCAGGGATGCATCATCAACATAATTACAGATACCGACCTTATAAGTGGTTGCTGCTTCGGTCTGTGCATCACCTGCAGTATCAGCTGAAGTGTCTGCTGCCGTGTCGGAAGCTGCCGGTGTTCCCGTTGCAGTACCGCCGCATGCACACAGAGATACGCTTACTGCCATTGCCATCATCATAGCTACGATTCTTTTTTTCATGTTTCCTCCTTTGCGGGTCCGCACCCGCTCTCACCTTTTTCTTCGGGATCAGGTTATGAAAGAA
>Ga0129306_1003144_pt1 | contig 12949 bp, 14 predicted proteins | sample P827metagenome_FD_94438 | JGI IMG/M metagenome (GOLD analysis project Ga0129306, IMG submission 94438) | Capybara group fecal microbial communities from Wisconsin, USA - P827 metagenome | ecosystem: Host-associated > Mammals > Digestive system > Large intestine > Fecal | place: USA: Wisconsin...
GTTCTCATACCTGCTGCAGCATATAAAATTTCATGCATTAACATTAATCCTTGTGAAGATGTTGCTGTAAATACTCTTACTCCAGCACCACTAGCTCCAACAGCAGCACTTATTGCACTGTGTTCTGATTCTACTTTAACATATTTAGCATCAATTTTTTCATCAGCAACATATTGTGCTAAGTATTCTGAAATTGTAGTTTGTGGAGTAATTGGATAAACAGGAATAACTTGTGGTTTAGCTAATCTAACAGCTTCTGCAACTGCTTTATTTGAGGTCATTACTTCTTTTACCATTTAATCACTCTCTTTATTCTTTTACCATTTCGATTGCATCGGAAGGACATTCGTTTGCACAAATTCCGCATCCTTTACAGTAATCGTAATCAATATCATGTTGTTTGTTTATACTAGAATCTGGACAAAACAAAATGCAATTATCACAATCAATACATTTTTCTTTATCTAAAATAGGTTTGAAAGTTCTCCAGCTTCCAGTTTTATTATTTCTGGTATTACCCGGGTTTTTAATTACACATCCTATACTTACCATCATAATCACCCTTTATCCCATATCATAAGCTTTTTTAGTAGCTTCAACATTTAGCTCTCCGACTTTTCCAGGGAATGTTTCTTTAATCACTTCGAGGAGTGAATCAATAGTCACGGCTTGGGTTTTCTTAGCAAAATATCCTAAAATAATAGTGTTTACAATGTTACGGCCTAACATATCCAATGCAATTCCGGTTGCATCAATACTATAAACCTCATGTTCGCCACTGCCTTTAAATTCTGTAGTGTTGATAGTTACTTCAGTATTGTCTTTAATTCCTGAAAATACATCCACTACATTTAATAATCCATCGTCTAAAACAAGCACGTAATCTGGATTATACACTTGATATCTTAAATCAATTGGCTTATCATCAATTCTTGTGAAAGCCATAACTGGAGCTCCTCTACGTTCAACTCCAAAGAATGGAAAAGCTTGGGAATAGTTGCCGTCTTTGAATGCTGCTTTAGCTAAAATTTCAGCAGCTGTTACAGCACCTTGTCCGCCTCTTCCATGAAAACGAATTTCAATCATTAATTTTTCCTCCATATATTTATCATGTATAATCATTATAAATTACAAAATATATAAATTTTATGTTAAATTTTATTTATTTGAGAAATTTGTTTAAATTATTTTATTTAAGTTGATTGTTTTTTGTTTATTTTTTCAATAAAGTATTTACGTTGCTTCTTAGGAATAAATGGGGGTTATTGTAAGTTTTTTTAAACATATTTTTTCTAAAAGATTTAATATAACTTAATTTATATAATAATTAAATATATTGACATTAATTGAATGGTTATTATGAATGTTTTGATTATTACAGGTAACTTAGCATATCCCTTAATTAAGGAAGTAGTTTCTGATTCAAAGGAAAATATTATTGTACATGTTGCTGAGACTCAGGTTGCAGCATTTTTAACCCCTAGACAAATAATAAAGGAGGTTAAAACTCATTTCGCAGATAAACTTGATGATATTGATTTGATTTTAGTTCCTGGGTTAATTAAAAAAGGGACAAGGGAAATTACTAAAGAATTAGGGATTCCTACTTTTAAGGGTTCTACAGATGGTGCAGATCTTGCAATGGTTTTAAATTTAATTGAAGATATTACTTTATCTGAAGATAAGCCTGCAGATAAATTAATAGAGGAAGAAAAAAGAAAAGAAGCCATTAAGTTCATAGAAGAATTTGAAAATGATGAGGAAAATATTAAAGAATTACTTAAAAAACCAAATAATATTCTAATAAGAAATCTTCCGGTCGGTGAAGATTTTCCAATGAGGGTGCTTTCTGAAATTGCTAACGCTCCATTTTTATCAAAAGAAGCATTGATTAATAAATGCCAATATTTCGTTGATTCAGGTGCTGACATGATTGATATTGGTATGGCTGCAGGAGAAGATTTCTCAGATAAGATTCCAGAATTAATCGAAACATTAAGACCAATAGTTGGCGATAGGCCTTTAAGTATTGACACATTAAATGCTAATGAAATTAAAGTCGCAGCAGAACATGGAATAGATTTTGTCTTAAGTCTTGATTTGGGAAATAATGGCGAAATTCAAGATATATTAAAAGAAAAAAATATTCCTGCGGTATTGCTTCCGACTAATTTTTCTCAAGGCATTTCTCCAAAAACTCCCTCCGAAAGAGTCGAATCAATGCATCAATTAATTAAAGATACTGAAGGTTTGACTTATGTTGCGGATTTAATTTTAGATCCTGTAAACAGTTCCAGTATTGTTGAATCAATTATTGCATGTCATGATTTTCATAAAGTAAATCCTGCACCAATGTTTTTCGGTGTTGGGAATGTAACTGAGTTAATGGATGCTGATTCGGGTGGTGTTAATGTGCTTTTGGCAGGAATCGGTATGGAACTTGGTGTTAGTATATTATTTACTCCTGAAGAAAGTGGAAAGACAAGGGGAAGTGTTTATGAGCTATCTACTGCATCAAAAATGATGTTTTTAGCAAAACACAGGAAATCAATTCCAAAAGATTTGGGAATTAATTTAGTTGCTTTTAAAGATAAACATAAACGTAATGACATTATTTTAAATGAAAGGGATGGTGTTGAAGAGACTAGACTTCAAAAGCCACTCAAGTTTGTAAGAGATAAAGCGGGCAGTTTCAAAATAAGCGTTGATTATGGAACTACAGTAAAAGACAGTAAGATTATTGCAACTCATTTTAAAAAGAATAGTGCTGATTTAGTTATAGTTGGTCAAACTGCTAAAGAAGTTTATGAAGAAATCATAACAAAAGAATTAGTAACAAGAATGGAGCATGCGGCCTATTTGGGTTCTGAACTTCAAAAAGCAGAAATAGCAATGATTACTGGAAAAGAGTATGTTCAGGATTTTGAATTATTCAAAAATCCTGACGAATTCAAAAATTAGTTTTAATCGAAGTCTGAAGTGTCAACTGGTCCTTCGTTTTGTCCAGCTTGTCCGCCGGAGTCACTTCCACTATCGGTTGGACTAGCCTGACCACTATCTGAGGAACCTTGATAACTTTGTCCACCGCTACTACTACTTCCAGTTGAATCTGGAGAGTAGATGCCACTATCATGGTTTGAACTTGATGTGGAAGTTGAATTAGTTGATGTAGTATTATTTGTTGTAAGATTTAAAGAAGTGGAATTGTCATTTGATAATTTAAATCCAGTTCCAGTCACTATTAAACATACACATGCAGCTAATACAATAAGAATTAATAAAATAATTATAATTGCATTATCCTTTTCCATATTATTTAACCTCCTTATATTAATAATATATTTAATTCTATACTAATATATAATTAATTACATAAAACTTATATAAACTTGTAATCAATCATAGTTTAATAATAAAAATTAGTGGAAGGTTAAATTTTGCAAACAGATAATATTAGTATTAAAGATATTGATAAGTTACTTTTAAACTCTGAATATGTTTCAAATAATGAAATATCTACAACTGTATACTTATCTTTACTTCTTGGTAGGCCTATGCTTATTGAAGGACCTCCGGGGGTTGGAAAAACAGAGCTTGCAAAAGTCGTTGCTAAAGCATTCGAAAGAGATTTTTTCAGGATACAATGTTATGAAGGGATTACATTCGAACAGATTGTTGGTGAATGGAACTATCAAAAACAATTGTTGCACCTGGAAGCTGCTCGTAATGATTCAAATAATGAAGAAAAAATATTTGATGAGCAATACTTTATTCAAAGACCCTTACTTAATGCATTTTTAAATGAAAATGATTCTGTGTTGTTGATAGATGAAATTGATAAGGCAGATGAAGAAGTAGAGAGTTTCCTGCTTCAGGCATTGGGCGAACAAGAAATTACTATTAATGATTTGGGAACTTTTCAGCTTCAAAATGATTTAATTGTTATTCTAACTTCAAATTCACAAAGGTCACTACTTGATGAAACTAAGGACAGATGTTTGTTTTTATATATTCCTTACCCTACTGTCGAAAGGGAAATCGAAATTGTTAAATCAAAAATTCCTGAAGCAGATGTGGAAGTTGTCTCCAAAGTTGTTAAATTAGTTCATGACATACGTAATCTTAATTTAATGAAAAAACCTTCTGTAAGAGGAACTGTTGATTGGGTGAAATCTGTTTCTAATTTGGGAACCAAAAATATTGATGAATCTCTAGAAAGCAGTATTGGTGTTGCTATTAAAACTGAAAGTGACAAAAAGAGAGTTCTTAAAGACATTTTGAATAAACGATAAGATGATTAAAAAAATAGCAAATTTATCAGCCCAGCTTAGAGAGAAGGGTTTGCCTGTAAGTGTTAGGAGTACCCAGGCGGCTGTTAGAATTTACATGGATTTGGGTGAAGATGATAGGCAACTTTTAAAAACAGCTTTAATGGCAGTTTATGTTAAAGACAGGTATGATATTCCTAAGTTCTTGAAAGTTTTTGAAGAGGTTTTCAAAGAGGAAGTTGAAAAAGAGGTTGCAAAAGAACTAGAAAAAGGAACTGCATACAGAGGTAAAGGACCTAAATCCAATAAATATATTATCAAAAAACAAAATAATGCTTTTCAGAAAATCAACAAAGAAAAAGCCAACAATGAAAAGCTTAGGATGCTTTCCGGCCAACCGCTCCTTGAAGAAGTTAAACAACTTGAACGTGATGGGGAGTTGATGAATAAGGATTTGACAAAACTTAATAGGTTCGACCCTAGGATGCTTGAGATATGTCAGAGACTAGGTAAGAAGATAGCTAATAAACGTTCAAGAAGAAAAGCCAAATCCAATTCCAATAAAATAGACATGAGAAAAACAATCAGGAATAACTTAAAATATGGTGGAGTTCCTGTTGAGTTGGTAAAGGCAAAACCGAGGCCTCATAAAAATGAGCATTTGTTTTTGAATGATATCAGTGGATCATGTGAGTGGATTAGTAGCTGGTTTTTCATGTTAATGTTTTCTGCACAAACTGCATTTAAAAGATCAAGAATGTTTGAGTTTGACAATAGAGTAATAGAAACAACCAAAGCCTTGAAAGAGGAATATCTCATTGATTCTTTTGTAAAAGTTAAAGATATGAGAGTCAAAAATATGATGGTGCATGGTACTTCGGACATGTATTCTGCATTTGGAAAATTCCAGGAGATGGCAAATATAAATAATAAATCTTATATAATTATTTTATCCGATTGTAGGGATTGGGCAGGTCCGAAGGTTAATGGGGTTCCTGCAAGTGTAGGTTTGGTTGAAGAAATGGTAAGGGATTCAAAAAAGCTTATTATTTTAAATCCTGAGGACAGGAATAAATGGGATGTAGTGGACAGTTGTGTGTCATTATATGAAGAAGCGGGAGCAAAAGTATTCGAAGTTAATACTTTAAACCAATTGGCACAATTTGTAGAACAAATATAAGGTAATAAATATGCAATGTAGTAAATGTGGTAATCCTAAAGTAATTATCAAAAAGGAACAATCTGGTCAGCTATTGTGCAAAGATTGTTTTATACAATCAATTGAAAAAAAGGTAATCAAGACAATTAAAAAGGAAAAGTTGCTTGATAAAGGCGATAAGGTTTTAGTTGCACTTTCCGGAGGGAAGGATAGTGTCACTACTTTGGAAATTTTAAACAGTTTTCGTGAAATGAACATTATTGACATCTGTGCTGTTACTGTTGATGAAGGTATTGATAATTATCGCCAGGATGGTGTTGACATTGCCATACGTCATGCTCAAAGATTAGGAATCGAACATAAGGTAGTTTCTCTTAAAGATGAATTCGGCATTACTTTGGATGAGATAATGCAGAGAGAAAACCATAAGGGGTCATGCACATATTGCGGGGTTTTTAGACGTACAATCATTAACAAAACCGCTCGTGAAATGGGAGCCACCAAAATTGCAACAGGGCATAATCTAGATGATGAAGTTCAAGCAATCATGATGAATTACTTGGAAGGAAACACTGATAATTTAACAAAACTTGGTGCAAAAACAGAATCCAAAGCAAAAGAATTTACAGTTAAAATTAAACCTTTAAGAGAGATTCCAGAACGTGAAATTGGCTTATATGTTGTTGCAAAAGACCTTGAGGTTCACTTTGACAGCTGTCCTTATGCAATGCAATCATTTAGAGGGGAAGTTTCAGAGGTTATCAATCAACTCGCCGAAAAACATCCCACAATCAAATATTCTACCCTTAGAGGTTATGATAAAGTAAAAAATATTCTGAAAGATGAACTTAAAAAAGACTATTCTCATGGAAGATGTGTCAGATGTGGTGAACCTTCAGCAAATGAGCTATGTAAGGCATGTTCATTTTTAGAGGAATTAGGAGTGTGAAAATATGTCATTTATTTTAAAATTTAAAGATTTAAATGAAGAAAGGGAAATTCCCAATGAAAAGTATTCTATAAATGATTTACTTAATGAATTGGAACTATCTGCCCAAACAATTGTGTCAAAACAAAACGGGGAACTAGTCATTGAAGATACAATCATAGAAAACGGTGATGAAATACAGTTAGTTCAGATTATTTATGGTGGTTAAGTGAAGATAAGTTATGAATGTGGGCCTTGCTTTTTAAGACAGGCTCGTGAAGCTCTGGATTTATCAACTGATGATGAAATGCTTAAGATGGAGATAATTGAAGAGATTTTCAAATACCTTAGTGAAAACTTCCATCAGGGAACCAATTCAAATAATACCGGATCCACCATGCATGCAATCATCAAACAAAAAACAGGTTGCAGAGATCCTTACTTTAAAGAGAAAATTGAAAGCAATAAATTAGCGTTAAAATATTTGCCGGATGTTAAAAAGATAGTGGATGAGGATGACAGTTTGGAAAACTATGTAAAGATAGCTATTATCGGTAATATTCTGGATTTTGGAGCATTCACCCTGGATGATGATATTGAAAGCGTCATTAAAGATTCTCTTAAAAAGGATTTGACCATTAAAGATATTGAAGAGTTTGAAAATTCACTCAAGACTAATGATAAAGTGCTGTATTTGGTCGATAATACTGGGGAAATCGTTTTTGATAAGTTATTGTTAGGTAAAATAAAAGAGTATGGTTTGGATATTACCATAGCAGTTAAATCAGAACCGATATTGAATGATGCATGCATGCCTGAAGCTTTGGATGCTGGTCTTGATGAGTTTGGGGAGATTGTTGAAATTGGTGCCGGAACTGTAGGTTATGTGGACAGCAAAATCTCCGATGAATTTAGGGAAATATTTGACAGTCATAAATTTATTATTTCAAAAGGTATGGGCAATTATGAAGGGTTAACGGAAATAGATTTGTCCAAAAAAGAAATTTACTTTTTGTTATGTGCAAAATGCAATACGATATCAAGAGACATTGGTGTGAATTTACACGATATGCTTTTATTTAAAAAATAATCAATAGTGATATTCATGATTATAGGTTTAATAGGTTTTGGAGTTGTTTCACAAAATCTTTTCAGATTAATAAAATCGGAGGATATTCAGTTCATCACATCTTTTGAAAATAGGTCCTCTAAAACGATAGAAAACATTAAAAAGACAGATATTCTCGTTTTGGATTCATTTAAAGATGTAGCTAGTAAATCTGATATTTTGATATCTGCGACTTCACCTAATTCCGCTTTGGATGTTGCAAAACAATATGGCAAATTTACCAAAGGTATCTATTTGGATTTAAATAATATATCTCCTGACACCACTTTTGAGATAAGAAATCATGTTGATAATCTTGTTGATGGAGCAATAATCGGAAAAATAGATTCTGATAATCCAATTTTATATTTGTCCGGTGATAAATCCGATGAATTGCTATTTTTAGATGAATTCATTACAACAGAAAAAATAAGCAATAATATCGGGGATGTGGCTATTTTAAAGTTACTTAGAAGTAGCTATACAAAAACCTTATCCGCAATTTTGATTGAGTCCTCTCAAATTGCTAAAAGTCATGATTTGGAAGATGAGTTTTTCGATATTCTAACATTGACTGAAGGACAAGAATTTAGGGAAAAATCAATATCAAGAATAAACAACACCTTGAATAATTCTAAAAGAAAAAGTGAAGAATTAGAAGAGATAATCCAATATTTTGATGATAATGACTTAACAATGACTAAAGCAGCATTAAAAAAACTTAACCAATAACCACGTTTACTTTAAAACCTTTTTTGGCTTTTTTCATATTTCCGGTAACTGGAATAAAATGGGAATCCATGATGTATCTCAAGTAGGTTACCTCACGGGCCGGAAGCCTTAGATTTGTTTTTATTTTTTTCCCTTCACTTTTGAACTGAACGGAAATTTTTCCATTTTTATCAACATATAAATCTGTGGAAATGCCTTCTTTAGTAATTTTTGTCTCAAATTTAGTTAAATTAAGGCCCGCTTCAAGGTTTAATGGTGCATCAACATCGATGGTTCTGCTTCTAAATTCCTCATTAGCTTCACGGGCGTTAATGCCTTCATCACCCTTGCTTGCAACATACCATGCCCTGTCAATTACCTTTTGGACTTTTTGGTTATCAGGTATGACCCCCTGTGCTTCATAACTTTTCATTAAATCCATCACTTCTTTTTTTGTAACTTCCATTTCAATCGCACTGATTGCAAGTCTGGTCATAACAGGCCCATAATCTGATCTTCTAAAGGCCGCCCAAATTGATTCCGGGTCTCTGTAAACTCTTCTTTTTATTATTTCATTTATGGTATTTCCATTAAGATAAGCTATTTTTTCAAGATTTCCTCTGGAATAGGTGTTCATTCGTTTATAGATATCAGCCCAATTTCTCTCGCCTGGAACTCTACCTTCATCAATTTCCCTTTGCAGAATCTCGACTGTAGTTTTTGGTAGCAATTTTTTAACATCCTCTGAAATTATCATAGCATTATCAATAATGGATTGCCTTATCAATCTTCCTGAAAATTTATCTTTATTAAACTCCTTAACCACATGATAATTGAGTTTGCCTCCAAGAAACTCGTTGATTGCATACCATCTAATTTCATTTCTGTTAGTATAACTTTTTGGCATTCCAACAAAGTTTCCCTCATCGATAAATTTCTGCGCTTTTGATTTAATTTCAGAAAGGGGAATGCTTGCAGAGGTAATATAATCAGTTACTCCGTCATCTATCATTTGCTTAAGTCTAATGGGGACACTGTAAGATAGGACGAGTCTGTGGTGAAGTCCTTCAAATGATTTTACTTCATCAGCTCCTAATTCCAGTGCCATTTCACGACGAGCTTCAAAATTAACGAAAAAGGGAGCATGATTTGCACTGAAACCTTTGTTTAAATAAACAACAACTTTTTTATTTTCTCGGTCAGCTATTTTTCGAGCTTCCCTAATTAATTTTTCATGACCTTTATGCACGGGGTCAAAATCTGCACTAATTCCAATCAATATTAACACCAAAAAAAGAAAAAGGATAGGTTAACCATCCATTAATTTTAAAACACCGTTTATTACTAACCAAATTCCGATTAATGTTCCAAGAATAATTGGATTTGAAAGGTAAGTTCCGATAATTATGTATAATAAACCGAGTATTATTCCAGCAATTCCAGTGTAAAATCCATATCTTGAGTTGCGGTTGTTGATTAATGAAGCAACTGCAACAATAATTAACATTATTCCTGCAAGGTATAATGTAATTTCAGTTATAAATCCTAGCAATGATGCATTGAATATTAAACAGATGCTTAATAATAACAGAACAATTCCTAAAAATAAATCCAGTATTGCTCCACCAGTATTATAATCTATTATTGTCACTCCAATAACAAGTAAATAAATGGACATTAACAATATGGATAAACCAATTAGGGAACTAGCTCCAATAAGTCCTAATGTTGGGAATATAATGATTATCATTCCAAGAAGTATCGCCAGTAAACTAACAAATTTAGTTTTCATATTTGCCTCCTATTATTAGTTAATAGTTTAAATTATATCAATATAATGGGATATGTTTAATCTCAACTGTTGAGCAATTCATATCTGAGTTGTTAATTTCAGCCAACCACTCATTTTTACACTCACAATCATATTCGATTGGGTCTTGAGTTAAGTTATTAGCTATTATCATATGTTTTAAATCTTTATTGCATTTTTTACAATTATATGGACCACGTCTTGAACCAAACCCTGATGTATCAAGAAGTGCAGGTATATCCAATTCCTCTCGAACGGTATTTATAATTTTAACACATGACCAGATCCATGGAGGTTGATAAGCACCTTTTCTCCAGAACCTTTCTATCACAGTTCCTCCATGTATTGTTGCAGGGCAGAATGAAAGTCTGTTAACTCCAATCGAATCACAATATCTTGCGGTTTCAATCGCTTCTGTGATTGATTGGCTTTCTGAAATTAGAATAGGTTTTACAAAAATATATGCTTTTGATTTTAGATTATATCCTTTGGTTTCTTTGAGATTTTGCATTAATCTAACTGCATTTTCAAAGTCATCTCTTGTGAAACCCTTATTAATTTTTTTAAGACGTGTATAATCGTTGGAAGTCTCAAGGCCGATACTTACTTCAAATAATGTGTCTCCAATTATCTCAAAGATTTCATCTAAAACATTTTCTTTAACATATTCCGGCCTGGATTCGACAATGATTTCTGTAACATTTCCTAAATCGATTAATGTTTTTAAGATTTCGTCACGTGCATCTTTTGGAAGTTCATATGGGTTTAGGAAACTTCCTGATGCAAATAGTTTCACTGAAATTTTATCTTCTTCCCCAATAGGATGTCTGGAGAGATGTTCATTGAATATTTTCAGTATGGTTTTTGTATCGATAGGCTCTAAGGTACAATCTGAAACGTAACTGCACATTGTACATCCGCCGCTATCTCCAAGTGCCCAAGCGCAACCTGGTGTTGGCAATATGATGAATAATGTTTTTGAAACACCATCGTAAGTTAAATCGTCGTTGTACCAACTTGCTCCAACCTGTTCTGGAGTTTTTGGATCTTTTCGATCAAAAGCTCTTTGTCTAATTTCTTTAGTTAATTTTTCAATTTCCATTATAATACCTGCAATATATAATTATAATATTATATAGTTAGGATTTTTTTATAATTAAAAATTGTCATTGAAAAATAGTTTGGTAATAAGTTGTGTATAAAGGTTTAAAAAAATAAAAAAGAAAAGAGAAAGCAAGTTTAGAAACTTGCGATTACTTCTCCTAATAATTTAATGGATTCTTCTACGTTTTTACCAACAGGGGAACCTGCTACGTATTGAGTTACACCCATTTCAGCTAAGCCTTCAATTTTTGGAATGAACTCATCAGGAGTACCACATACGGAAAATGCGTCGAGTGCTTCATCGGTTACAGCACCAATAGCTCCACCGAAGTCACCTTTAGCTAAGAATTCACCCATTTGAGTGTTGAATCCGTCAGGTAATCCGTGTCTTTCGATAACTGGAGGTGGTGATCCTGCTGCAATGAATGCAACTACGATTTTTGCTGCGTTTTTAGCAGCGTCTGAGTCAGGTCCGATTGAAGTTGCAGTGTATGCACCTACATCGAATTCTTTGTCTCCAGCTTTTGCAAGACCTGCTTTGATCATAGGCATAGCTGCTTCGTAATCTTTAGGGTTGGAAGCGTTAATTAATACACCATCAGCGATTTCTCCAGCGGTTTCTAACATTTTAGGTCCTTGTGCTCCCATGTAAATAGGAATGTGTTCTTGGAGAGCTTTTACTCCACCTAATTGTGCTCCGCCTTCAGTTTTGTCTCCAGCTAATAAAGCGTTAATGTCAGCGATTGCTGCTTTAATAGTGGATACAGGTTTGGTCCATTCGATTCCTAAAGCGTCGAAAGTTGCTTTGTCTCCAGGTCCAATACCGAAGGTTGCTCTTCCTTCTGAGATTTCGTCAATGGTTGCGATTGCAGAAGCAGAGATTGCAGGACTTCTTACGTATGGGTTGGTTACACCAGGACCCATTTTAATGGTTTCAGTGTTTGCTGCAAGTAATGCTAAGGTTTCGTATACGTTTTTGTTGTTGTAGTGGTCTGTGATCCAAGCGTATTCAAAACCGACGTCTTCTGCTAATTTTACTAATTTTACAATTTCATCCAAAGGTTGATTTGGTACGAATTCTATACCGAACTTCATATTTTATCACCAATCTAAAATTTGTTTAGTAATATATAAAGTAATTATTATTTGAATTAGATAGAAAGTTTTAAATATTAATCGTGTTTTTGGTTTTGATACTTTATTAAAAAAATATGGGTATTAAAAAATTTATTTTTCGTAATACTCATTTGTTCGATACCATAATAATGATTATTCGTGATAAATTAATTTGCATATATTTAATATTTTCATTTATTTTTTATTATATATATTTTAAAAAGATTATTTTTGCAATATTTTTATTTTTTTTCTTTTATTTTCATATTTTAATATGATTTGCAATATTTTTTAATTAATTTTGTTACTATAATTTATCTATCTATTAGATGTGCTATGTGTTTTATGGCGTTGGTTTAAGTCTTATTGTATTTACAATCATGACTATGATGACTGCTTTTCCGCATGTAGCTATAATTTATCATGTTTATTATATTAATTGAATTATTAATATCTAAATGTGCTTTTGTGAGTACTTGAGCTTTTCAAGTATGATGTAAGTTTTGTAGATGTGGTGAAATTTGATTATAGGAACTTTTAAATCAAATTTATATAGTGTATTACACTCGTCTATATTTTTTTAGCGTACTTCATAATACTCTTTTATTATGTCTGTTATGTGGATTAATTCTGTTTGATCCTGGCAGATGTTACTGCTATTGGGATTCGATTAAGCCATGCAAGTCGAACGAGTTTAGGCTCGTGGCGTACGGCTCAGTAACACGTGGATAACCTACCCTTAGGA
>Ga0129306_1003146_pt1 | contig 12938 bp, 17 predicted proteins | sample P827metagenome_FD_94438 | JGI IMG/M metagenome (GOLD analysis project Ga0129306, IMG submission 94438) | Capybara group fecal microbial communities from Wisconsin, USA - P827 metagenome | ecosystem: Host-associated > Mammals > Digestive system > Large intestine > Fecal | place: USA: Wisconsin...
ACGCCTTTCTACGCTAAGCCATCAAGTCGCATTGCTCATTGAAGAGCGTGTTAAGGGGTAACGATGAGAGATATTTTTATTAAAGACCAACGTTTAGTGATTCTGCGCTCCCTTGTGGACGCCGGTTATGACGCCAACGAATCCATTTTAGACGATTGCCTGGCGATGTACGGCCATCATATCAGCCGTGATTTGGTGCGCACGCATTTAAACTGGTTGGAAGAACAGGGCCTGGTGCAGATCGAACGTCTGCAAAACGGTTTCATGATTGCCAAAATTACCCAGCGCGGGCTGGATGTCGCCAACGGCGAAGCGGTGGTGGACGGCGTAAAACGCCCGTTACCCAAAATTTAAACCGTATTTAAAGGAGGTTTAAATGACGGATAAAACCACCCGTGGACGCGCCAGTAAAGTGGATTTGTTGCCGCCGAATATCAAAACCCAACTGGCGATGATGTTGCGCGATAAACAATTTTCACAGGCGGAAATCTTGGAAGAGATTAACGATTTAATTCGGGATTGCGGGCTGCCGGAAAGTGCCTGTTTAAGCAAAACGGGACTCAATCGTTATGCCAGCCGAATGGAGAAAGTCGGCGCAAAAATTCGCCAAGCCCGTGAAGTGGCTGAAGTATGGACGCGTCAATTTGGCGACATGCCGCAAAGTGATATAGGCAAAACGGTGATTGAATTGGTCAAACACTTGGCATTTGAAATGTCGTCGCAATATGCCGAAAAAGGCATTGCCGAACCGAAAGAGTTGGCAATGTTAGCCGTCACGGTGCAACGCCTGGAAGCGGCTGCATCATTAAGTTACGAACGGGAACGCAAAATCCGCAAAGAAGTATTGGAACAAGCGGCAAAAGCCGTAGAAGAAGCGGGCAAGCAACAGGGCGTAGGTCTTGCCGATGTACAAAAAATGGTAAAAGCAGTGTATGGCATCGAATAATACGGTTCTTTATGACTATCAAAAGCGTTGGCTCAATGACAAAAGTCGATTCAAGGTAGCGATGTTTGCTCGTCAAACAGGTAAAACATTTACCACAACGCTTGAAATCGTGCTGGACTGCTTGGCAGCTGAAGCTCGTGGGGAGAAAGCTCGCTGGGTGATCTTATCACGGGGAGAACGCCAAGCTAAAGAAGCGATTAACGAAGGTGTAAAGGCTCACCTGAATGCAATGGGCGGCGTCTGTGAGATTATGGAAGTGCCGTTTAGCCCTACTATTAACGCCTTGGAGGTTATTTTCCCGAAAGGTTCGAAAATCACTGCTCTACCAGCTAACCCTGATACTGCTCGTGGTTTCTCTGCGAATGTATTTTTAGATGAATTTGCGTTCCATGCAGATAGCCGTGAAATCTGGAAAGCCTTGTTCCCAGTTATCTCCGCCGGTTGGAAATTACGAGTGGTCTCCACACCGAACGGCAAAGGCAATAAGTTTTATGAATTAATGACCGATTTAGATAATGAAGAATGGTCACGCCATCAGGTTGATATTTATCAGGCCGTGGCAGACGGCTTACCGCGCGACATTGACCAACTGCGCCGCGGCTTGAATGATGAAGATGCGTGGGCGCAAGAATTTGAACTCAAGTGGTTAGATGAAGCGAGTAGCTGGCTACCTTACGACCTCATTGACAGCGTGGAACACATTGAAGCAGGCAAACCTGAACGGTATCAAGGTGGAAGCTGTTTTGTGGGCATGGATATTGCCGCGCGTGGCGATTTAACCGTGATTTGGGTCATTGAATTAGTCGGCGATGTGTATTGGACGCGCGAAATTGTGGAACTTAAACGTGTGCCACTACGGGAACAGCTCGCCGAACTCAACCGTATTATGAAGCAATATCACGTTGTGGCAGGCAACCTCGACCAAACCGGTATGGGCGAAAAGATGGTGGAAGATGCGCAATATGAACACGGCAAGCGCATTGCCGGCACGCTGTTTAACGTATCCACCAAACTCAAAATGGCAACCATCGGTAAAACGGCATTTGAAGACCGCAAAATCCGTATTCCGCAAGGCAATAGCGATTTGCGCGAAGATTTACACAAATTGAAAAAAGTCATCGGCTCAAACGGACAACCACGCTTTACCGCAGAAAGCGACAGCAACGGACACGCGGATAGAACATGGGCGTGCTTCTTAGCTCTCACCGCCGCCACGGAAGCCATAATGCAACCGGTGAAAGCCCACAGTCGCCGACCTCGGGCAAGTCGTAGAATGACAGAAGGATATTAGCCATGAAATATATGTTTTATACCGCTTGTATTGTTTGTGCCGCTTATCTCAAATATCACGGCATTGAGGGTTGGGGCTGGTTTTTAGTGATTGCCGCATTGGTTTAGGAGGAACAATGACACCCAAAAAACAAGATTTAGTCAAAGTTATCGCCAGTCGTGCCAGTGCTATCGACTATTGGTCATTTATGCATTATTTGCCGAATCCTGATCCTGTACTCAAAAAAATGGGTAAGGACATCTCTGCGTATCGTGAAATTTTATCTGACAGCCACGTGGGCGGTTGTGTACGCAGACGCAAAGCGGCAATTAAGGGGCTGGAATGGCGCATTACGCCGACGGGCAATGAAAAAACGGACGAGATTTTAACAGCACTTTTCGACCGCTTGCCGTTGAGCCAAATCATCAATCAGATTTTAGATGCCACCCTGTTCGGTTATCAGGCGCTGGAAGTGATGTGGCAACAACAAGACGGCTTGTTCCTGCCCGTGGCCGTTGTCGGCAAGCCGCAGGAATGGTTTGTGTTCGACGAAAAAAATCGGCTGATGTTGCGTACCAAAGATAACCGCAATGGCGACCTTGTGCCGGAGAAGAAATTCCTGCTCGCCACCCAACAAGCGGACTATATGAACCCGTACGGGCGTGCCGACCTTGCCATGTGCTTTTGGGCGGCAACGTTTAAGAAAGGCGGGTTCAAATTCTGGTTGGAGTTTATGGAAAAATACGGTAGCCCGTGGTTAGTTGGTAAGCACCCAAGAGAGGCACAAGTTCAAGAAATTGACGAATTATTGGATAGCCTTGAAAAAATGCTTGGTACCGCGGTTGCGGCAATTCCCGGCGATAGTTCTATCGAAATGTTGGAAAGCGCCTCAAAGGGGTCAAGCTCACAGGTATTTGATGATTTCTTGCGTTACTGTAAATCGGAAATCGCCATTGCGTTGCTCGGTCAAAATCAAACCACGGAAGCGGACGCCAACCGTGCCAGCGCCACTGCCGGTTTGGAAGTTACCCGTGATATTCGCGATGATGACGCAAGCCTAGTGGAAAGTGTGTTTAACCAGCTTTTGGCATGGATTTGCGAACTCAATTTCAGCGTGGAAACCTTGCCGACATTTGAGCTGTACGAACAGGAAAGCATTGATAAGCTCCAAGCGGAACGCGACGGATTGCTTGCGGGCTTAGGCGTGCGGTTTACCGAACAATATTTAATGCGCACCTATGGTTTTGAAGAAGGCGATATTGTGATGCAGGTAGAAAAAAGTGCGGTTAAAAATACCGCTGAGTTTGCTGAATCTATCCCTAAAAGTGTGATTGAAACCATCGGGGAACAATTAGAAGTCGAAGGTGAAGCCCATGTTGAAAACTGGTTACAAGGCATTCGTGACCAACTGGGACAAGCAGAAAGTCTAGAAGATTTTCGCACTCAACTTGACAGCCTCATTCCTGAATTAAGTTTTGCCGAATATGGCGAATTGTTGGCATGGGGTTCGACGTGCGCCCAATTTGCCGGTCGGCAATCCGTAGAAGATGAGCGTAAATGATGAATAAATTTACCTTTGAAAACCAAGTCAAGTATTTTGAGAAAAAGCTCAATTTACCCACCAATAGCTACCTTGATATATTGGGCGAAGAGCACGACTACTTTTTTGTGGTTGCGGGTGCAAATCGCAACGAAGTGCTACTGGCTTTTCGTGAAGCGGTAGATGAGGCCATTGCAAAAGGCGAAACCTTAGAAGGCTTTCGTCAACGTTTTGACGAGATTGTGGCAAAAACCGGTTGGGATTACAAAGGCGGCAGAAACTGGCGCACCCGGATTATTTACGACACCAATGTTTATGCTGCGTATAACCGAGGTCGGTTACAACAGCACCTTGATTTGGCGGATGTCATGCCTTATTGGGAATATCACCATCACGACAATGCACACCCCCGTCAAGAGCATATTGATCTTGACGGTACAATTTTACCGGCAACCGATCCATTTTGGCGTTATTACTACCCGATTAAAGCTTACGGCTGCCACTGCACCGTCACCGCCCACGATGAAGATGATCTAAAAGATATGGGGAGATCCGTCAGCCCATCGCCTGACATCGAATGGGTTGATAAAACCGTAGGTATTCGCTCCGGCAATCCCCGCACCGTGCGCGTGCCAAGAGGTTATGATGTGGGCTTTGCCCCACATAATTTTGAACGCTTGACTGCAGGACGAAATGCTGACGTGGATCAGCTGTTTTTCAATAAATTTGTCAATGCTGAACCGAAGCTCGCCAGCTTACTTATTGAAAACGTGTTACAAAATCCGCGAGCGGTGATGATGTTGAACGGGGCGATGAAGTCGATGGTGAATACCGTGACAACGGAAAAGATTGCCCGAGGACAGATAAAAAACGTAGGTGTTATTCCGGCTACGGTTATTGACAAACTGGCCGCGTTGGATAAAGCCCCGCAAAGTGCGGTAATTGCCGTGCGTGATGATGACGTGCTACACGCCCTGCGTAATAGCAAACAAGCCAAAGGGATTCATTTGCCAGTTGAGTTTTGGCAACAATTACCGGAAAAGTTGAGAAACCCAAGTGCAATTTTATTGCAAACGAAAGAGCAACAGCGCAACAAAAAAGCCGGTGATGTTTTGTTATTTATCTATGAAACGGAAAAAGGCAAGGTGGCAATTAAGATGGACTATGAGGTCAAAGTCAAAGATAAATTAAGCGGTAAGAAATTAACGCAAAAATTGAATTTGGTTAGAACGGCAAGTGCTGTTGAAGATTTTACCCAACTCGGGGCGTTTGAAGTGTTGTATGGTTCGCTGTAATGGCTTGCCTGATTCGAACAGGATAATCAGCCGTCTTTCGACCCTGGACCCTTTCCAGTTGGTAACCCCCATTACAGCGAGGTATTTGACACAGGTTTGCCTGATTCGAACAGGATAATACCCCTTTTACAGCGTAACCTTTCCAGTAGGAAACCCCCTGCGGAAATTTAACTATACCCTCAACTTATTTTTTAATCAATAGGAGAAACAAAATGAAATTCTGGGAACAACCAAGATTTAAGGATAACTATCCTGAATACCTTACCAAACAAGAAAAAGCCGACATCAAATCGGCTTTGTTAAAAAAATTTGAAAATAGCACTATGCGCTTATCAGATTATTTAGTTGATATTAAGGTATTAAATGATTACCCCGAAAAAGATCAACATTAATATCGTCATAATGGTTTTGCAATTCTAAAGAGAGCTTCTTAGCAAACTCAACAAAATCAATAGCTAGATTTTCGTGAGCCACTCTTTCCGGTATGCCTGATAATTTATTTACCAAGATCTCTTTGGAAATCATTAACGCGATAGTATCTGCAATTTCTTTTTGCATAAAATTTCCTTAATTCAAAGCGTGGCGACATTACCACGCTTTTATTCTACGAGATCAAAGTTATGATTAAAATCACCCTCAATGACACCCAAGCGGCAAAGCAGTTAAACAGCATTGTCCGTCAACTTAGAAAGCCCCGCAAGCTCTATGGCGTACTGGGCGAAACCTTAAAAAAACTGCACAAAGCCCGCTTTGAGGCAGAAGTGGATCCACAGGGTAAAAAATGGCAACCACTTTCACCCATTACCCAACAAATTAAGGGTAATGATAAAATCTTAAGACAAGGTGGTTATTTGTCAGATAAAACCGCCTATAACTACGATGACAACCGTTTAGAGTTCGGTTCGGACGCCAAATACGCCCGATTACATCAGTTCGGCGGCACGATAACACCGAAGTCAGCCAAGCGGTTAAAATTTGGTAAGAGCAATGTGTTTGCCAAAAAAGCCGTGATACCCGCGCGTCCTTGGTTGGGGGTCTCACCTTCCGATGCACAAAAACTGTTGAAAAAAGCGACCGCACTTTTGCAACGCCAAATTGACAAAAATTTAAAATAATCACAGAAAACCAAAATAACGCCACAAATTCACGCTGTGGCGTTTAGAAGATAAAATAATACGATTTTTCATATCAAAAAATTTAAATCGAATTTAAGCGATTTGAACCGCATTTAAAGCGTTTTAGATTTCAAGATAAAGTGTTATTTGTATTTAACGTAAATTTCCCGTCAAAATCTTTAAAGCACTTTAAAATCTAAATCCCTCACTTTTTCTTATGCTATCCCCATTCAACGAAAGGATAGCCTATGCAACTCATCGAAATTTTCAAAGCCGGTAAACGAGCCGATGCCAATGGCAATGTGGTGGAAATTACCACCGCTGATTTGCAACAAGCCGTTGACGCTTACAATGTCGAATATCACGAATCCCCCGCGGTAATTGGACACCCCAAACACAATGCGCCGGCTTATGGCTGGGTAAAACGCCTTGAACTGGACGGCGATGTATTAAAAGCCGAGTTTAACCAAATCGACCCCGAATTTGCCGAAATGGTGGAAACCGGGCGATTTAAAAAAGTGTCCGCCTCGTTCTATCTTGCCGACAGCCCAAACAATCCGCGCCCCGGCAATCTCTATTTGCGCCATGTGGGTTTTCTTGGCGCTATGCCCCCTGCCGTAAAAGGTTTGCGAAACCCTGAATTTGCCGACAACGAACAAGGCGTGGTGGATTTTTCCGACTGGGCGGAAGCGACGCTGTGGAGCCGTATGCGTGACTTCTTTATTGAGAAGTTCGGTTTAGAAGAAACCGACAAAGTCTTACCGGCTTGGCAAGTACAAAGCCTACACGAAGAAGCGGTGCGAGAAAGTGTGACCGAAATTAACTCGGCACATTTACCCCATTTTAATGAATCGCTACTGCCTCCAAACCCAACTTCAGAAGAACCTAAAACCCAAGGAGATATTGAGATGACCCCTGAAGAAATTGAACAACTCAAAGCGGAAAACGAACGCTTAAAAACTGAAAAAGCGCAAGCCGAAGCCGCTAAAGCCGAAGCGGAACTCAACCAAGCCAAAGCGGAAAACGCCGACTTTGCCGAAGGGTTAGTTAAAGCTGGCAAACTGGCGCCTGTGGCTAAACAACACGCCATTGATTTGCTGAATTACGGTTCGGCCACTGCCGCAGGCGGCGTGGTTGAATTTAATGAGGGTGAAAATCTTCATTCAAAAATCAAAGCGTTCTTGGAAGTCCAACCTCAAATTCTCGAATTTACCGAGGTGGCAACTAAAGACAATGCCCCGGAGCCACAAGATAACACAGTGGAGTATGCCGAAGGCACAAGCCCGACAAGCATCGAAGCTGACCAAAAAATTCGCGCTTATATGCAACAACATAGCGTGGATTACACGACCGCATTTAACGCAATCTACAACTAAGAAGGACTATTTATGCCAGCACATAACCTCAAAGCACTCCGCGTGCAAGATCCTGTTTTAACTGAATTGGCTCAGGGTTATCACAACCTTGAATTAGTTGGTGAAACGCTCATGCCAACGGTTGAAATCGAAAAAGAAGCGGGAAAAATCCCGAAATTTGGTCGCCTTGCTTTCCGTTTGCCAAGCACAGTACGTAGCTTACGCGGCTCATCTAACCGCCTTGACCCCGAAGACATCACGGCAATTGATGTAAATCTTGAAGAACACGATGTGGAATACGCCATTGATTACCGTGAAGAAAATGAAGCCATTTTCTCGCTCCGTCAATTTGCCTTAAACACGACACAAGATGTGATTGCTTTAGGGCGTGAAAAAGAAGTGGCAACCCTTGCCCTCGACGAAACCAAATATGAAGAAGGTAACAAAATCACCTTAAGCGGCAGCTCTAAAATTACCGATAAATCTGCCGACATTTTCGGGATGTTCGACACCGGTATTCGTGCGGTAAAACGTGCCATCGGTCGTAAACCGAACGTGTGTGTGATTGCCGGTAATGTATGGGCGGCATTAAAAGAGCACCCTGCGGTGATTGAAAAACTCAAATATTCCCAAGTCGCGATTGTGACCCCGGAGGTCTTTGCCAAATTAATCGGTATTGACACCGTGAAAATCGGTGAAGCGGTTTATGAAGAAAACAACCAGCTCAAAGACATCTGGAGCGATGCTATCGTGCTTGCCTACGTTGCACCACGTTCAGCAGAGCGTAAAGGGACAGTTTATGAGCCGTCTTACGGTTACACCGTACGTCGCCATAATGGTTTATTTGTGGATACCTACAAAGAAAACGGCGGCAAAATCGAAGTCATCCGTACGACTGACATCCACAAACCGCACTTAGTGGGGGCTTCTGCCGGCTACTTAATCAAAGGTTGTCTTTAAGCTGAATTTAAACCGCATTTAAACCCACTTTAAGTGCGGTTAACTCCCCCTTTATTTTGACGAGGAGAACAACATGTCTGATAAAAAACTGTACTACGTCGTTATCGGTGCTATGGCAATTCTACATAACGGCAAACGCTATGAAGCAGGTGACAAAATCGAATTAACTGTTCCTGAAGCCGAGAAAATCTCGCTTTATGTGCAATTAGACGAAGATGAAGAAAAGCGCCAACAGGCAGAAGCTGAAACGGAGAAAGAACGCCTTGCAGCAGAAGAAAAGACTCGCAAAGCGGCAGAAGAAAAAGCGCGTCTTGAAGCGGAAGCAAAAGCTAAAGCCGAGGCAAAAGCCAAAGCGAAGGCGGAAGCGGAAGAAAAATCCCGTAAAGAAGCGGAAAAAACGGCTAAGGCACAAAAAGAAAAAAGCGAAGCGTAATGTATATCTCGGCACAAGATTTAACGGAAGTGATGAGTGAAAGCACGCTCATTGCCCTCTCAAACGACACCTCACGTGCGCAAGAAGCCGACCAAGTTGTCTTGACTAAGGCTTGCGAATACGCCTGTGAAACCGTGGACGGGTATTTGCGTTCGCGTTATGTCTTGCCGTTAAACCAAGTGCCGACCCTTGTGCGTAACATCTGTTTACAGTTGGCTCGCCACTGGCTGTATTCACGCCGTCCGGACGGTAAAGGCTTTCCGGATAACGTGAAAGACACCCATGCGCAGGCATTGAAAGATTTAGAACGGATTGCCAATGGCAAGCTACACCTTGGTTTAATTGAGCTTAGCGGTAGCGAGGATGACAACCTGCCGTCCGCCCTGAAGTTCAAAGCTAGAGCGCCGGAAAAATTAGACTTATCGGGGTATTAAGATGAGTGCCACGTTGCCCATTTTAGAAAGCATTCGCCAACAAATTGAAAGCGAAACCCAACGGTTTTCTATCGAATTATTCCCCGATGACTTGGCGCACTATAACCTCACTGATGAGTTCGGTGCGGTACTGGTGCAGTATGCCGGCTCAAGATTTGAAAGTCTTGACAGCACCGACATTATCCAACAGCGTCGCAAAGTGTTGGTTGCGCTCACGGTGATTGCCCGTAGCCAGCACGATGACACCGGTGCACTGGATATGCTCGACCAAGTGCGTCTTGCGGTTGTGGGTTTTAAGCCGACAAATTGCACGGCGTGCCATCTTATCAGCGAAGAATTCGCCGGTGAAGACAGTGGGCTTTGGCAGTACCAACTGATTATTCAAACAGAGACGTGGCAAGTAGAAAACCGCAAGCCGCAAGATTTACCTAAATTTACCACCGCACTTTACCGCCGTGCGGAGAAAACTCAACCCAATCAACCCTAGGAGATAACAAACTATGGCATTTCATCATGGGACAAAAACAACACGCGTGGCAGGTGGTTCTGTTGCGGTGGAAACTGTGGACGGTGCGATTATCGGCATTGTCGGTACTGCCCCGGTTGGCGCAGTGAACGAATTAACCGTCTGCCAAACCAAAAAAGACTTTGCACAATTTGGCGTGATTTTAAATAAAGGCTTTACCCTACCTGACGCCTTTGACGTGCTTGCACGTTATGCAGCAGGTAAAGTTTATGTGGTCAATGTGCTTGACCCAACCAAACACAAAACCAACATCACCGACGAAGTCTTAACGCAAGATAGCAACACGTTGCGTGCGCAAACTGCACAAGCAGGTTTGTTGAATTTAACCTTGACGGCAGACCGTGAGCTGACCGAGGGCACGGATTACACCGTCAATATGCAAACCGGTGAAATTACGTTAAACGCACGCTATGAGGAGTTAAAGGCGACCTATGATTATGCTGACCCGACAAAGATTACCGAAGAAGACATCAAAGGCGGCATTGATTCAGCCACCGGCAAACGCAAAGGCTTCGAGTTATTGCGTGACGGCTTCAACTTATTTGGGGCGGACGCAAAAATTTTAATTTGCCCAGAGTATGACAAAACTGCCAGTTGTGCGGCAGCATTAGCCACATTAGCCGAACAGTTAAAAGCGGTGGCTTATGTGCAACTGCCAAAAGGCACGTCGCTTTCTAAAGCCATTCAAGGGCGTGGACCACTTGGCACGTTAAACGCTTCAGCAAGCTCTGAGCGTGTACGCCATTTCTTCCCTTACGCGTTAGGTTCAAGCAACACGCTGGAAAGTTTAGCCGTACACGCTGCAGGCTTGCGCATGAAAACCGATACCAACAACGGCTACTGGTTCTCCACCTCAAACCGCGAATTGCAAGGTGTCATCGGTATGGAAGTGAAACTCACCGCCCGTGTTGATGATGAACAATCAGAAACCAACCAATTGAATGCCGTGGGCATTACCACGATTTTTAACAGTTTTGGCACAGGTTTTAGACTTTGGGGCAACCGCTCATCCAATTATCCGACTGTAACTCATATCATCAATTTTGAAACAGCGTTACGCACCGGCGATTTGATTGATGAAAGCATTCGTCGCACTGAGTTGCAGTTTATCGACCGTCCGATTGATGATGCGTTGATTGATAGCCTATTAGAAACGGTAGACACCTATTTGCGTGCCTTGCCGTCTATCGTCGGTTACAGCGTAAGCCTTGACTACGACTATGATTTAGTCGATGAATTTAGCAAAGGTCATGTGCCGTTAGTTTATGACTACACGCCAAAAATCCCGGCGGAATTGATTTCCAATAAATCCGTGATGACCCGTAAATATTTAGTGAACTTGGTTCCACAAGGTTAAGGAGAAATAAATGAGTACAGCGATTAATCAAATTGTGAATGCCAACGTTTATATCAACGGCAATTCGCTTTTAGGTAAAGCCAAAGAGTTTAAACTTCCCGACATTGAGTTTGAGTTTATTGAACATAAGGGTTTAGGGTTGCACGGCACGGTGAAACTCCCGGCAGGGCTTAATGCGATGGAAGGTGAAGTGATTTGGGATAGTTTTTATCCGGAAGTGCGATCTCAAGTTTATAACCCGTATAAAAACATTCAGCTCATGGCACGTTCGAACTTGCAGGTGTTCGATTCACGCGGACTTGCTGCAGAAGAACCCCTTGTCACGATGATGAATGTGGCATTTAACAAAACCACCGGTGGGAGCTTTAAAAACAAGGAAGCGACAGAGCATTCTGATACGTTCCAAATTATGTCGATTAAGCAAGTACTCGGTGGCAAGGAAATTTTGTTTGTGGACGTGCTTGCCAATATCTACCGTGTCAACGGTCAAGATGTATTGCAAAAATACCGTACCAACATCGGGCAATAATTCTTTAAAGTAGTTTAAAAGCAGTTTAAACGCGCTTTAAGTAAACTCCTTTGTGAAAGTTAAACAACCTACTCACAAAGGAGTTTTTTTATGACTGATGTCACTCTCACTCTTCTATTTCCTATCACTGACGGTGAAGGTAAGCCTCTCAATGAGTTAAAAATCCGTCGCCCAAAAGTCAAAGATATTCGCAATATGAAAGGTAGTACAGAAATCGAACAAAGTATTAGTTTGATTTCTATCGCTACAGGTCTTGTGCCGGAAGATATTGATGAACTGGATATTGCCGACTTCAAGCGGGTTTCCGAGGTGGTAGAAAAAATGCAAAAGGGAAAGTTGAACTAGCACCACTTAATGCGGCATTGGCGGATTTAGCGTTTTGGTTTGGTTTTGCTCATTCCGAGTTGGAAGAGATGACACTGGATGAAGTTGAACGGTGGCTTATTCAAGCCCAACGGCAGATAAAAGCCAATTATACGAAAGCCGCTATTTAAGCGGCTTTGTTCTTACTTGAAGGCTTTATTAAAACCATCTTTGAAAGCGTGCATTGTTTCTTTGGTGAGATCAGCCTGCGGCTGTCTCTGATATATTCGCTTTTCCAAACGTTTAAGCACTTTTTCAAGTGTTGGAACAAAAGGCGAAATAACCAACAAACCGAGAATAATTGATGTAATGGTTGGATAAAGGGTAAAACCAACAGCAACAATTACAACGCCTAAAACGCCTGTAATCACATAGCCAATTAGCCCCAGTAATTCATCAAATAGTTTGAACATATTCTCCCCTTTCCTCGTTTAGAAGGACTATAAACCATGTCATCAAATCTTGCAATTAGTTTAGTGATTGGCGCAGCAGTTGGTGGTGCAATTTCGGGCATTAATCAAATTAAAAATACCCTAAAATCTTTAACCGATAGTAGTCAAAACCTTTCTCAAAAAATGGAGACACTCAATAAATTATCGGTTGCCAGTATGAAAAGTAGTGCGGCAACACTTACTGCGTTGGGTGGTTCAGTCGTTGCTATGGCAAAACCCGCCATTGAATTTGAAAGTGCCATGGCGGATGTAAAAAAAGTTGTGGATTTTAAAACACCCGAGGGGTTTAAAAAACTTTCTAAAGATCTCCTTGATTTAACCCATACGATTCCAATGACAGGTAAGGAACTCGCGGCTATTGCC
>Ga0129306_1003147_pt1 | contig 12938 bp, 11 predicted proteins | sample P827metagenome_FD_94438 | JGI IMG/M metagenome (GOLD analysis project Ga0129306, IMG submission 94438) | Capybara group fecal microbial communities from Wisconsin, USA - P827 metagenome | ecosystem: Host-associated > Mammals > Digestive system > Large intestine > Fecal | place: USA: Wisconsin...
GAGGTCGTGCTGAACGGGCAGGTCGTGCCGCTTGAAGAGCTGCTGCCGCGGGCGTTCGCGCTGGACGCCGCGGCCGATAAAGGCTGTCAGAAGCTGCTGTGCGGTCAGCCGCGGGAAAGTTTGGCGGGAGGTTCACTGCGCGACGTTGCCCGCAACGCGGCGGAAAACAGTTATTCGCCCTACACAGGCACCAAAAGCGGCGTCGCTCTGCGGTGCGCTTCGGGAAAAATCTACGCCGGTTCGCTGATCGAGTGCGGCGCCTACAACCCGTCGCTGTGTGCCGTGCAAAGCGCGCTGACACTGCGGGCCCTGGACGGCGCAACCGCTGATCCGATCGAATGCGCCGTGCTGGCCGAGCGCGGTCCGGCAGCTGTCGGCTCGCTGTTTGACGAGCTGATGAGGCAGCTTGCGCCCGACGCCGTCGCGGAGCGATTCGTGTTTGAAAATTGAGGAAGCACCCGCCGGGCAGCTCACACCTCTTGCGGGGGTATCGAACAAAAAAATGCCGAAAAGCAGAAGGTGCGACCTTTCCGCCTTTCGGCATTTTTGTTATTGCTGCGGCTTCTGCGTGCCGGGATTGTACGGGCACCGCTCGTTCAGACATTCGCTGTTGCGGGCCGATCTTGTGCAGACGACGCGGCCCGTTTCCATGCTCACGCCCAGGTGTTCGCGGGCAAACTCGACGGCGGCGAGGATGGCCGTGTACGAGTTGCGCTTGCAGCACCGCGGCCCGCCCAGCGCGCCGATGCGCGACAACGCGGCCGCCGTGGCCAGGTTGGCCAGGCCCCACGGCTCTTTTGCCAGCGGCGAGGCCATCGTGACGATGGAGACGAAGATGCCGGCGCTCACCGCCGCGCCGCACGCGCCCCAAAAGCCGCACGCGCCGCCGGGAACGCCCTTGCCGCGCTGTAGAGCCTCGCGCAGCGCACGCGGCAGGTCGATCGTGCCGCCGGCGTTTTTGTACGCCGTCAGCAGGGCGGCGCCCACCATCACGTGGTGCTCCGGCCCGTGCATGTGACAAAACGGCATGTCCATCAGCTTTTCGACGATCGCGACGGGGTCTTTGCCCGTTTCGTTCAGGCAGACGGCGGCCAGCGCGTCCATGCCGCGCGTGTGACACTCGCTGCACACGTAGTGCCCGTTGACGCAGCGCGTCTTGCTCGGTTCGCGTTTGCCGCAGACGGCGCAGATCATCGGCACGTCTTCGGCCAGGTATTCAAGCGGCGCACCGCAGATCAGGCAGCCTTCCGTATGTTCCATCGTTCGTTTCATCGTTCGTCCCTCCTTATCGGGCCGGGTTGCGTACATGATTCTGATACTGCTTCACGTTAAGGAGACGCTGATTAATTCGCCCGCGCCCTGTCGGGGCTTTCGCCGCCTGGCTGCGTCGAAGCTCGTCAACATAGCACCGCTATGCCTCCTTGCCAGAAGACGAAATCCCACGACAGTTCATCGGGCTCATTTAATCAGTGTCTCCTTAAAATTGCTAAAAACGTCCGCAGGGGCGGCCCTGTGTGCCCGTCCGTCTCTGACTGTGGCACGATCTCCATGGGAACGAGTGTGCGTGACTGGGAGCTGACTATGAGACAGTAATGCGTAAAAGCATGAGTCTGCCATAGTATAAAAAGCGCTCCCGCGGCGTGTCAACCGCGGGAGCGCTTTGTGATGCGCGTAATTTTTACAGCTCTTTGCCGGTCAGCATACGGTACGCTTCCATATATTTGCCGATCGTCTTCTCGACGATGTCGGCCGGAACCACGCCGTCGTTGCCGGGGTTGGCCTTGTACCAGTCGCGCGCGAACTGCTTGTCGAACGACGGCTGCGAATGGCCGGGCTCGTAGCCTTCAAGCGGCCAGAAACGGCTACTGTCGGGCGTCAGCATCTCGTCGGCCAGCACGACGCGGCCGGCCTCGTCCACGCCGAATTCGAACTTGGTGTCGGCGATGATGATGCCGCGCTCGCGGGCGTAGTCGGCGCACTTTTTGTACAGCGCGATCGTGCAGTCGCGGATGGTGCGGGCATACGCCTCGCCGTGGCCGGGGAAGGCTTTCTCCAGCACTTCGACGCAGCGGTCAAAATCGATGTTCTCGTCGTGGTCGCCGATCTCGGCCTTGGTGCTGGGCGTGAAGATGGGCACGGGCAGCTTGTCGCTCTCCTTCAGGCCGGAGGGCAGCGTGATGCCGCACACCTTGCCGTTTTTCTGATAGCTGGCCCAGCCGCTGCCGGTGATGTAGCCGCGCACGATGCACTCGATGGGGATCATCGTCAGCTTTTTGCACAGCATACTGCGGCCCTCGAACGCGGAGGTGCGGAAGAACTCCGGCATGTCGGCCGTGTCGGTGCTGATCATGTGGTTGGGAAGAACGTCGGCGGTGAAGTCGAACCAGAACTTGCTCATCTGCGTCAGCACCACGCCCTTCTTGGCCACGGGCGTCTTGAGGATGATGTCGAAAACGCTGATGCGGTCGGTGGCCACCAGCAGCAGCTTGTCGCCGAGGTCGTAGATCTCGCGCACTTTTCCTTCTTTTACGGGCTTAAACTGTTCCATTGTCAGGGTCGCTCCTTATATTAAAATGTGAAATCGGGTAATTTCAGCGTAAGTATACGTCATTATTTTTTACTGACAAGCCATAAAAAAGAAAACGTTGCGCGATACCTAAAAAAGAGCGGCACGCACAGAAAAATCGGGCGTGGCGGCGTATAATAACGATAGTACAGGAAAACAAAATCAACACAAAGGCCCGAAGGCCCAAAGAAAGGCCAAGATTAAAACCGAAACCATCACAAAGTCGCGAAGACGCGAAGTTCACGAAGAAAAGATTTTTAAGGGGCGGAGTTTAGCAGCGATGTTCCACGTGGAACATGTGCAAAAAGTTTCTTGCGGGAGTGTTCCACGTAGAACATTTTTTGCAAAAACGCCCGATCGCGATCACGCAGGCGCCGCGCGTGTCGTGAAAACGTTGTTTCCAATCACCGTGAAAAGAGCGACAACGCGTCGCAAAATAAGTTTTTCTTCATGTCCTTCGCGTCTTCGTGTTGGGTCCGGTTTAAAAATCCCCTCGCGCGGGAAAGGAGCTTATTATCATGAACATCAAACGGTTCGATCATCTCGTCATCACCACGGCCGACGTGGAAGCCTGCGTGCGCTTTTATACGACCGTGCTGGGCATGGAGCACCGCGAAAACGCCGGCCGGCACGCGCTGTTTTTCGGGGAGCAGAAAATCAACATCCACGCCGGCAAAGCGCAGTTTCTGCCCGCGGCGGCGCATCCCGAGTTCGGCAGCGCCGATTTCTGCCTCGTCACAAGCGACCCGATCGAGCAGGTGAAAGCCGAGATCGAGGCCGCCGGCTGGCCCGTGGAGCTGGGCGTCGTGGACCGCACCGGGGCGCTCGGTCCCATTCGCAGCGTGTACGTGCGCGACCCCGACGGCAATCTGGTGGAGATCGCGGAGTACATATAAAATACAAACATTACTGGGTTTGTATGTTATAATGAACACAGAGCGGAATGGTTTTCCCGCCAATACAATGCCCGGATGTGAATAACATGAGCGTTCCAACCAACCAACCAACCAACCAACCAACCAACCAACCAACCAACCAACCAACCAACCAACCAACCAACCAACCAACCAACCAACCGTAAAAGCGTTTTTTTACAGTCGATAAACAAATACAACGCCGTCAGGGTCTGCGCAAAGATGCGTAGGCCCTGGCGGCGTTTCGTCGTTTTTCGCGGGGGCAAGAAAGCGGTGCTGTCATGAACTTTTACCTGCAGAGAGGCAAAGAGGTGTGGCGCTATCGCGGGATGATCTTCAGTCTCGTGCGGCGCGAGCTGCGCGGGCGTTACAAACGTTCGTTCCTGGGCTTTGCGTGGACGTTTCTCAACCCGCTGCTGCAGCTGCTTGTCTACACGATCGTCTTTTCGTCGATCTTGCGCGTGGAGGTCAAAAATTATCCGCTTTTCCTGTTCGTGGCGCTGATCCCCTGGGCGTTTTTCAGCGCGGCGCTGACGGGAGGCTGCCGCGCGGTCGTGGCTCAGGGCGACATGGTCAAAAAGATCGCTTTTCCGCGCGAGACGCTGCCGATCTCCTATGTCACGGCCGGCTTTATCAACATGCTGTGCTGCTTTGTCGTGATCTTTGCCGTGATGGCCGCCTCGGGGGCGGCGTTTAACGCGCGGGCGCTGTGCTGGCTGCCTTTTGTGCTGGCGTCGGAGTATGTGCTCTGTCTGGGCGTGGCGCTGCTTGTGTCGGCCGTGACGGTGTACTGCCGCGATCTTGAATACATGCTGGGCATCGCGGCGATGATGTGGATGTATCTGACGCCGGTGCTGTATCCGCTGTCGATGGCGCCATCCGCTTACCGGGCGCTGCTGCTGCTCAATCCGATGACGCCGGTGATCGCTGCCTGCCGCGATATTTTGTACGCCGCCCAGGTCCCCGACCATTTCACGCTGGCACATTCGTGTGCCGCGGGCTGGCTGGTGCTGGCTGCCGGGTGGCGCGTTTTCGACCGCCTGCAGCGCGGCTTTGCGGAGGAGCTGTAGATGAAGGCGATCGAAGTGCGCGACGCGGCTAAACGGTTCAGGCTCTATTACGACCGCAGCCGCACGCTCAAGGAACGGCTTCTGTTTCGCGCCCGCAGCGCCTTTCGCGAGCACTGGGTCCTGAACGGGCTGTCGTTTGCGGCAGAGCAGGGCGAGGCCCTCGGCATCGTCGGCGAGAACGGCTGCGGCAAGAGCACGACGCTGCGGCTGCTGGCGCGCATCCTCTATCCCGACCGCGGCTCGGTCGAGGTGCGCGGGCGCGTCGCCTGCCTGATCGAACTGGGCGCGGGCTTTCATCCCGATATGAACGGCATCGAGAACATCTATCTCAACGCGGCGATGTTCGGCCTCGGCCGCCGCGAGACGGCCAGGCGCCTTGACGAGATCATCGCCTTTTCGGAGCTTGAGCCGCACATCGAAAATCCCATCCGCACCTATTCGACGGGGATGTATATGCGTCTGGCTTTTTCTGTGGCAGTCTGCGTCGAAGCCGATGTCCTGCTGATCGACGAGATCCTTGCCGTGGGCGACCTCAACTTTCAGGCCAAGTGCCTGGAGCGTCTGCGCCGCATACGCGATCGCGGCACGACGGTCGTCATCGTTTCACATTCGCTGGAGCAGGTGGAAGCGTTCTGCTCGCGTTCCATCTGGATCAGCGAAGGGCGCGCCGCAGCCGACGGGCCTCCGGAGCAGACGCACGCGGCCTACCGGGCGTTTATGGCGGCGCGAAAGGGGGAAGGCGCATGATCTCCGTCTTGATGGCGACGTACAACGGCGAAAGATATCTGCGCGCGCAGCTTGATTCGCTGTTTGCGCAGACGGTGCAGGATTTTCGCCTTTATGTGTCTGACGACGCCTCCGCCGACGGCACGGCAGCGATCGTGCGCGAGTATCAATCGCGCTTTCCCGGGCGGATAGAGTTTTCGCGGCGCACCTGTTCGGGCGGCACGCCCTGGCACAATTATTTCAGCCTGATGACGGCGCACAGGGACGATTATCTGATGCTCTGCGACCAGGATGACGTTTGGCTGCCGCACAAAACAGCCGTCACGCTCGAGGCGATGCGGCGTCTGGAAGCGCGCTGGGGCGCATCGGTGCCGCTGCTGGTCCACACCGACCTGGCGCTGACCGATAAAGACCTGAACGTCACCTACCCTTCGTACCGCCGGGCGATGCGCAGCGACTTTGAGCGCACGCAGCTGCGTCACGCGCTGATCCAGAACACGTTTTCCGGCTGCTCGTGCCTGTACAACCGCGCGCTGGCCGAGCTGATCCGCGCCGAGCCGGAGTTCTGCGTCATGCACGACTGGTGGCTGATGATCGTTGCCGCGGCCTTTGGGCATATCGGCAGCAGCACGGAGGTCACGGCGCTCTATCGTCAGCACGGCGGCAACACGATCGGCGCGTGCGATATGGGGGCGTGGGCGTACAAGCTTGACCGGCTGCGGCATCCCGATGAGGTGCGCCGGGCGATCGACGTGACCTACGATCAGGCGCGCGCTTTTTTGAAAATGTACCGCGACCGCCTGACAGAAGACCAGCTCCGGCTGATCGAGACGTACTGCCGCGTGCCGGAAATGTCAAAGCCGCAAAAGCTGCTGACGCTGCTGCGGCTTGGCACGCTCAAAAACACGCTGACGCGGCGCATCGGGCATTTCGTTTTTGTCTAGGCGGCATGGATAAAAGGAGAAAATCTTTGATGAACGATCTGCATGAAAGAACGTTTGAAAGCGAGGTCTATGACGACGCGCGGCGCTGGCGAAAGTGGTTCGGCGCGGTGGCGGCGCATCTGGCGGCCGACTTTGCCCCGGACAGCGTTTTGGATGCCGGCTGCGGCCGCGGCTATCTGGTGGAAGCTCTGCGCGATCTGGGGATCGAGGCGTGGGGCGTGGACGTGTCCGAGCGGGCCCTGTCGCACGCACGGTCCGACATCCGGCCGTACTGTGCCGCCGGCTCGATCGCCGGGCCTCTGCCGCAGGGGTTGCCGGCGCGCTTCGACCTTGTCGTCTGCATCGAGACGCTGCAGTTTTTGCATGAAGAGGACGCGCCCGCCGCTGTCGCCCGCCTTTGCTCCGCCGCCGATGCGGTGCTGTTCGTCTCTTCGCCCGACGACATGGATTACCGCGAACACCGCAACTCACGCCAGCCCGAATACTGGGCCAAATTGTTCGCTCAAAACGGATTTTTGCCCGATCTCGGCTATCTTCCTTCTTATATCGCGCCGCACGCGCGGCTGTTTCAAAAGCGCGATCTGGACGCGCGCGCGATCGAAGACTACGAACACGAGCGCCGTCTGATGAAAAAGTCGCTTGACCAGTTCCGGGGCCGGGCCGAAGCGTTGCAAAACGAACTTGGTCCGCTCGCGGCCCGCGCCGCCAGCCTGCAAAACGAGGTGGCGCTGCTGCGCGGTTCCACTTGCTGGCGCCTCACCTGGCCGCTGCGCAAGAGCCTGGACATCGTCAAATCTGCCGGGAAAAACGCCGCGAAAACGATCGTCTACTGCCGCCGCAACGGCCTGAAAATGACAGCCGCGCGCATCAGGGGGAAGCTTGGCGGCGCTGCCGGTCAGCCGCGTTCAGCTTACGACGAGCAGGCTGCTTATGACGCCTGGATCGCCCGATACGACAGGCTGACCGTCGAAAAGAGGCTGAAGATCGAAAACGAGATCGCCGCGTGGAAGGAGCGTCCGCTCATCTCCGTCCTGATGCCCACGTACAACAGCAGGCTCGACCTGCTGCGCGAGGCGGTCGATTCCGTGCGCGACCAGCTGTACCCCAACTGGCAGCTGTGCATCGCCGATGATGCCTCGACCAGCGAAGAGCTGAAAAACTATCTGCGCCGGCTGCAAAGCGACCCCCGGGTCAAGGTGACGTTCCGTCCGGCTAACGGCCATATCTGCGCGGCGTCCAACAGCGCGCTCGAATTGTGCGGCGGCGTCTTCACCGTGCTGATGGACCACGACGACACCATCTCGCCCCTGGCGCTGTACGAAGTCGTCAGGGTCCTGCGCCGGCGGCCCAACGCCAATGTGATCTATTCAGACGAGGACAAGATCGACGCGGAAGGAAAACGGAGCGGCCCGTTTTTTAAAGGCGATTGGGATCCGTACCGCATTTTGTCGCAGAATTACGTGTCGCACCTGGGCGCGTACCGCACCAGCCTGATCAAAGAGCTGGGCGGCTTCCGCGTTGGGTACGAGGGTTCGCAGGATCACGACCTGGTGCTGCGCTGCGCCCTGCGTTCCAATGATGCGCAGATCGTCCACATCCCGCGCGTGCTCTATCACTGGCGGCATTTCCCCGGCACGGGCAGCTTCTCCGACTCGTTTTTGCGGCAGTGCGAGCGCGTGCGCCGGCAGTGCGTGCGCGACTACCTTGCCGCCAAAGGGCTGAAGGCCGACGTGAGCGAAGGCTTCAGCGGCTATAACAGAGTCGTTTTCACTCTGCCCGAGCCGCTGCCGCGCGTTTCCGTCATCATCCCGGCAAAAGATCACGCCGACCTGACGAGAGCCTGCATCGAAGGCGTGCTCAAAGCCGATCATCCCAACCTGGAAGTGATCCTCGTCGATAACGGCAGCACCGAAAAAGACGCCCTGCGCCTGTGCGAGCGTCTTGAACGCGAAGGCCGTGTGCGCGTCATCCGCTGGGACCGGCCGTTCAATTATGCCGAGATCAACAACATGGCCGCGTGCGAGGCGACCGGCGAGTATCTGCTGTTTTTGAACAACGACATCAAGCCCGTCGCTCCCGACTGGATCAAGTTCATGCTGGGTTATGCTGCCCTGCCAAATGCGGGCTGCGTCGGCGCAAAACTGCTGTATCCGAACGACACGATCCAGCATGCGGGCGTTGTGCTGGGATTGGGTGTCGCCAGTCACGTTCACAGGCTGGAGCCGTATGATACGCGGGGCAATTTTGGCGCGGCGCAGCTTCCGCATGTCGTCTCGGCGGTCACCGGCGCGTGCCTGATGGTGAAAAAGGAGCTGTTTTTCGCCGTCGGCGGCCTGGAAGAAAAGCTGGCGGTGAATTACAACGACATCGACCTGTGCCTCAAGGTGATGGAGCGCGGCTGTCACAACGTGGTCGTGCCGTATGCGGTGCTCTATCATTTTGAGTCGGTCTCGCGCGGTTCGGGATACAAGGACGAAGCGACGCGGCAGCGGTTTGAGCGCGAACAGGCGTTCATGCGCCAGAAGTGGGCCAGGCTGATCGCGAACGACCCATATTACAACCCCAATCTGACGCGGAGGTCGAATCATTATGAAGTCATATCACCGGAAGAAGAAAGGGGCGAAGGTGACGAATATGAGTGTCTGCAGCGGCAAAGAGACGGCAATGTCAAACAGTGATCATGCTCAGAACGCGTATTTTTACGCGCTGATGTTCTGCGTCGCGTGTGCCATCCTCATCCTGCGCCGTCCCGACATCGTGACGAACGCGCAGCCGTGGGCCGAAGACGGCAGAGACTGGTTCCGCGGTGTTTATGAAAACGGGCTGATCTCGCTTTTGTACCCGCAGGACGGGTATTATCAGACGCTGTCGCGTTTTATCTGGTTCGTTGCGCAGTATTTCGGCCTGCGCCACATGGCCTTTGCCGCGACGCTGATCGCGGTGGCGCTGCGGGCGGCGTTTGCTGCCTTCCTGCTGTCGCCGCGGCTGGACCGTTGTGATTGGCATTACCGGTTCTGCGCCTATTTTTATCTGCTGCTCATGCCCAACCTGGCGGAGGGCTATGTCAGCGCCAACACGGTGCACTGGCACATGACGATGTATCTGCTGGCGGTGCTCCTGGCCGACGAGCCGAAAACGCTCCTCTGGAAGGCGCACGACTATCTGCTGCTGATCTTCAGCGGCCTTTCCGGACCGTTCATCATCTTTATGGCGCCGTGCCTTGCCCTGAAGCGCGTTTGCGAGCGCGGCGGCGTGCTGAATGCGGTGAAAAAGATCAACCTCTTCGATCTCCTTTTTGGCGCGGTGACGCTGGTCCAGGTGGCCGCGGTGCTTTTAACGGCGCTGCGGGTGCGTTCGCATTCGCCGCTGGGGGCGTCGGTGCCGCTTTTGCTCCAGATCTTCAGCTACCGCACCTTTGCCGGGAGCTTTCTGCCCAATCGCGTTTTCTTGCAAGGGCAGGAGCCGAGCCTTGCTTTCGGCATTTTCGGCGTGCTCCTCTTTGCGGCGATGCTGGTGACGTTTTTCGCAAAGACGAAGAGCCGCGCGGGCGCGATCATCCTGACCTTTGCGTTCCTTGTGCCGGCGTTCGGATTGATGCGGCCGATGATCGATGTGACGCGGCCGCAGCTGCCCCTTTTGCTTTTGCCCGAAGCCGGCGGCAGGTACTTTTTCATCCCCAACTTTGCCTTTGGTCTGCTCGTCATCTGGTTTGTGGAGCAGCTGGGGAGCGTTTGCAGCACGAGAGTGCGCGATGTCGCCATGCTGCTGCTGTTCATCCTGCTGGCAGCCAATTTCCGCATCGAGCCCGTGCACGAGGTCGGCTATGCGCAGGCGATCGAGCGCTTCGAGGCGGCGCCGGCCGGCACGACGATGACCATCCCGCTGGCGCCGCGCGGCTGGTCGATGACGCTGACGAAGAAGTGAGGCGGACGATGAGCGACCGACTGCCGGTTTTGTATGTCGTCGTGCCGTGTTTCAACGAAGAGGAAGTGCTGCCCGTTTCGTCGCAGGCGCTGAAGGCGGAGCTGCTTGGGATGATCGCCAGGAAGATGATCGACGCCGGCAGCAGGATCTTGTTTGTGAACGACGGCAGCCGCGACGGCACATGGGAGCTTATCCGCCGCCTGCACGAGAGCGACCCTGTTTTTTGCGGCATCAGTCTGTCGCACAACCGCGCCCGCGTTCTATCATCGCCGAAACGCTGCTTCACGAGGAGGAGCCGGACGCGCAAAAATAGTCGAAAATACCAATGTCCTGCTGCGTGACGAAGCGTATAATGAAGACACGATCAAATCTGACAGACAGGAGCGTGTCCGCCATGAAAAAACTGTCGTTGTTATGTGCCGCTATACTTTGTTCGCTCACTCTCGGCGCCCCCGCCCTCGCCATGGGCACGTTCACCTGCGCCTACACGTCCGCGGCTGTGCAGAAGCTGCTGCTGGCGGCCTTCGACCCCGGCGGCGTATGGGACATCGTGCGCCAGACCGAGGGCACGCTGGTGCTGGCCAACGAGGTTGACCCCGAGAGCGTGCGCTACCTCATGCCCATGATCCGCCTGCCCAAGCGCCATCCGCACGACCCGCACGAGCCGGACCGCTGGGAGCGCGAACCCGTGTTTCAGGCCGAAGAATACGTCACGTTCAACTTCCGCGAAGAACGCAGCGGCCTGCTCCGCGTCACCGTGCGTCACGACGTGGTCGCCAACCCCGGACGGAGGTTTGAGCGCACCGTCAAGAGCGACTGCGACGATCACTTCCGGCTGATGAACTACTGCGCCGTGTTCCTCAACGGCGGCTATGGCGCGGGGTTTGACACCGCCTACCGCAGGGGGCACATGTACATCTCCGATGTGCTTGAGGGCAGCGCCGCCGATCTGGCCGGCGTGCGCGAGGGCGACCGCGTGCGCCTCATCAACAAGACCGTGGCCGACGAGGTGTCGCTCGATCAGTTCGGCCGCAAGTACCAGTGGGCCCAGCTGGGCAAACCCTTCACGATGGACATGGAGCGCCCCAATGGCGAGCGCTATCATGTGGAGCTGGCCGTCGATTACATCCCCGCGCAGACAGAACGCTGCAAAGAGTTTTTCGGCATCGACGAAGCCGACCCCGGCCGCACGCGCGAACAGGTGTACGCCAGTGCGCCGCGCTACGAGCCGCCGCTGACGCCGGAGATGAAGCGCCAGCTTGAAGCACAGCAGGCCATCGGCCTCACATTTGACGACTCAGGCACGGTGACCGAAGTGCAGAAAGGTGCCATTGCCGACAAAGCCGGCCTCAAAGCGGGCGACGTGATCACCGAGCACAACCTCGTCTCGCTCAAACAGACCGGAGCCGCCAAGATGCGCGAGGACATCGAACGCCGCGTCACAGGCGGCCTCGTTTCCATGCTCACCGTGCGTCGAGACGGCAAAGAAGTGATCGTCAAACTGAGAAAATGATCATGCAATAAACTAACGCGCGGCGAAGACAGGGAAACGCTCCCCGGTCTTCGCCGCGCGTGTTTTTATGCAGATATTTTTGCAGATGAACAGGAAAAGAGCAGGACGTGTGCCCCTTGAAGTTTTACTTTGGGAAACGCTGATCAAATCGGACATGCGGCATCTTGATCGCGCACGGGAACCTGAAAAATGGGTCAGATCAAAAGAAACCTGTCCAGAAGGGGCGCCGGAGGCGTAATTCGGCAGCGCCGCCGGTGCCCCTCCGGCAGCGTTGCGCAGGAGATCCGGTGTTTCTTGTGTCCTTCGCGTCTTTGCGTCTTCGTGTTGGCTTGGGTTTCAAGGACTCACTTAATCTGCGTCTCCTTAAGTGACTGCCGCGTCAGAGCCGCAGCTGAGCCGCCAGTGCCTCCACCTGTGCGGCGATCTTCTTCATGCCTGCCAGGTCGTCCTCGTCGAAGCGTCCGCGCGTTGGGCTGTCGATGTCGAGCACGCCCCACAGTTCGCCGGCGACAAAAAGCGGCAGCACCAGCTCCGAGTTGGAAGCGTCGTCGCAGGCGATGTGTCCCGGAAACAGGTGCACGTCGGGCACCAGCTGCGGCTTTTGCTCGCGCGCGCACGCGCCGCACACGCCCTTGTCAAGCGCGATGCGCGAACACGCCGGCTTGCCGCCGAACGGCCCCAGCACCAGCTCATCGTCGCGCAAAATGTACACGCCCGCCCAGTTCACGTCGCCCATCGTCCAAAACAGGTAGGCCATGAAGTTGCATAAATTGGCCAGCGCGTCGCGCTCCGAGGCGGCGATGCCCGACAGACGGGATGCGATCAGGCGGTAACGCTGTTCCTTGGTCAGTTCCTCAGGGATCGTGACATTGATCATGAAAACACCTCCGCACAAAAAGAAAAGAAATCGACGCCCGCATTGTACCAGAAAAAGCGCCCCGTGCCCAGAAGACAGGCAAGCCAAAATTCACGCCGGCAACCCCTAATATATAGGAAGAAACCAGCACACCGACTAGCCGTGAACCGTGCTAGAAAAAACGGGAAAATTGACAGAACATTTTGTCATAGCATCGGATTTTTGGAAATTCAATGATGATCACGTGGTTAATGTCCGTATTAGCCGGCGATATGCTGAGTATGTAACTAAAAAAGTCCGTAAAAGATAACAACGCGAGTTTATAATGAGGATAAGTGAGTCTGAAAGAGAGAGTAGACAGAACAGGGGAAGAAGCGTAGAATCTCCCGTGTTGTTCGCGGGACACAGCGATGAGTTCTGCGGCA